>Ga0115007_10002815_pt1 | contig 10626 bp, 1 predicted proteins | sample ArcOceMetagenome_2_FD_87166 | JGI IMG/M metagenome (GOLD analysis project Ga0115007, IMG submission 87166) | Marine eukaryotic phytoplankton communities from Arctic Ocean - Arctic Ocean ARC135M Metagenome | ecosystem: Environmental > Aquatic > Marine > Oceanic | place: Arctic Ocean | collected...
AATAGAGAGTGCTTTAATAAAAGCCTCTCTGTTACTTGCTAAAGTAAAAGGTAATGAGTTGTCAGACGGTCTTCTATTTGTAACACCAGGACAGAACACTGTAATACCCTGCACTAAAACAAGATTTGTGTATATGATGCGGGCCGCATTCCATCATAATGCGTGCTGAATCTAATCCAATGAGCGCCTAGCACTAGCTGTTGTCCATATATCACAGTCGTGCTAGTCTTTGTCACGCCGTCAAAAGGGATGACCTTTCATTAGCCAATCAGGAAGCGGTATCTGATTTGGCCAATCAGATAATGCCGATGTGTGTGTGTTGTACTACTGTGCGTAGCACTAATACGGCACGCACCACACCATCCCCCCCTCGAATTTTGGCGTGTTGTCAAAATGAAAAAAAAAAATATATAAAAAGAAACTTCCTCGTACGAGAGGAAAACCTTCGATCGCGATGAGCGAATGAATAAGCTCGAAGGTGGATGAGAGAGATCGCCGGACTTACCGGCATCGGTTTGCTAGACCAATGCCGAGTGTTGGAGTCGAACCAACTAAAAAACTCACCCTTGCGCGAACCATGCGTTTGTCAAGTGATAATATCGTATTGACGGGCGATGTCTTCCAGCACTTGTTGCGGAATGTGAAGAGATTTTGTTAACTTTACATCGCGTGCTAGAATGTCGATTTGTGACAGATTGAAGATCATCGTTTCGGGGACCCAAGTTGGTTTGGGGTTGAAGGTTGCAACGGCGCGTAGTTCCCCTTTTTTTGTCGAGTAGTTGTACTCTGGGGCAAGCTTTCGTTGTCGCAATGGCATGTGTAGATCGTACCGCACGCGCGGGTCTGGATCAGGTTCGTGCATGTACAAATGGATTTCGATCTCATTTGTGTCGGCGTACTGCCGAATTACTTCCCCCACTAAGATGCGGTGGGTGTAGTGTGAACGAATGATTATTGTCGAGTGGAGGTCGAACGGATTTTGTTTGAGGTCTTCGGAGTTCGGCCAGTAGAGGTTTCCTTGCGTAGGGATGGCCTCGTCTGCGGTATCATTTTGTTCGTCCATCAATTGGAAGGGTGGGCCGTATCTTGAATCGGCATGGTAGCGGCATAGTCGTTGGATGTGCGCTCGCATGTCTCGAGAAGTGGCAAGGTCTCGCACGATGTATGTGACATCAGTGAGCTTCTTGACGATTTTGCATGGGCCAATGAATTGCATTGCGAGTTTTCCTTCTCTGGTGGGGGTGCGGACCATTACCAGATCAGAGGGTTTGAATTCGAGAAAGATGTGGTCCATGCTGTAGTGGAGACCATTTAGTGCTGCACGTTCGCGGTGCACGCGGCGCACTCGTTCAAAGATTTCTGCCAGGATGCGCTGCTTCTCAACCCAGTGGTCATGCAGAGATCCTGTGCTTGTTGGTGCAGTCACGTCTGCAAGTACGGCGTTGTCCGCTGTTGTCCGATAAGGGCGGCCAAATACGACTTCGAAAGGGCTAATGTCGGTGCCCGGGATTGGCGAAGCATTGTATGCTGCAACTACAAACGGTAGATAATCGGTCCATTTCCCAAATTTCGAAAACTTTGATGATTCATTGGCAGGTGTGCACGGCGTCCACGTTTGCGTGGAGTCGTCGAAATATCGTTCACAGTTTACCCAAATTCTGAGTAGGGCCTGTAGATGTCGCAGAGGTCGTTCTGCTGGGTTGCCCATACTATGATAGGGACTAGAGTAGTTTGCCTTGGATTTGAGCATGGTAAGCATACCTTCGAAATTCTTTTTGAAGAATTCGTTGTCGGCCAAAAAACGCTTTGGGGCGCCAAATGGAATGAAGAGGTGCCGTATGATGTTGTCACAGATCTCTTCGAGGTTGCGTGTTTTGAGGGTTCGGGCAATCATAAAGTGGCTGAATGTATCGTACATCATGAGTATGTGTTGCTCGCCATGACGACCACGAGATCTACTGCTTTTGAAGGTTAAGATGTCGAGTGCGATGTCGTCGTTTGGTAAGTTGCGTTCAAAGCTTTGGAGGAGTCCGTGTCGGGATGATATTGTGGCCTTAGCTTTTCGGCATGAGTCGCAGGCTGCACAGAAGACTCTGACATCGTCCTGCATATTGATCCAGTGAAATCGTGCTCGGCATCGTGCTAGAGTACTGTGCGGTCCATGGTGGGATCCTCCGAGCAGACCGGAATGACACCAACGCATGCATTGTACTCGGAGTTCTAGCGAGGTGTCCGTGGTTGGGATTAGCACGGCTTCGTTAGTGAGGGCTCCCCCGAGACGCGTTTGTGCTATGTCTCCGTCTGCCGTTTGGGAAAAGGCAGGAGATGAACGTGCTTTGGGTCGAACGTAAATCATGCTTAGAGTGCTGTCAAGGCGGTAACGTTGGGCAAGCTGTGTTAACTTTCTTCGTTTTGTCCTTGTTAGCGACAGCTTTTGGATCATATTTATGATGTCTGCGAGTGGCATGGAAAACACCGGTGTAGTGTCTACGTTGAAAGTGTCTGTATTTGAGTTTTCTTGAGGTTGGCACGATTTGTGGAGCTCTACCAGTTGTTTATGAAGCGATTGTGCTTCCGCGTCTGCTTGTTGTGCAGCTAGAAGTGACTCACGGGTCGGTAGTGCCGCTAGCTCGTGTGGGAGTGGAGCCTCCTCAAGTTCAGGCGTGTTTGTTAGAGAAGCGATATCGTGTACGTTGTACGAAATTGCATGTACCGTGCCGTGCTCTGACTTCCCCTTTACCTTTGAGGTAGGGGTTATTGCGTCTTGCTCTGAGAGAGTTGTTGGGGAGCGCACTGTCGCCGTGAATCTTCGTCGATTGGGTGAATCCGGAGTGTTTGACTCTTGTTCTTCAATGAAGAGTGCATGTGCAAAGAGGCGTGACATTGCGTCTGCCGCATGATTGAGTTCACCCTTTATGAACTCAATGTTAACTCCCTCGGTGACTTGGCTAAGTTTGATGGCCCAACGTAGGAGTCGTCCTGTTGGTTTTGAGTATTGACGTAACCATAAGATGTTACGGTGATCCGTGCGTACGGTAACCTTTTCTGCTCCTTCGAGGAGGTAGTTGAGTTCTTCGAGAACGTAGAGAATTGCAAGTGTTTCAATTTGACGGGTTTCGTATCCAGTGCTTTCGTGGATGCCAAGAATGTCGCAATACTTCTTTTCCGCTTCGGATACGGATCTTGAGATGTATGCGATAGGCCGACGTTCTCCATTTACTGTTTGGAAAGCCCAGCCCGCTATGGCGTGTCGGGAAGCATCCGTTTCGATTTCGATCGGTATCGACCAGTCCGGAAAGTAAAGCATTCGCGACTTGTCACAGAAGTCTTTTAGCTCTTTGGTTAAGGAGTCAAATGATGCGCGTTCAACGGGCGTCAGGCTTGAGAAATCTGGCCCCATTCTCACTGCGTTGTGCAATGGTGCGATTTTTTCTGCGAAATTTTCAATGAATCTTCTTTGGTAGTTCATCATGCCAATCCAAGCTCGAAGTTCTTTCACTGATGTTGGGTATGTCATGTTTGTGAGGCCAGTCACCAAGCGTGGGCTGGGTTTAACTCCATTTTCCGCTAGAATGTATCCCAGGAACTCGTGTTCCTTTTGAAAGAATGAGCATTTGTCCAGGCGGAGTGAGTGTCCATATTTCAGGAGTCGTTGAAAGATTTCGTACAAGTGAGTCTTGTGCTCCTTGATTGATTTGCTGTAGATGCATATGTCGTCGATGAAAGCCACGCAAGTTCTGAATAGGAGTCCGACGAGGGCCCTATCTACGTGCCTTTGGAAGACTGCACTTGAGTTTTTTAAACCCATAACCATTCGTTTGAAGTGATAGACGCCGATCCCTGGGATCGTGAATGTTGTTGCATCTTGGGATTCTTTCTCAATTGGGAGTTGCCAGAAACCTTTTTCGAGGTCGAGAAAGCTGTATATACTTGAACCTGCTGTTGCTTCGAGCAACATGTCGATAGGTGGTGGTTTGTAAGTATCACTAATGGTGACTTCGTTGAGCGCACGATAGTCTGAGACGAAACGCCATTTTTTGTGGACGTTGGTTTCGCCTGGTTTGTGCTTCTTTGGGACGAGTAGTGCGGGGCTACTGTACGGGCCGTGTGCCGCTGCGATGATATCTTTGTTTAGGAGATCTTCGATAATCTCTTGCATCGCTGCCAGTTTTGTTGGATTTTGAACCCTGTAGCCTGGCTTGTTGATGATCGCCGTATGGTCGATCCTCATTTCTGTGGGGCCCGCTTGCCTGAATACACCGTCGACCACCGGCCAGTGGTCGACGATGAGGTGGTTGGCAAACCAGTAGATCACATCGTCGCGATCATCGTTGAGAGAGGGGTTTTCGTGAAGTCCAGCCTCTTTTGTCAGCCTGCGAATGTCTTCGATACTCGGTTCTTTGACATCGCTATAGTCCGGGGACCAATCTCGCATTGCTTGCATGCTATTTTTGTGGGCGTCCGCTTGTTGTTGCGGAGTTAAGTCGGTCCACATGTGTGGAGGTTGTTGGACTTCGCCGTCACCCGTGGCTGTTGTCTCTTGATGGTTCGATGTACCCTGATCGTGCGTCTCGGCGCTGGATACCGCATTACTATTCTTGCTATTTTTTGTGATTGTTTGATCGCGCAAAAACTCAATTGCTTGTTCTTGAAGGCCGTTGGTGGCCTTACCAAAGCTGTGGATGGCCGATACCATATTCGTTAGATGATGGTGAAATTGTTGTACGTCTCCTACAGGTTCCTGTTCCTCTTCTTGTTGTTGTTGATGGGGATGCACCCCCGTAAAGAAGAAACTGCTGTCATGGGTTGCAAGCCCGTGCACGGTGCAGTCACCATAGTTTGCGGCATTGGTGAGGATCCTTGCAAATGCAGGAGGGGTAGAATCCACGAGTGATTGCTTCCATTTGTCTCGCAAGAGGTCTTGGATGTCGAAGCCTTCAGTGTTTGTGAGCACTTGAAGTTGATGTTTATTGATTTGTTTAGCCTTTTTGAGGTCTAACCCAATTCTCACGGGAATTGTTGCTATCAGAGGGAAACCAGGTAGGTCTAGCTCCTTACCGTTGTTGAACGAGTTGAATTGTTTTAAAGCGGATTTGTCTTTCGAAGAAAAACCCAGTTTTTCGCCTAGTGACATCGGTTTGCACTTACTCGGAAGTTGCAAGGGTCGATTGGAGAGGATGATGCGTTTGCGTTGAACGCCTAATGGGCAGAATTCGTTGATATCTATGGTCTGCGCAAAGACACCCGGTGTTGCTAGATCTTGACAGGCATTTGGTGCATGTTCGATTGTCCATCCAACGTTTGGGGAGAGGAGAGCGAGAAATCCAATTGTCCAGTGGATCAACCTGGTGTTGACCATGATGTCCACGGGGGTGCTGTGTGCGCATGGCGGACTGGCATGTGCATACATGAAGTGCCATAGGTCAGTGTGTACGTATTGACGCAACATTATCCGTGCCTGCGACATGTCGGCACCAAGTGTGTAGGATATGACTGGTACATCAGCGTTGTTGCGCTGAAATGTACGCATTCTCGACATGTTGTTCTCGATTGCTAAGAAGACCTTGACCATCTTACCTCCAGGAAGCACCGTATTGTGTGTTCCTTTAGTGAAACCTCCAATGCCAGCAAATAGGTCGATGCATGGCAAAATGTGCGCTGTGACTTGTTGTGGCGTAAGACTGCCTGTTGTTAGGGCGGTCGTGATTGCCGTGGGAGACATTTCTTGTAGAGCGGCACGCTCAGTGGCGAACGCTTTCGGATCCTGCTGTTGCAGTAAGGAGTGCACTTCCGCGTACGAGGGGCGGTTCTTTGATTGCGTGCACTTTGTAATCGCTTTCATGAGGTGACTTGAGAGAGCCGAGTACTCCTCGTAAAGTTTCATTTTTGTTTCGTGGAGTGGGTCGCTTTCAGAAAGGATTAACTCCTCGTCACACTCGTAGATTGCGGCGATTTGTTGTCCCTGAGCAATGACGATGTCTTCTTCCGTCAGGTTGATTGCTTTGAGCGCTTTAGATGTACGTTTCAGTGAGAGTCCATCGGTGATCCCGGCATCGATGATGATCGACACATCATTTGATGATGTGTTCTCCACGTAATAGTGTAGATCCTGGTGTATTTGGCTTGTGTCGTTTAATACTGCAAAGATGAGTTGCATGGATGAACCTGCTCGCAGGAGTGTTGTTGATGCAACCGTCATTACCCCAACTTGTTTGCGTGACGGGCCTTCTTGTACCTCTTTGAGAGTTTCTTCCGTAATTGTATTGATGGCCATCATAATGCTTTCAGGAATTTCGTCATCTTCACTTGTCGGTGCCGATGGTGAACTTGATTGTTTCTCTTGATCCGTTGAGGTGTTCGATTTTTCAAATCGGACTTTCTTTGATTTTGAGTGTTGATTTTGTCCACTTCGCACTTTGTCCGTCGCGCCGCTTGGTCCTTGTCCTTTTTTATCTTTGTTGGAGCTGTCAGATGAAGAAGGGCCATCTCCTTCTGAAACTGAATCGTCCGAGGACGATGTGTTGACATCGCCTTCGTTTTCATCGTCATCGGTGTCTGATTCGTCTGAAGACGACGTATCATCGTCATCATCTTCGTTGTCTGATTCGTCTGAAGACGACGTATCATCGTCATCATCTTCGTTGTCTGACCCTGACGAAGAAGAACTGTTGGGTGTGGACGTTGAGGTGTCAGATTCTTCCGACGACGCGTTGTCGGACGTGGAGGTGTTGGACTCTCCCGGCGACGAATTGTCAGTTGATGAGGAATCGTCATCGCTAGAGCTCTCGGATTCTGACGGCGCGTGTCGTTTTCTGTTGACTTGTACGTTGTTTGCTGCCTCGATGGGTCCTACGTTTTGCACGCGTTGTGCGTGGCGCCTAATTAGGTCAGGGTGTGTCCAGAGTCGGTCTTGAGGGGTCCCTGTGAGCATGAAACGAAGTGCTGACGGATGGGGGGGATCGGAGACTAACGTTGAGGTACGTGCTAGCGTCGTGCAAACCGTTTGGCTGGCCGATGCGATGGCCATTGGCAACCAGGCTTTTGCTGCTAGTAGGTACGTTCCCGCAAGGTAGTCCGGTTTGGCGCCGTTGTGTACTACCGAGCAGTTTAGTGTCATCGATTGGACCTGGTTTGAGTCCGGGTCGTTTTGGTCTTCGAGGATGATAAAGAACGTGACAGCTGCAATAGCTGCGAGAAATGGTTGCTTTTTGGCTTTTGCGAACGTTGATAACTTGCGACTTTCTGCTTCACCTTGTGAAAAGGTGTAGACGTAGTCGACCAAGTTCTTTGCCTTGAGTCTGTCGAGCTCATCTTTGGAGATAAGCATGGAACATGATGCACCTGTGTCGCACAGGCAAGCACCCAGTTGATTCAAGTTGCGATCGAAAAGGGTGATGTGTGGTCTGCCGAGATCCTTAGGGCCTCGGACACGTTTCATGCGTGACATGTCCGTTTCTTCGGTGTTACCCCTACTGGAAAGAGCAAAGTTAATTACCCCAACTAGGCCTCGATCACATCTGTTGCTTGCGAAGGATAATTCTAGCGCGTGTGTAGCGCCATCATCGTTTCGGTAAAAGCGCCAAGTGTTTGGGTACTTGGGGTTGTGCTTACGGAAGCGCTGGTTTTTGTGTGCATATAGCTTGCGGCGTAGCTTTATTTCGGTTGGGGAAATAATTTTGAAGCTAGGAACGACCGAGTCGTACAATATAAACGGGAGGTGTGTTACCCCAATTGCGAGTGTAAGCGCGCATGTCCCGAACGTCAAGACATACCCTCCCTTGCCCATATACAATGGAAAATAGAACATACAAGCGAGACCTATCATGCTTATGAGCATTATAGCGAGGTCCACAATGTTTCCCAACTGATTCTCTTTCACGAGCGCTGTTGTCGCGTGGAAGAGAAGGACCTTGTGGCTCCAAAGATTAGATGGTTGCCATCTTGATCGTTCAGTTGGGTGTTCCTGTTTCGAAAGTTGGATCGAGGTAGTTGGGTTAGCATTGTTGTCAATGACCCTGGGTTGTTGATGCTTACATTCGTAGTCACCGAAGTCGATATCGTTATCGCTTTCGTCGCTTGCCTCGTTGTTGAACGAGCCGAACTTGATATTTATGTTTGACTCGTCGTCGAACGAGCCGAAATTGATTTTCACATTTTCTTCATCTTTGCTTGGCTGTACGTTGTGGAACGAGCCCGTCTTGGTGCTCTTGTTTTCATCAACGTCGTCCGCCATATCAGGTGGCGGTGGTGCCCCAGATGAGAGCTTGTCCATTGGTGCAACAACGAAGTCGTCGTCATCGTTGTTGTGAGCCCCGCTCAGATTTTTGAAAACACGGAATTGGTCGCGGAGAGCACTTGCCGCGATTTTTACGTTTTGCTCGCTCATGTTTCTCGGAAAGAAGCTTTCGCTCACCGTGGCCTGGAGTTCGTCGCAACCCTTGTGGATGTAGCGAAATCCCTCTTCCGAAAATCTCTTGATGCAGCAGGGGTCGCTGACCTTGATGTGTTCCTCACATTCGAGGCAGAAGACAGACCCAGAACTGATGCACTCCTTACCATTATTCATGACATCGGATTCGAGCAGTAAACAAGCGCTAAGGTCGAGTTGTGGTTCGAAGGTGTCAATGGCAGCCAAGTTAGCTCCTTGGTTTCGCTCGTTTGCTTTGTCTTGAGCTTTTGCGCGATCCTTTTTGCTTCGGTTTTTCTTCTGCACCAACTTGAGTGAAGCACCAAGTTCCTGCGCTTCTTCTTCTGCCTTTTTCCGGAGTTGAATTTGATTCACCGCTTGTGCTTTGAACTGGTTGAGTTCTTGCTCTTGTGCAGCAAGCCTTTCCGTGAGTTGGTGAATTTGTTGTTCAGAATGGTTATTTCGTTGGTGTTTCGCACCGCTTTCCGAACTGCTTGGGTTGTTCCTTTTAGTGCCTCCTTGTGGCTGGTACTTCGCCGTTTGGCTGTCCAGGCTCTTGTCACGTTTCCGGTAAAGGTCCCACCAGCGCTGCAGAAGTTTACCTTCTTGTCCTTTCCATTCTCCCGTGAATTTCTTCATCAAAACAATTTCCGATTTGGTCTTGGGTGGTGGTGGAATTCCTCCATTTTTGATGGTCTTGAAACCTGAGCCCTTAACGTAGACCAAATTAAACAGTTTCCTTGCAGTGTCTTCCGATGATGCCTCTGTGACGGCATGGCTAGGCTGATACTCAGCGTAGGATGCTGATACGTCGATTGTGTCTCTTTTATGGAGGTAGCGTCCGGGGAAGAGACCTGGGATGAGGCCTTCGATGGTTTGTGACAGCTGTGTGCCGTTGATCAAAGCTGCCGTGAGCATTGGTGTCTCTTCGTCTTCTTTTAGAATCCTCTGATCTTCATTGATCTTGTAGGAGCTTGCCAAACGCTGATCTGCCGCTGTGATTAAGTTGTCCACTTCAGTTCTCTTGTGGTGTACTTGTTGTTCGACACGTTTAGCCATCCCAATGACCGCCTCCTTGTTGTTCATTTGACTTGGAAGTGGTCCGAATTCATTCAGAAAAGTCCAGGCGACGGTGTTTTTGATCTCTTTTTGAAGTTTTGGTGAGCAGATTTGCATGGTTGTTTTAACTGCTTCTTGGAGGTCTTTGACTTCTTCGGCTTTGCTGACGGAGCCTTCACGCTTTGATTCCTTGTACTCAATTTGGTTGGTCAGAGTGTTCACAAAGGATATTGAAAACGTTGGGGCTGTTGTGCACTCAGTTTTCAATTTTTGGTAGATGGCTTTTGCAATTTTTGCGTTGCGTGTCGATTGTGATGCATCGAGTACACCGTACAGGATGTTCTGCATCCACGGAGGAGAATTAGACATTGCCTTTGCCAGCCCGGCTGGGAGTGGGGAAATGGTGCTGTTCGCCAGAAACGTGTTTGTGATTGCAGCGATCATTGCAGTTGCGCCTTCGAGTCTCAACAATTTGCGACCTTGAGTGGGGGCCTTGGTCACACCAATAGTTTTCTCCAGAAATTTTTGTGTCCATTCGACGTAATCAGGGGGTAGTAGCATGGTGTTAGAGAGTTCTTCCTCTGACGAGAATAGGTCAACGGCGATAAATGACGTTGCGCTTTCAACAATAATCGCTTCAGATGGAAAACTTCCTTCGAATTGAGCTGGTATGTACATCATCTTTTGATTTTGGGTCAGGCTGGTTTTGTAGATGGGCACCAAATCAATGCCTTTGAGATCATTGAATTCTTCCATCGCTTGTGCGATGAGGTGCGCGTTTTTGGCTTGCTTGACTTCAACCATGATTTGCGCATTGGTGCTCGAGATAGAAACTGCGCATTTGCTGATGCCTGCAACAATGTCTGGGTGAAGACGGTTCAGATCCTCTTCTGTCTTGATTTCGTTGAAAACGTTCGTTAACGTTTTAATCTTCCCAGACGCGGTGAAGCTTGAGCTTGAGTTTGAGTTTTGACCATTGGACGCGGCCATGGTACGAGTTTGACTCAAAAGTCTTGTGGACGTGATATCGATCACTAACAGTGGTCACCAAATAGAGAGTGCTTTAATAAAAGCCTCTCTGTTACTTGCTAAAGTAAAAGGTAATGAGTTGTCAGACGGTCTTCTATTTGTAACACCAGGACAGAACACTGTAATACCCT
>Ga0115007_10002817_pt1 | contig 10622 bp, 11 predicted proteins | sample ArcOceMetagenome_2_FD_87166 | JGI IMG/M metagenome (GOLD analysis project Ga0115007, IMG submission 87166) | Marine eukaryotic phytoplankton communities from Arctic Ocean - Arctic Ocean ARC135M Metagenome | ecosystem: Environmental > Aquatic > Marine > Oceanic | place: Arctic Ocean | collected...
GGAGTATTTACGCGTCGACTTTCATCTTCTTCGACTAATTAGTAGACGTAGGTAATGGTGTGCGTATTAAAAAAAAATCAAAAAAAGTTCGTCTGTCGTCCGTGCTCAAACTTTTTTCGTTTCTGCCACAGAGCAGCACATCGACACATCGGCACAGCAACAATAAGGGCATGCATGGCTGCACATCGACACATGATCGACACAAAGTTTCAAATTTTGGGTGTTCTTGACATAACTGCTCACCCTGAACTTCAAAAGATCAGAATAAATCTGTTTCGCTCCACAATCATAATAAAAAAATATCAGAAGCCTTTCATCATGGACGCAAGTTCCGAACAACAACCCCAGCAGCAACAGCAGCAGCAGCAGTCCCAACAACAAATGCCGATGCCGCCGACAAACCCACAAGTGGCGGCACGTCGTCCTAACAACAACAACAACAACAATAATAATAATTATAATTATAATAATGACAATAATAACCAGTCTAGGGGGAGAGGAGGTCGAGGTGATGGTGGAAGACGAACGGGTGGTAATGGTGGAAGAGGAGGAGGCCGTGGAGGAAGAAGTCCAACACCACCTTCCGGTAGAGGCGGCAACAATAACAACTTCGTTGCGAATAAAATCGCACCGAGCACGGGGGTCCCATTCGGACACGTTCCAGCTTATTTACCCGGATCGTCTAGTTTGGTTGAAGAGTTAGATCAAAGAATTATGATTGTTTTAAGAGATGGTCGTCATTTGGTTGGGGTAAGTCGATGTCTATTTTAATTTATTATATATAAGATCATTTAATTTGTTACGGGATGTATGCATGCATGTCATTTGTCTTGACGTTATTTTTTTTCTTGAATTATGTCTCATATTATGCATTATTTTGTTATATATAATATTTTCATCATCAACTTCGGTTTAAAATAAAATTAAAATAAAAATCCTACTATTATATTAATAATAATAGACTCTCCGTTCTTTCGATCAATACAGTAACATGGTATTGGATAATGCGTCCGAACGAAGGTTCCATAATCAAAGCAACAAAAATATTACGTACTTCACGGATGTACCATTGGGGATGTATATTGTTCGTGGTGATTCAGTCGTATTACTCGGTCAGGTAGGGTCTGAAGAAGAAGAGGAAAATAATAACGCAGTTGGCAATAACGGTGTTTCACAACAACATACGGCGATGATAGTATCAATGAAAAGATTGCATCTTGACGAGTTTGAAGCGATGGTTGCCGATAGTGAAGACGATGATAAAGCTGTGGCAGAAGAAGAAGTAGCAGGAGAAGATGAATCGAAATCCTTAGAATGGGATTTTGATAAAGATTTGTTGGCGTAAAATAAATAAAAATAAATGATAATGATAATCGAATAATAATAATAAATTGGAAAAAATGTCTTCATGGATATATGATATGATGGCAGTATAAAAAAATATAATGATAAAGATAATTAACTAGTCTTTTTTCCGATCGATAGACTTCAAAGAGTTTAGCACCCTTTATATATTCTCGCTATGACTTGAAAGTCAGTAGTTATAAATAAGCAGCGTTGGTACGAGTCGAATTTTCGGATATCAAAAACAGATTATATCCACATCGACTAGTCACCCAGCAATGAATTAATTGATCGAATCCTACTATTTATGTTTGACTTGGGTGAAGGAAAAGCTGTCGTGCAGCGCATTATCTTATTTTTAGATTGTCGAAGAAGACAGAAAATTGCTTTATTTTACTCTCTTTTATAGTTGTAGGTGCTATGATATCAAACTTCCGCAACTAATACAATGTACACCTTACTTCTACCAGTATTTAGATAGTGACGAGGAAGATGGATATTGACTGGAAACATTAGACGCGACATTTTTTTCCTTTTACAGGTTACATAAAAAGATATAAACAAGTATGATTTATCATATTATATAATATATATATATATATATATATATATATTTCTATCAATAAGTAAGTGGGAGGGGGGTTGTTGTTTCTTGTTTTTTTAATTACATTACATTAGAATACAATTACATGTTTTCCATTTCAGAATCTTGTGGATGAGCATTGGTTAATACGGCCCCACTAGATGGTGGGATCGAACTCGATGCTGGTAATTCACCCATATCTAATGTTGTAACTAATACGGCCATTTCTTCTCGTTTACATTCTTTTTTCGCTTGGACGACGGCAATATCTTTTCGTGCATTATCAAATGATGCACGGATTTTAGCCTCCTTATCTTGATCACTCATCCCTTCTGCGGCTTCCAATTCTTCCATTAAATCATAAATTTCAATACCAAATGATTGTTTACGGGTATTAATTTCACGATCCAAAAACAGAATATCAGTCTGGAATTAAATGAAATGTTACATAATAATATATTATATACATTCATTAAAATAAATATATATAGATTATTGGATAAAAAAATATGTTAGACACAAAATAATAATACAGATGTGCAGTCCCGGCGGAGACTCAGTCGTGAAAATGACCGTAACGGTTACAATTTTACGTAGTCACACACGCTTTAGTGGTGTAGATCTAGAATAATTGAAAACGACGATGAGAAGAGACTCTCGCTAGCTCTGTTTTACAAACTCTACTCTACTCTACTCTACTCTACTCAACAGGAGAAAGACCACCGATCGATCGATAATGTTGTATGGCGAGAGAAGAGTAGTATTTTTCTGTTTTCTGTTTTTTTTTCCTTTTCGAATCACGTGCATATTCAGATGTTACCCTGTTGAAATTACGATTGCGATTGCGATTGCGATTGCGGGACGATGCTTGCTTGTTACACAACGCACGTACCTTTAGCATTTGTTTTGCACCAGCATCTACGACAGATTTGCTAGCCCTTCGGACTTTTTCCATAAAACTCATTGTTGCTGTTTGTTTGTTTATTTTAATTGATAAATTTTAAGAATTCTTTTTCAGTTAAAAAAGTCTTGAATTTGTGTCTTTTTCGTATATATATATATATATATATATTAATTTTGTATGGGTGGCAAAAAATAGGAATCGTGATTTTCCACGGGATTTTTTTTTATACACGACACAAAAGTCCAAGGAAGTAAGAGAGGTGCACGATGGCGCGCCAGAACAATTCGTGAATCAATCAATCAATGAAAATTCCATCACAATCACGATGTGATAAACATTGATCATTGATCAATAATACGCCCATAACTAGTCAAACAAGAAGGTATGGATAGTCCAAGAACACCATCGAATATTCAATAATATATCATGGTCTATATAATCCCATCGTCATCATCTCATCGCAACGATGACGGTCCGGTTCGCAAAATATTATGTCATCGTTATTGTGCCGATGATGATAATAATGTTCCGGATGATAACAACAACTAACAACAACAACAATGACAGTGACAGTGACAGTGATAGTGACAACACCAATACGAGTGTTAACTATAGTAATAGTGTCACGACAACGACGGCATCGACACTTGCACGGATAATGGGATGTCGTTTTCGACAACACATCAATGAAAATCGAACATTCGGAAATAGTGCTAGAATAACGAACGAGGGAAGACTTCGTCGTGATCGAGATACACCTATTTGGTCAATGTTTTCAGATGCATTTGGGGTAAGTTATAAAGAACATACTAGTATGTACGTAAATTCGAATTCACGCACACACACACACAGATAATTGATACATTTTACTATACAATAATTGAATGTTTTCTCATTCATTTAGCTGCTGTGCATCATGTGTTTTTGCACCGACGACCGGTATATTCGTATAATATATATTATTTTTTTTCACAACAAAAAATATTCCGTTGGGGTACAAAAAATTTAATTATCTACAATTTACACAACAAATAAATAATTACGACGATATCACCATCATTATAACTGGATACAGGCAAATCCCAACACACCGTATCTATATGCGACACTTCCGATGATCTCGTTCGATTATTATCCCTCTTCTTGGCTGTGGTTGTGGTCCTGGTTTGAAGAACGATTTTTATCATTACCGGATCGTCGTCTACATCCGACATCGTCATCGACATCGTCGTCGTCGTCGTCGACGTCGTCATCATTGATTTCATTATTTCCATCACCTATGTGGAGATTACGAAATACCAACGATGTTGTTGTATTGATCGGTCAAATTCCACCAACTGCAGAATATTATTCGTTCACAACATTCGCATTGTGGAGACCATATTCATTCATATTTGCTAGTCTTGGTGATTCTGCAAACACATTCAATTTAAAGTATGATCATGACACGGGCCTTTTTGCGTACATAGTGTGTTTTGCGGAGACGAAGAAAAATCATGACGTCGATATGAGTCTGATTGTAGACGATGGTGTTAATGGCAGTAGCAGCAGCAGCAGAAGAAATGATAATAGGAAATCTGCTTACGAGATTGTGATGCGATCACTGGTAGCTAGTGGGTTGAGTAAGGATGCAATCAATGTTTTAGTATTGCCACCACAACCTACGATAGACAACAATAATAACAGCAACAACAACACGACGACGGTTTCATCTTATTCGCCGTGGACGTATTATGAACTAGTATTGAGAATTTTTAGATTTCGGAATCAAACCGAGGGAGATATTTACCTTCAATCACATGATCAACCATTTTATTACGTATCAGTTAATAATTCTGACCTATCGTTGACGACGACAACATCGACGACGACCAACACAACAACATATGATACTGCTACTTGTAGTAGTGATGATGGTATTACCACTGGTACTTGTAATAGTACTGACGACACCCACAATGGCGACGGCAATAACGATAAAGTGAATATTAATAAAAGTAAAAATACACAGACACAGACAATACCCGCAAATCCTCATCAGTGGTGGTTACCGCCATCGGATCCAACGGGTTTTAAAAAGCGGTTCCATCCGAAAAACGTTTGGGAGAAAGAAGCAAATTTGACTTCGTCATTTATTCAATACGGGTATGATGTAATCACTGATCTACATCGACTTTTTCAAAAAAGAACAAACGTTGATGACGAGGAGGAGAGAAATAATATGGATATAAATCTGTTCAACTACACAAATCATTCGTTTGGGCCACTACACATCGCCTCGGGCACGGAGTGTTTAAGAGACAACACAGAATGTCTTGGAGGCTGCCCTGACGCCGCTTACTTTGGTCTTAATGTTGCGGTGGAACAACAAGATGATGATGGTGCCGGCGGTGCCGAAGGTAATCATTCGTCTACTTCTTTCCATAACTTCGAAACTCTTACTGCTTGGCCGACAATCAACGAACTCCACGTAGTCACGATGGTCAACCATCGTGTCCTGAACGCTTCCATTTATGGTAGTGTCGCATTATTAACGAGTCGTTCACGCCACATTGATCCTAAACACATGACCAGCAACATTCGAGCGACGAGCGTGGGTGTTACGAGCTATGATTTTTTGGGTGGCAGTGAACATGGCCCGTCGTCGTCATTATTTGTGGCGTGGGTGTTCACACGAAATCCGAATCATTGCCGAATCATACGACAGCAACAACAACAACAACAACAACAACCGCAACAATTATCATCACGACGACGGCTATTCGGTTGTACTGTGATCAACAAACGACATATTTCTTCTAGTCGATATGTTACCTATTGCGAACGGATTTATTTGAACCCATTGACTGGGACTGGACCTGATTATGATTCTATTTTACCCGCAAGATTGTATCGTTTGTTCTTAGAAGATGGAGATAGGAACAACAGATTAGAAAAACGTAGTGACGAACTGCATAAAGAAGAAAAAATATTCCTGCTTGAAGATATTCCAGATAATAATTTTGATATACGGTTCTCAAATATTAGATCACCACCCTCGCGAGATGTTATCACGTTTGATGGAAAAGTACCGTTACGATTCTTACACATTATTAAGGTAAGTCATGCCTACGTTGATCAATTTTATGTTTAAAAAAGAAGATAATAAGCTGTAACCAGCAAGACAAGCAAATGGTATGGACTGGTACCAGAACTTTTTACTTTTGGAGCTGGTATGCAGTCAAATATGCCTCCATGTTTGTGTCTACAACTGCAAAAGAAAATAAGATGACGCCAGATATAATTTTGTACTTATTTTTCTGTCGCAAATCTTTTTATTTGTTTACATCTTTTCGCTTAGACTGGAGGGGAATCACTTGAGAATTATTTATGGCGAGAACAATCTCCTCGAATCGACTACAGCACTTGTCGGGCTGCGGCTTTGAAAGGGACGAATTCTTCGTCGAAGAAGACGATGATGACAGCCGTAAATACACTATCAAGAACTCGGGGGAGCATCTGCGATAAGCTGGCCACATTCACCTCCTCGACTCTTTGTGGATTGAATTGCGAATGTTGCGCCTCGGATATGCTAGCGAGTACGTCGAGTAGTGGCGATGGCAGTGGTGGTGATCGTCGTCCCTATTTCCACGGAACTCTTTTGAGATCGCCACGTGCTCATGTCCTTTCACAGTTTTCACACTGTCACGCGGCCCACCATAGCAATTGGCTACGGATTTTCGGAGATGTACCACTGTACGCGGCGGAGCTATTGTTGCGCCTTACTGAACATGCCTGCCAATCCAGTTGCGATGTAGACGGCGATGCAAATTGGTATCAAGCACTGGAAAAGAGATTGGACGTCGACGAAAATACTGTAATTCCCTCCCGCAGCGTCAATGGTTATCACACCGACGACCAGGTCCTTGTAATTTCTATTCACAATACTCAATCACATGCCCTGACTTGTGGAAAATCCAAAGGTAGTTTTGGTCATCACTTTCGACGGATCGATGCGGAGAACATCGATACGTACACACCTTCTCTGCGGGAAGCACTTGATACTCTCGATCGTTTCGAATGGTTTGGAATCACTGAATTGTTCATGCCAAGTTTGTGCCTTTTACACTATCAATGGAACAAGACTCTTCCTTCAAAGTGTGACTGCGATTCCCCAAATTTTGTTGAGCACGACAAACCTGGTGCTCTTGGGTATTGGAAAGAGACTAGATCGAAGAAACGAATTGCATCTCAACTTAGTCCCAAAATGCTAGAACAGATCGACAATCATACTACGGTAGATTCCATGCTGTATTCTTCTGCGATACGAATCTTCCTCGGAAGATTACGTCGTGTCGAGGAGTTGACGGGAACCTCAATCCTAAAATGTATCCAATGGGGGAAATTTTACACAGCGACGGATTACATGTCTGATTTATGGACGGGACCGAACGGTCTCCTTATTTGACCTCCCGTCTGTCATAGGATATGAAAATTATAAAAAACCATACCAACTACTCGCCTGTCATTTATATCATTTGAGTATCAAGTAAATAGTATTATGATCCTTCCTTATTTTCGTTAAACCAAATAGTAACTTACAATGGATACAATAGTGTTCTCTATCTGCCACCACTAGCTACGGACTGCCAAATAAAAATAAGCCTGAAGGTTGGGATTCAGTAATTCTTAGGATCAAAAAAGATCTTCTGAAATTAGATTTCTCATTTCTCATTGAAATATTGCTGGTAATATAAGGCTGACTTCTTGGCGATAATTTATGCTTCTTTCAAAACCCAACTGCATAATATATATATATACATACTAGATATAAAATGATGACAAATATTTGTCACACTACATAAAAACTACTCGTACTTATCACCCGACTCAAGATTCATTCATTCGTGAACAAAAACTTATCGATGACGTGTCTAAGCTGACATAGCACGACGGTGTTTTGAGGCAACGAAACCAGATCGAGAAAATCCCAGATTTCCTTATTATTGGATAAAATACTAGATACCCGGTATTGCAGATTATATCTTGTGTCAGTCAGAACATACACACACATCGACGCCAACCTATTTTTTATTAGTCAGTCAAAGTAATTTGGATACCGCAATAGATTTTTTTTCTGTAGCAGTTAGCAGTTATCATATCTCCTCCCATAAAATATAAAATATTGACGACGAATCATCGAACGAAGAAAGGAAAAGAAGAAGAAGAAGAAGAAGAAGAAGAAGAAGAAAAATATGGTGTCATCACGATCGAATTTCGCTGCCAAGCTATGCATGGCATCTGTTGCAACAATGGCTATCACTAATAATATGGAATCGGCACAAGGATTTGCCCCTGTTTCAATAACGACGATCGCTTCTAATACTGGTATTAGTGCCGAAGCTATCATTCGTCGTAACAGTCGCATTCTCTCTTCGCCTTCGTCGCTCAGTATGTCGTCCTCGTCTGCACAAGACGAGATTGCCAGACTCCGTGCGGCTGCAGCCAAAGCTCGTGAAGAGGCAGCAATACTTTCTAAGGTACGTATTGTTTGGATCTTCTTTCTTACCACAAAAATTAACTAAATACGGTATCCTTTTTTTCAAACGACCATACCGTACCTGCATCTCAACTTCTTCTATACTCACTTGACTTATTTATTTATTCATTTATTGATATATTTAATGTATATGTACTTTAGGAACTTGGCAAAGATGATACTGATTCGTCAAATGGAACAACAGCCACGACAGCAAAAGCCGCGTCACCATCGAAATCACCAGAAGAAATTCAAACGGCGATCCGTTCGATTGATTTCAATTCAGGATCGGCAGTAAAACAGGTATCGGCACTTGATGAACTACGGAATGAGGGTTCAATTTCGATATACAAATCTGCCACGGTAGAAAATGGATCAGGTGATTTACGATCATTTCCTGTATCGTTATCAATGCTAGAAAATAGAAGTGGGTTAACATCTGAAAAGTTAGGTATCGGTGAGGAGGAAGTTAGCTTAGATGATTTCAAATATGGTACATTATGGGTCACCGGTGGATGTTCGGTAGCAGGTATTGCATCCTTGGCTTTATTACCTGAAAATATCGGTGCAACATTTTGTTACTTCTTTGCATTAATACCTATTTTGTGGTTAGGTGTCGGTTCGACTGTACCCGCTGCAATTGCTAGTTTAATTGTATTAATTAGAGGTGACGATGATGACGGGTCTGTTTCTAAAACGGACCGTGTTTGTCGACATGAGGCTGCTCATTTTTTATGTGGTTACTTGTGTGGCTTGCCCGTAGCGAATTACGAAACGTCTGAAGATGATGGTTCGTTGACTGTTCCCCGTGTCGAATTCCATTATTCTCAAGATGGCAATGAGAATATAGCAACAGCTAATCGTGAATTAAAATCCGATGAAATTAATGCATTAACAGTTGTGGCTATGTCCGGTGCTGTCGCCGAGGCGATGTCATTCGGGAAAGCAAAAGGGGGTAGTAATTCTGATCTGATGGAATTACAAAATATTTTTCGTAAATCTGAGAATTTCTTAGGTGCTGAAAAACAACAGGATCTGACGAGGTGGGGTGCTCTAACTGCATACCGTTTACTGAACACAAACAAAACTCAATTGGATGCATTAGTGAAAGCGTTTTCAGAACAAAAATCGGTCGCTGATTGTGTTGCGATCATAGAACAGCAATAAATTGCTATCTTAAAAATAATTTTTAACAATTTCTGATAGAACTATAAACATATATGTATTTATTCCAGCAGCTTCGATCTCAGTGTGCTTCCGTATAGCTATTCCATTGCTATGTAGAGAAAAAACATTCGCGGTGGTATCGTTTGTGATGAATAACGGTGAAGAAAAATGATAAGCCACGCACTAAGCATTTTCGTTTATATATACGATTGAGGATATTGAAACTACGAAGAATCGTGTAGTAAAAAAAGATCGTAGTGATTATCTATTATTCCTGCAATCTAAATTAATACTTATGATACGCATAGAGAATTCCAGGTTTATATTATTATTATTGTCATAATTATCGTGTACTGTAAAACTATTGGAATACCTGAAAAGTTATCAACTACTGTAGTGTACTATCATATACAATTTGCTAAATAAATACTCAGCTCCAATCAATTTACTTTCTTTCATTTTCCAACTATTTTTTTGTTTTGCTTTGTTTTGTTTTTTTCAATTCCGGCAACTCAATTACTTAGTTTTTTAAGTTTTTAATCGTGATGAGCGATTGGGACAACGATATCATCCGAATCGGCACGAGAAATTGCAGGATTTATACCCTCTGGATCTTCAACGTACTTGATAACATTGAATAGTGTTATGTAAAGACCGATAGCAATCCCCCATGAGGCTAATCCTTCTCCTGTACTAACATTTTGACAATCAAAATCTAAAGCAAGTTCGGGTGCACAAGCATCATCGAATAAGCAATCGTGATTTTCCACGAGCTATTTTTTTTAAATTTTTAAATTATAAAGAATATTGATGGTATTCAATTTTTTTTTTGAGTTTAGCCCCGACAGATCAGATATATGTGAAAGGAAACGGGAGTTGTAAAAAAAGCAAAATGAACAATAATAATAAGTCCGCATTCAATGAAGAAATGGAACAATACAGAATAATGGATGTTTCGTTATATTGATATTTAAAACAGATAAAGGAGAGAGAGAGAGGGGGGGGGGGGGGGAAAAACAAACAAAAAAAAAAAAAGGAGGGGGGGAAAAAGATTCGAAAAACAAAAAAAAAAAACCCCAACAAATACAAAAAAGGGGAAAAGAAAA
>Ga0115007_10002819_pt1 | contig 10620 bp, 5 predicted proteins | sample ArcOceMetagenome_2_FD_87166 | JGI IMG/M metagenome (GOLD analysis project Ga0115007, IMG submission 87166) | Marine eukaryotic phytoplankton communities from Arctic Ocean - Arctic Ocean ARC135M Metagenome | ecosystem: Environmental > Aquatic > Marine > Oceanic | place: Arctic Ocean | collected...
AATCTTGATCGTTCACTAATCACAATTGTTCGTTAAAAATACCTCATATTGTTTTATCGGAACAATTCTTTCAACGCCCTCCATTTTTTGAACACACCAACCCGTGGTTATTGTATATTTTTTAATATACTACGACAATTATACGGCTGGTTTCATAGTTCAACGACCCTTCCTTTCTCCTGCTTCCCTTTCCATAAATTTATCCCGCAACGAACCATTTACTCAAAGCCAAGGTAGGTTAAAAATTTGTGGATACAACAACTCGAACAAACAAATCAATTCAACAACAACATCGACAACACTTCCCGTTTCATTGCCGTCGGTGTCACCAAAAAAAAATTTACAGGACTGCGGGCATTTGAACTAGCTTATGTGTGCAGGTTTGTAAAAAGAAGATCCAGAAAAATATATTAATGACCGAACCAACAACCACCAACAACACAATTCAACCAACACCTATCGAAAAAATGCCAACAAGTGACGAAACCGCAGTAGATGTGACATCATCTCGCTACGTTGCAACACCCGGCGGCAACGAAGATGCCAACGCTACTCAAGATTCATTACAAAAAATACCTGCATCCTCCCCACCAAGTAAAAAGAAAGAACGCGAGTCAACTGAATTTTACTGGACTTGGGCTAAATTTCAAAAACATCTTGGCCATGTCAAAAATTCCACACAAACACCAGATCCCGTTTACAAAACGAAATCGTGCATGTGCATCGCTCCAACACACCCAGTACGCGTGGTGGCAATTAAAATTGCCCACCATTGGGCGTTTGATGCTTTTATTTTGTCATTGATTCTTATCAATTGTATTTTTATGATTATTGGATCTCCTTATGCACCATGTTGCCGCGCCTTAGAAACAATCGCGGAAGGAGGTGCTGTAGTCTCGTCATGGGCAGACATGCAAGATGGCTGCGCGCTTGATGGTTCGACAGCCCTGGCTGCCGCGACATCTTTTCGTTCCTTTGATGAAAGAAATGTAACAGAGTGCGCAAAAGAAGCTGCTGCCGCAAAAACAACCTTTGCTCTTGGGCAAGGAAAATGTGAAAACACTGGTTTTACTTTGTGGCGTGCTACGGAAACAAAGGACGACCGGCATCCGGATCACCCCGCGCATTTCGTAACAGATTATTACTGGCCGTGGCAAGCTACAAAGGCACAATGTTGCATACCACTTGGTTGGGCTAAAACAAATGGTATTTACACATCACAAAAACCAGACAGTTATCCAAAAGATGGTCCACCCGAAAAAGATCTTCAGCCACAACTTTGTGCTGGAACGGACGTTTTAGATGTCTCTAAGGTGGCCGATATCATCTTTACGGTAGCGTTTACGTTTGAAATGGTCGTCAAAATTATTGCCATGGGTTTCATTATGTCTAAAGGTGATGAAAGTAAACACATGCCTGGTGCATATTTACGTGATACATGGAACTGGTTAGATTTCATTGTTGTCATTGCAGCGTACGTTGAATTAACTGGCCTTGGTGCTGGAATCAGTGTTCTCCGTACATTTCGTGTCCTTCGTCCATTGCGCGCACTCAATAAAGCACCGTCGATGAAAATGCTTGTCCGTTCTCTGCTTCGATCGCTGGCACCAATGGTGTACGTTCTTTTGCTGATGGTTTTTGTATTGCTGCTGTGGGGAATTGTAGGTACACAGTTGTGGAATGGTTTGCTTCATGGAACCTGTCAATATTATGACCCGTTCGATGTCGAAAATGCGGACGCTTCTGGGTTTGTTACCGATCCTGGCCAAGATGGCATTTTATGTGGACTTGATTACATACCTGTTGATCATGCCACCTACAGCGAACGAATTAAATTGGGAGCAGATCCACTTGAAAAATTAAGTGGTGAAGAATATGATTATATTTCGAATTTGTTTTACGTGGGTTTGGACAAGAATAGTCTAATCGACGGAAAAGAATGGCACAACATGTTTGACAACTCAACAACAGTGGCACGTATCAATGCTGCAAAAGGCAATGCACGTACGTGCGAGGACCGAGTGTACGGCAGTCAAGTGTGGTCAACTAACATTACAGCTACCGTGACTCTTGTGGATGGTGGTACAAGAGAAATCGCCAGCATGATGTGCCGGTATGGCCCAAATCCTAATTTTGATTTATCCAGTTTTGATAATTTGGGCAACGCGGTGCTTTGGATTTTTGCGTCCATTACATTGGAAGGATGGGTTGATTCCATGTACAACGTCAACCAAGTTTGGTCGTACTCCAGCCCTTTCATGTCTTTCTTTGTTGAAGGTGTTTATTTTACATTTCTGTACCTCATTGGATCAATGTTCATGCTCAATTTAACATTAGCTGTCATTTGGGAAGAATTTGAAAATGAACGCGAACGCCAAGAAGCAGATGAAGACGAATTGATTTCTCAAGAACTTCATCTTCTTCAATTAAAAAACATTGAAGTTCAAGATCGTGAAGAAGCAGAGCGGGTCGTTCGGGCCGAAAGACGTGCGACTGCTAAAAGGGCAGAAGAAACCGGAGACCCCGTTCCAGATCCATGGGGGCCTGCTTGCATTCGAAACACATGGTACCTGTTAGCGATTAACAAATGGTTTGGTATGTTCATTACAATTGCGATCTTAGTCAATACCATCACCATGGGGCTTGAATACCACAATTGGCAGTTATATCGTTCGACGTACAACTACGACACGACGTTGAACCTACAAAATCGACTTAATGGTGAAGCTCTTTCTCAACCTCAAGCATTGACTGGTTTCTTAGAAGTGGCGAATTATATTTTCACATTTATCTTCATTTTTGAAATGGTTGTAAAAATGATTGGATTAAGCATTCCAGAATATTGGAAAGACAATTTCAATAGATTTGATTTTACCATCGTTATGTTTAGTATTGTTGAACTCATTCTTGGTATTATGGACATTCAAGGTGTGTCTGGTCTAAGTGTATTGCGATCATTTCGTCTTCTTCGTGTATTAAAATTAGCCAAAAGTTGGACGTCGCTCCAAGATTTGTTAATTACTATTATGGCGAGTTTAGTTGATGTGACTGTGGCGGCTGCACTTGCATTGCTTATGATGTTTATTTTCACATTGCTTGGTATGTCTTTTTTTGGAGGCAAATGGAACGAAGAAACTTTTGGAAGTGCCGATGATGTGCCACGTGCTAATTTTGATGATTTTTTTACTGGGTTCATGGCTGTTTTTCAAGTTCTGACCGGTGAAAATTGGAATGATCTTTTGTGGGCATCGTACAAAACAAGTGGTATCGTTGGGTGGGGCTACTTTATGGCCCTTACTTTCATTGGTAATTATATGATTTTTAATTTATTTCTTGCCATTTTACTGGCCAAATTTGAAGAAGGTGGTGACGAAGCTGAAATAGACGCGGAAGACCTAGCCCGGGAAGCAGAGGAGGCAGCAGAGGCACAAAATTTATTAGGTGGTGCAAACGTTGCGCAGGAAGGAAAAACAGAAGAAAAATCAGAAGAAAAACCGGAAGTAATAAAACCAAATAGTCCAGGGAACCCCAACAGTGCCAAAGTTCTACCCTTGTCACAACTCAACAATGACGACGCTGCAATGTCCTTTAGTGAACTTGATGAAGATTTCGATCAACCTGACATCAAGGAAGACGTTTTGGTGTGCAATGGCAAGTCTCTTTTTTTGATGACACCCGACAATAAATTTCGTCAAATGTGTTTTGCTCTTGCTGGAAACAAAACGTTTGATCAATTGATTTTGATGCTGATTATCGTTAGTAGTATTTTTCTTGCAATGGATGAACCATGGGTAGCGGGTTGTGCGTGCTACGACGTTAATGACATTGAAACACATTCTGAATCGTGCACGTCCACCATACCCTTGTCGTGGGTAGGGTATTTTTCAGCCGGGAACAGTATGGGTTATTACATGTTTTTATTGTGGAGTGATTTGATTATTACAATTGTTTTCACTTTCGAAATGGTGTTGAAAATTTTTGCATTTGGATTTGCATTCCACAAGCATGCGTACTTGCGCAATGGATGGAATGTGTTGGATTTTGCTATTGTTATGGTCAGTCTCATTGCTTTGGCAACGGGCCCACTTGCAGCAGGAAAAATATGCGGCGTGGCGGCAGGTGGAAGTGCATTGAAAGCACTACGAGCACTTCGTGCTTTTCGTGCACTTCGTCCACTCCGTGTTATCAAACGTGATCCTGGTCTTCGTTTGGTAATCAATTCGTTGTTTCAAGCTGCCGAATCGATCGGTACGGTGATGTTAGTCACATTGCTCTTCATGATGATACTTGCCATTTTAGGCCAACAATTTTTTGTTGGTACTGTGGCAACGTGCAATGATGGTGATATGGCAACGTTTCCCGAATGCATTGGTTCGTTCAATGTTTCTGGTACTGATTGTGGAATGTTGCCACACCAACGACTCCCCACAACTTTCACTGCTGAGGAATGGGCAACATTTGCAAACTCAAAATATACACCACAATTTGTGTTGGATTCGGTGACGCAATGTGAATTGAATGGTGATGTTGGATCTCCATTTCCAAGAATATGGGATTCTTTGCCAGTCAATTTTGATGGTTTCGGGCATTCACTTACAACCGTCTTTGAAGTTGCATCCGGTGAGATGTGGCCTGATATCATGGTGACCACAATCGATGCGCGTGGCATTGGGCAACAACCATTACCAAATAGTTACCAGCATGGTCCATTTCTATGGTATTTCATGGTCCAATTTATGATTGCCTTTGTGATGTTGAACGTTTTCATTGGTGTCATTATTGAAGAATACAACAAAAACAAAGATGCGAGTGAAGGATCGGGTATCTTGACCAACGACCAAAAGATTTGGGTGGAGACAATGAAATTAGCAATGAATTCAAAAGCAAAGAAAAAATTATACCCGCCTGTTCGTTTCAAAAATTTACGAATGCCATCATTTAAGTTGGTCACGAAACCACAATTCGATTACTTCATTATGGCGTGCATTATGATTAATGTAATGTTTATGGGGTCAAGCCATTACAACCAACCTATTGTTATGCATGATTTGTTGACGGGGGCCAATTTATTGTTTAACATCATATTTTCAATTGAAATGATATTAAAATGGATTGGTATTGGCAAACAATACTTTTATGATTCATGGAATTTGTTCGATTGTTTTCTCGTGGCACTCAGTTGGATAGCACAAACTGGTGCTTTACCACCTTCGCTCGCCTCGTTGTTTCGTATTTTCCGTGTTGCGCGTATGGTTCGTTTGGTTCGAAATGTGACTGGATTGTTAAATCTATTTAAAACATTGATCTTTTCCATTCCTGCATTGAAAAACGTGGCAATTATTATGATTTTATTCATGTTTATTTTTTCATGTTTTGCAATGAACACATTTGGGAATATTAAACACGGTGAATTGTTGACTGGAGACGCTAATTTTGAAACGTTCTTTTTAGCATTCAATACAATGTGGCGATTGTCGTCGGGTGAAAGTTACAATGGTTTGATGCACGATATTAATATTGCAGTGCCGTATTGCAATCCAAACCACGGTGGCACAGTCAGTCCAACTGAAAGCAATTGCGGCAATGAATTCTGGGCATTTTTAATCATGCAAGTTTCATTTACAGTGTTGAATTATATTTTGGTCAATCTTTTTATTGCCATCATTCTTGATAATTTCAGTGAACAATGCTCCATGTCTGAAAGCAAAGTGACCGCTGAAATTCTGGAGGATTTCGACGAAGTTTGGGCAAGCTTCGATTCAAAAGGCACCGGGAAAATCTCAGAGATTCGTCTTCCTGACATGCTTCTTAAAATTGAATATCCATTGGGCTTAAAAAATGTGCCTGTCGAACATTTGCATGGCAAATCATTACGAAAATTTAGGAATCAAATGATCCAAAAATTAGAAATTTCGGCACTTGATGGTTTTATCACATTTGTCCAAACTAAAAAGGCGTTGACGGCCGCGGCCATGGATGACGTTGAATGGGATGCAGAAGCAAGTAATTCTCTCATGATGAAAAATTTAGACAAACAAGCAAAAGCAGTGGATGCTAAAATTGTTAAAGCTGCTAGAATTTCATCCGTCGGGCTCTCGGGAGCAGGATCAACACGAAGGTTGACCAATGGTAACACGGTTGGTTTTTACAATGTGTCACACATCTCAGCAGCCAAATCAATTCAATCGGCATTAAGGGGTTATCTGAATCGTAAAAACTTGGAAATGTTGAAAGCGAAATGGTTGGCTCACATTAAATTGGCCCAAACAGTGTCCGCGAAACAAGAAATGGGTGCTCCAGGTGAAGGAATGACAAGTATGGAAATAAGTAAATAATCTTATTTCTCTTTCCTTTTTGCTGATTTCAATTTCTTGCCATTTTCATTTGGCTGTACATTAGTACACATTTCATTATACATTTGTGAGTGAACACAAATACAAAATTAAAAAAACAACAGCAAAAGAATTATCTTGACAGCAGGTAATTCTTTTTTGTAACACTACAAAAAACTATGGTTTGGACACGAAAACCAAGCTTTAGAACATTTAAATTTACGTTTTTTCCTAAACAGGAAAAAAAGAAAAGAAACAGGTAAAACAGTTGAGAGTGTTGAAAACTGATTTACAAAAATATGTACAATAGAATACTCATATCTCATATTCAAAATTAAAAAAATATATCCCAAGAATAATAAAAGAAAATAAATAGTTTATTAAACTTGAGTTTGTAAATCTGTACCGGGTATTATGTATTAATGTGTACACCTGAGACTGAATACTAGTTTGTACATGCATGTGCGGTACCAGACCACAGATATGCAGCACGTCCGCCACTCGTATTTCGTACATGTATGTTTCGTAAATTTGTATTTGACAAATTTGACTCTGGAACAGTACCCCGGGTAGCCACCTAAAACCATCCCTTTCTGCCTTGCTGTTCATTCAGTTGGGCACACAAGCCCGCGAACGACCCAGCAGAATCCGCAAGTTGACTGGAAGAATCGTTTAATTCTTCGATTTGTTGACCACGTTGCTCTAATTTTTGTCTTGTTTCTCTTGCGGCACTTTGAGTAGCTTTCACATTATTGGTTGAATTGGAATGACTTTTAACACCTATCGTGGTTGCCCAGCGCCCAGTTGCAGTCACTTTTTCTCTTGTGGCATGAGCAAACAAAGTCAGATACGAAATTGCGGTGATCCATGACTCGGCTGTTTGAGTGTCGGGTGCTACTAAGTCCAATGTTCGGCCATCTACCAAAAGAGAAAAACATTGTGATTCGGGGGCGTCCTGTAGAATGAGAAAAAAACAACATGTTGACACATGTCTGTGAGTAAAACAAAGATTTTCTTCACTCAAAAGCATGGCATCAAAAAAATACCTACATGCTTGTACACTCACTTTGTAATGGCCTCCAGCCCTTCGTTTAAACACGGGTGTTGTTCGTCCTCTTTCAATTGCTTGGATCTGTTCAACGTATACAAAGGCATCTTTTGTCATTTTCCTTGTAGTTTCTTTGGAAGAAGGTGGTTTGGACCAACCTATCTTTTGTTCATCGTTTGTCAACCATACTAAACGATCGTGGGGAGAACCCTTTCTACCATGTTTTTCAAAGATACAACCCTTTGAAAGAAATGATATTCTTGCATCCACTTCCGTCCGCAACGAAGAATAAAAGTAATCGTTGTCCAAGCAAGCCATCCAAGTTATAGCAGCATGTGCATTTGCTGCACGGCAGTTCAATTGCCTTGTTTTGCATTTGATGACAAAGCTGTGTTGTTCTCTGTCACGAAAAGTGACCAGACCTGTCGTGTCTCCTCCTGATGTTGATCCATTCAGATCCAATTCCACTTCTCCCTTTTTTTGTTGGCAGGTCTCATCTTGCCAATACGCAATGGTGGAGTTAGCAGGATCAAAGGTAAAGAATCGACGCTTCCAATTTTTTACGAACCCACTCGCTTGTTTTTCTAACCAACCACGATGGGCTCGAACAAGAATGGAACTGTGTTGCGAATTGCTGTGTTCAACAGCTTGCCTGACTGATGATTCGTACCGGGCACGGGCTTTGGAAAGCCTTCGTCCACCGTGCTTGTTGTTGGACGCAGTGCTTGAGGATGATTTGGTGGTGGAGGACTGGCGTGGAGGGAGAGGAGGATCGTCCAGTCCTTCAAACAGATCGTCTTCCAGTTCTTGTAAATTGAAGGACATCGAGTGCAAGTACTGCTGACGGCCACTGTTGTGTCTACTACTCGCCCTGACTTTTGTTATTTTAATTTTAATTCTTTGTTAAGGTCCTCACCAGTCGACGACACCAGTCCTCTTTACCGTGTTTCAGTGTTTTCAACGCTCGACCGGTAACCAGAAGCATTTTTTTTTCAACCCTGTTTGTTTTTCAACCCTGTAACACCTGTACACCTGCAAAAAATCAATACTTTCCAAGCTTTTGAGGATGAATTGACTTGTGAATATACTTTAAATAGAAGCAAAACTTTCGAGAGCTCTTTTTACTTCCCAAACTAACTCCACACCTCAGCGCATGCACAAACAACAAACAACCCAAAAGAACAAGTCATACACCTTTGCACCATTCAACCCTCAAAATGCCCTCCCTCTTGGCGTTCGTATTTTCTGTCGTTCAAAGCGTCTTCCGTTTGAGCATTGCCAAATTCTCTTCGTGACATCACACGGGTAAAAATGTTCTGTTCAACATGGTCCATTGTAGTTTTTCCCATTTCAATGTTGGCCGAGACACGTCGATTCTCTGAACTATAATCCAAGCCCTCGAGGGTACTTGTTGCCACACCACCCGAAGTACCTATTTCTCTCATGTCTCTAGCAAGTTGTAGGGACCGTTGTTTTGGACTGGTCTGGACTCTGGACGGTCCACCGGAAGCTCGACGTTCGGCTTCCTCTTCCCGTTGTTTCAATTTTTTTAACACGACAATCAGTAGGACAATGGATGCCGTTACTGCACAAAACACGATGAGTATTATTTCAATTCCATCTAAAGAATTTTCGTCTGTCGTGCTTTCCGTTGTTGCAGTTGTTGCAGCCATGACCAAACCAAGTCAAGGTTATGTTTCGAGTCTTTGGTCAAGCGTGGAACAACAACCACGTGTAACACAAAGCTGGTGGTGCGGGTAGTTCAGTGTTAACAATCACAGGTGTCTTTTTGTTGAACATCGTTTCATGCTTGTGAATACTGTAAGCAGCGTGGTGTTAGTCTAGGGGCAAAATATGTAAACGGTTCAAAATATGATGTGATATTGCAGTTGCCAGGGGAGGAGAGCAGGAGAGCCAAAGTTGAAGTTGAAAGTCCTGAACGAATTTCTGCCCATGGCCCCCCGCATGATCGATTTTATTAATCCAACACCTCTTTTTACCCGCCCCGCCCCGCATCAAACGATCGATTTTAATCCAACACCTCTTTTTATAACATGTCCAAGAAACATTTCGAATTGCTAAAGACACTGGATGGGCACACTGATGCCGTGTGGGGTTCGTGTTGCAGTTCGAAAGGCGACCAACTGTTTACCGCGTCCTGGGATGGTACGATTGGGTCGTGGGATATAATTACTGGAGAACAAACACAAAGCTGCCAAGGACATTCAGGCAAAGTATTTTGTGTTGCTGCTGGAGATGACATGCAAGGTAGTGTTCTTGTGAGTGGTGGTGAAGACCACAGCATTCGCAGTTGGAATGTAATAGATGGAACCTGTGAAGGCACAATGGATGACGCTCATGACGGGAGTGTAGTAAGTTTTTTTTCTCCCTAGTTCGATCGAAATCATCTCGATCCCTTCAAAATCCCTTCTCACAAACCATGTTTTACCCCCTATGCCTTCATTCTGCAGTACGACGTCAAAGTATTACCCTCCAACAAAAGCGAAGCCGTTGTGATCATGTCTGTTGGTGCCGACGCTGTCTTAAACTTATGGACCCTCGAACCAGGGCAAAACCCCAGCGTCCATGCCATCAAAGATCAACACGATGGTCCCATATATACTTGTGCTTTTGACAGCCGTGGTCTGCTGTTGGCGACCGGTTCCAGTGATACAACAATACGTCTGTACGATGCTGAAACTGGGACACCGGTCTCTCTGTTGGGTACTATGGGTGTTGAATTAACCAGTCCCGAATTGGGGCACTCGTCGACAGTTGCGTGCGTTGAATTTTTTAAATCACAACCCCACATGATTTTGTCTGCAGGTTGGGACAGTTCATTTAAAATTTGGGACACACGGCTGAACCAAGGGTGTGTCATGACAACAGAAAACGCGCACAGTGAAATTGTATCGTGTTGCACGTCGTTGGGTGATTATTGGGCCGTAACTGGATCCAGTGATTCAACTGTCAAAGTATGGGACATTCGGGGCACTGGCATCCAAAAAAAAACAGGCAAATTGTCAACAGCAAGTGCTGCCTGTGTTGAAACATTGGACGACCATATAACAAGCATTTGTTCCCTCACGATGTGTGCGGGCGATGCACAATTAATAACAACGGGTGGCGATCGAACAGTGCGACAATTTACAGCTTGCATGGATCATAATGCTGTCGATGTGGGATGTGGTGCAAGCTGCACCGTTCAATAGAGTCCTGCAGAATCTCAGAATAGAGCGT
>Ga0115007_10002820_pt1 | contig 10619 bp, 8 predicted proteins | sample ArcOceMetagenome_2_FD_87166 | JGI IMG/M metagenome (GOLD analysis project Ga0115007, IMG submission 87166) | Marine eukaryotic phytoplankton communities from Arctic Ocean - Arctic Ocean ARC135M Metagenome | ecosystem: Environmental > Aquatic > Marine > Oceanic | place: Arctic Ocean | collected...
CCGCACGTTTGCGCACTGTACATAACAGCGGGAGATGGGAAACGAAAACGCGGTACTCACTTTGATCGAGAACGTTCGAGAGCGTTCGAGCGAACACGAGAGCCTTCTTCTTTTCTATCATAAATCATAATCAAGTCACCACTACTCAGTAATCATACCACTACCAATACCAAGTTACCACTACTCTAGTTTCGGGCTATCCAGCACTGCGTACCCCGCGGCGACCCCCCCCTCGTCCGAAGTCGCGGCTTTCGTGCGCAGCAAATGCCCGCCTATTTCGTTTCGGATTATTTGATCGCCGACGCGCACGTACCCGCCGTACACCCCGAGTTCGGAAAGGGTTTCTAAGTAAACCATCTCGCCGGCTCGTAAACACAGGGTTTTGTTCGTGGGCGGGAATATCCGCTGCATCAGGATGTACTGGCTTAAATTGCCTTTTTGGCCAGGCTTAGCACTAGGGTCGAACGTTTTTAACACACCAACCATGTCGTCGCCGTACAGGTTGTTCCCGCCGCCTTCGCGCTGCGGCTTCAACACGAACTTTTGCGGTTCGACAATCGCGTCAGCGACCGCCTCGACGCCGCCCGCCTCGCCGTCCAACGCGTACAACCCCGCGAACGTGCTTCGCATCGCAGTCGAAGTGTCAACTCCTCGGTGTTGTTCGTTTTCAAACCTCGCAACGAACCGTTCCAAAACCCCGGGACCCGCCAGGGCTTGCTGGATCTTTTTGCACCTGCCATTGTAAAAGAAAAGCGTCAGTCTTGAGTCTTGAGTCTTGAGTATGGGTGTATTGTATGGGCAAACAGTCTATTTGTGATGTATGTAGTATACTTCCTTTTAATGATAGTGTAGTCGACCAGGGGCAGTAAACAGTGTCAGGATTTGGGAAACGCAATACGTACCCGGCGAGCTGCATCGCGACGCTCGGGGATTTGACCGCGGTGCTTTTTTCAATCAGCAAACGCGCGCGCCATTCTTTGTCGGAAGGGTAATCGCCAGGCGCATACCCGGCTCGGAAGTACACCACGCTGTGCTTTTCGTTGTGGTACATCAAGTCGTCTCCGTCGGTACTTAATTCAGCGTGCGCGTCCATCTCCGCGAGCGTCGCCCTCGTTACCCGCACGCCGTGTTTCTCCCACAATAAATGCGCCACTAACCGCTGGTCGAAAACGTTCTTTTCGTTGGGCTGGCAAACCATCAGCAGCTTAGCGTCCTGGTCACCAGCGGCTAAGTGACCCGCGGCTAAGGTCTCCGCCGCTTTTTCAAGCGCGACGTTGCTTGGGAGCGCGGCTTCGAAGAAATCGCCGGTCTCGTCGGCGGTTTCCGCCGCGTAGTGCGTGGCTAACGTTTTCGAGTGTGTGACTAAATGCCTGTGCATTTGCGTCACCCTTGTTGAGAGCGCCATGAAGGACGTACTGACGGTGTTGACTTCCACCTGTAACGGGTTACCAGACGGCACGTCAAGCATGTAATCGGAGCGCAGAATGCCGAGCTCGATTTCATTTCGCCCGGCTTGCCCGCCGCTTTGCAAATACACGTCCCACAGCGCCGCGGTGAAGTCGTCCGTTTCCAGGACGCCGGTGAGTTGTTCCACCAAAAACTCGTGGTCACGTGACACCAAGTCGCTCAGCTCCGCGAATCGCGGGGACACCGCGATTGCGGTTGCGAACACGTCCTTGGGGAACGGCGTGGGAAGCAGCGAGATCGGGGCGTGCGTGAAGTTGGACGCCATCGCCGCGCCAACAGTCGCCCCGTCCGTTGCGACGAGCAAACCGTGCTGCGCCGCCCAAGACACGGCTTCGTCGCGTAAGTACTGCTTCTCACTGTCCGTCAATGACGGCGCACCGGACGCCGCACACGCGTTGTTTGAAGAGTCACCTGAGGACGCGCGCGGGAGGCGACGCCCATTGGGAGATGTCATCGAACGCGGAAGCGCGGCGCCCACCCGATTTCCGCCACCGCACACGCGCGGTGCTACGCGGGGTGTGTTGGTGCTTTTACAAACCCGCGGTGACGAGAACAACGAAACCCTCGATTGGATACCGAAACAGCACGCTGACGCCATCGCGTGGCGAGGTGTGGCGTTGCGTAGCAACCGAGAGAGCAACCGAGAGGCAAGCCCTTGATGACATGAGAAAGAACAAAAAGTAGCGTTCCAAAAAAGTTGCCAAAAAGCTGATAAATATGTAACCTTCTACCTGCTGCTGCTCGGTTCGTCCTCCTCCCGTCCGTCCGGGTACACGCGCCTCAACAGCCCATCCGGAAAAAGTATTTCCTTCCGCCCATCCACCCCGTGCGCCTCGGTTTGCCCGCTAGGGAAGTGGTACACCTCCACGCCTTCCGGGTGCGTGGTGTGCCAGGTGTCGACTTGGGTTGAAAAGAAAAGGGTCAGGCTTGGGAGTCTTGAGTAAATGGGCGTACTGTATGGGCAAACAGTGCACTCGTGATGTATGTAGTATACTTCCTTTTAATGACGGCCGTGTACTCAAATAGTCAAAGAGACGCGTCAAACCGTGGTTGGATTTGGGAAAGCCGCGACGCGTACCTTCCTTGTAGAAGTACTCCACGCGTCCGCCGGGGTGCGCGCGCTTGACGTCGCCGTTTGTGAAGTACACCGTGGATATCGGGCCGTTGTTTGAGGGCGTGACGTCCTTCAGCGTGCCGTTGGCGAACTTCACCACGCGTCGGCCGTACGGCGTCACGCGCTCCACTCGGCCGTCCTCGTGCGAGTTCAGCTCAAGCGGACCTGGGACAGGTAAAAGAAAGGGTCAGTCGCGAGTCGGCGAGTGTGGGTGTACTGTATCCGCAAACAGTCGTGATTGTGATGTATTTGAAGAGTTGCCAGTACTGGTAAATGTTACCAGTAGTGCACGACAAATAGTCACATGACGGGTAGTAAACAGTTGTCCGGAATTTGGGAAACGCGCAACGGCCGTACCGGGCAAATCGGCGCCGTCGTTCGCGGGCGGCGGGCCGACTCGCGGCGGCGCGTCTTGTGAGTTTTGCCAGAAAAGTGTCAGTATTGTATGGTCAGACAGTCGGCGGGATTTGGGAAATGCAATACTTACCTCGCACGCTTGGCAACTCGTGCGCCGCCGCGGCTTCCAACACGGTGACGCCCACGACTTCAGGGTGGGTGGTGGGTGTGGTGCGTTGTGACACACCGGCTCCGAGTCCCCTTGATGACCGTCCGAGCCTTGTATCTGACTCGTTTTGACTCGTCATTCTTGAGTTAATCGTATCTTCCCTCCCGGCGTCGTCGTCGCTCGCGTCGCTCTCGCGGTCGTCGTCGCCGGTTTCGTTTTCGGCGTCCCCGCTTAAAGACACGCTCGCGTTACGCAACTCTCGTTCCCTTTGTTCCTCAACATGGCGTCGCGTTTGTTGCTCCCTGGCCAACGTTTCCATCTCTGCCCGGTCCCTTCGTTCCCGTAACTCCCGTTGTTCCCTTAACTCGCGCTCCCGCGTTTCGCGCTCGTCCGCGGTGCCTTTTTCTTTTTTCGACTTCCCGCCGCCGTCGTCCTGTCCGCGCAGAAGCGTCATCTCCAAACGCTTCTTCTCCCCCTTGAGCTCGTTGACTTCGTCCCTCAGGTCGGTGACTTGCCGTCGCAAACGGTCCGCTGATGCCTTGTGCTTCGCGCCGGACGTTTTCGCCTCCTCGGTTAACCTACCGATCTCGCGTCGCAGATCCTCCAGCTCCACGCGCTCCGCCTTCGTCGGCGCAATCTCCGCCGCTCTCCTCGACTCCCGCTCCAAACGTTGCCGGTCCCGTTTCACCTTGTCCGCCCCGACGTCAAGCGCGTGTTGTTTCGTGTCCAGATCGGCGTGCAACAGTTGAAGCTGCGTTTCTTCGTGTTGTCGCTCTTTTTGAAACAAACGCCGCTCCTTGGCGAAAACAACCTTGTCCTTCTCCAGACGCTCGCGCTCGCGACGCACGCTCTCCGACGCGTCACGCGCCGCGGCGGCGGCTTCCTGCGCCGCAGCCGCGTCCAAAGCACTGCGCGCGGCTGACACGGTGGCATTGGTAACGCCGATGGCGCGGGTCGTGGGCGCGCTGGTTCGATTCTTACCGGTGTCTTTGTTTTTACCAGCAGCGTCGCTGCTCGCGCCGTAGAAAAGAGACTTGATCAGCGGCGGCGCGCCGGCGCCCGGCTTTTGCGGCGACAGCGCCGCGACTTTGCGTTCCGATGTTCGTTGGTCACCGAAATGCCCATACACTCCGTCGTCGTCCCAGGACTCGTCGTCGTCAAACGCGCTCGCGGCGGGGGACAGGGGAGGCGCTTTTTTCTTTGGCTCAAGCTCAATTTTCTTTGGTGAATTTTTGCCCGAGAAACGCGTACCGATTGCGTCGCCGTCGTCAGAAAACCGCCCGTCGTTGTCGCTCACGTCGGACAACCGGTTGACGTTAACGTTCTTCATCGCCGCCGCGAGCTTGACACGCTCGGATTCCGTGCGTGACATGGATTGCGAGTGGCGCACAGTAGGTGCCATGCCGCTCGCTTTTCCCTCACCAGCGCGAGTTGACGTCGATTTCGCCCGCGACGTCGAATCAAGCAACAGCTCCAGCTCGAGCGCTTCAAACTCCGCGAGCTCGTCCATCGCGGTAACGGCTTTGGAAGGCGTGTGTTTTCCGAGTGTTGAGGTCTTACCACCCCGTGTCGTCTCCGTCTCGTCGTACCCGAATTTCGAATCTCTTTCTTCGTGTAAATACGCCGACGCGTACGACCCGCCGCGCGCGTGCGTCGCGGGCTTTTCGGAATCCGGCGCCTTCGCGACGCGGTGCGAATCCACCCTCGGCTTGGTTTCACTCAGTGAAACGTTTGACTCACTCGGTGAACCCGTCACCGCCACGCGTTGCGACCGCGCGCCGCGTCGCAGGAACGGCCTTAACGGCGCGGATTCGGTGGTTTTCGGTGTCGTGTTTGTGCCTCGTGTGGGGGTCGCGTTTTCGGGATCCACCTCTTGCAACAAACTCTCCTCCAGCAACGACTGGAACGTTTTGTCCGGCGCGCCCGTAACGGGGACGTCGTCCAGGTCGTGAGTTCCGCGCCGGGGTGACGCGGTGTGTTGTTCTGTGACCACCGGGTCGACCCCACCGCTGGCGCCGAGCACCGCATCCGCGGTCGCGCCGACTTCAGCCCAAGACACGGAAACGCGCATCGGCTCGTCGTCGTCGTCGTGCATCACATCGTCCACCGAATCTGGCGCGGGAGCCTGGTCGAAAAACTCGTCGCGCCTCGGGATTTTGTTTCCCTTCTTGCCGGAAACGTGAACCTCGACCGGCATGTTCGTATTACTCACGGGACGCAGCTCTTGTAGCGACGATCTTTTGGGAAGGGAGGGTGGTCAGGGCGGTCTGGCGAGGTAACGGCGGACATTTGTGAGATTCCGAGATTTCAAATTCTGGGAACCGCCAAACGGAGAGCGGAGGCCAAATCGTGGAGAACACAATCAACGCGGTGGGTGTCAGCGGCATGGACGCACCTCACTGACATCGTTCGTCTGTCGTGCGGTCTGCGCGCGCGACAGAGCTGTGTCAGAGCCGGGGTGGTTGCTTCGCGGAATATCAAAATTTTCAAATCTTCGTTGTTGACGACCTGGAAACTGCTGCGTGCTGGCGCTGACGGTGAAAAATGTCGTCTCTCCGTCACACCTTCGACGCACAACCACCATGGGTGTGGACCCGTGGGCTGAGGAGAACGACGAACACGAGACACGCGGAGACCACGGCGAGTTCTCGGGCGACGACGGAAACGCCGAGCTGGAACGCGAAGCGAGGCGAAGACGCGACCGGGTACGCAATGGCCCATCTTCACCGAACCACCGCCGACACACCTATTTTTTCTCACGCACTTTGCCTAACCTGCCTGTTCCCACACACCTTCCATCCCAGTTCTGGAGCGAAGGGTACCGCGACGGCATCGAGGAGGGTAAGAAGGCCACGGTGCAGAGCGGGTTCAACGTCGGGTTTCGGGAAGGCGCGACCGCGGGGCTGGCGTTCGGGCAGGCTCGAGGCGCGGCGATTTCCGTGGGAATTTTCGCTGGCCAAGTGCCTGGGTCGTCGGAGTGGAAGTCGGAAATTTCGCAAACGATGACGATGGTGGCGGCGATGACCCCGCGAGACGCCTCTGTGGCGGCGGGGGTGGATTTCGAAAAAACGTTGTTAGGGAACGAAAATAGCGGGGACGGGGACGGTACTGGGGACGGGGAGACGTTTGCGGATAAAACGTCGCTCGCGAAACGCGAGCTTGAAACCGCGGGTTTCAAGCACCGAGAGTTCGACCTGGAGGGATGACGAGACGTTGAGACGGCGTATTATTACGGAAAAGAGGTACTTGTGCTGTGTGTAGTTGTAACAGTGCCGGTTCACGTACGTTATAGCAGAGGTACAAAGATGTAAAGTCTCGTGTAAAGTCTTTTGTGTTTTAATCCGTCTCGAACGCGGAAAGTGCGACTACTTTTTTACTTGTCCACCAGACGAGACAAGCATTGAATCAGGTGCCTCAGGTTCTGCCGCGTCGCCGGGTCCCCTGACACGGAGGAGATGTCCCCGCTCACCTTCTCCATGTGCTGCAACGTCTTGGTCATGATGGTGATGCTTTGCCGAAGCATCTCCTGGTTTTCATCCGTGAGGATGGTTTTCTTCAGTTCGCGAATATCAGTCACCGCCTTCGTGGCGTGCCCCGCGAGCAGTTCGATCGTGTCCAGGGTTCCTTGCTCCTGGACGTTCGCCAACATTGGTCGTAACTCCCGCGCGATCAAACTCGCTTCAAGCAACAACGGCTCTAAATTTTTCATCAGCGTCTGCGCCGTCTCCGCGGTGGCGAACATCTTTGCGATCCCGTCGTTCGCGTCCATCTCCCGCGCCAGCTTGGTGCAAATACCAACCAGCTCATCCATTGACACGCCTGGCACCCCGACGATCTTTCCCCGGTCACAAACCACCAAGCCTTCGCCTTGCGATACATAAAACAAAGGGTCAGTCCCGAGTCGGCGAGTGTGGGTGTACTGTGTTGGGCGATGTATGGACAAACAGTCACCAGCTGAGAGATAAAACAGCGCGTTTGTGCTGTATTTGTACGAGCCGCGAGTACTGGTAACCGTTACTAGCGGGAAGTACCTCCGTTGAATGAAACTAGTGGACGTCAAAGAGGGGCGGCAGAAACAGCGTGCCTGGATTTGGGAAACGCAACACGTACCTTCGCACCCCGAATCGAGCGGTCCCCACTGCGCTTTGGGAATCGGGACCTCGGGTGTGATGTCGATGATTGTCTCCGCGATGAGCCCGCTTTGGTTCGCCTCCACCAGCGAGTTACGCGGAATAACAATCCCATCGTCGTCCATCTCCACAAGCACCTCCACCCGCTCCAGGTTCGGGCGGACGCTGCGATTGTTACACGAAAAGTGTCAGGCATGTATGGGCAAACAGTGTGCCTGGATTTGAGAAAGCCTGACATACGTACCTCAGCACGTTCCCCACCTTCACCCCGCGCACGCGCACCTGCGTGCCAACCTGGATGCCGCACGCAAACGGAAACTCCACGAACGCCTGGTACGACCGCATTTTGTTGAAATTGACCCCCAAAATCCAGTTCACGGTTAGCGCGCATATCCCTATTCCGCCTATTAAGAAGAGCCCAACCCCGCCTTCCCAGATGTTCGTGCGCCCGAACCCGAAGTCGCGCAAAGGCTTTACCAGCCGAAGCCACAGCTGTTCAAACGGGTTCGGCCTTCCCGCTTGCGGCGTGTCATCTGCCCGTCCGGCGTTTGTGTTAATTCCTTTCGTGGCGTCGTTGTCACCGCTGAACCCGGACTGAGATCCGCCCGCGCTTGCCCCGAACGCGCTGGAGCTCACGTCTCTGTCTCTTGCGCTACTTTCAAAACCGTCGCGGCAAAAAGGATCGAAGGATCCAGCACCTTTTTCACCGGCACCGGATGACCCCCCGTAGATTGCCTTCGTGGACGTCCCGTTCCCCCGTCCCAGGGACTCGGAGTACGTCCCCGCTCCCCACCACCCGCCGGGGTACTTGGCGTCAGGCCCGGGCCCGGGCAGAACCTCCAAATACCGCCCGCCGCGAGGCCCGATCGCGCCTGACTTTGTTGCCCGCTGAGCAAACGCACCGTGGTTTGAACCCTTCGAAGGGGTCACCCCCGAACCCAAGCCCCTTGGCACGACGCGCGCGCGACGCGCGTTTCTCGCGTCCGCCAGCGCGGGGGACACCGCCGCTGCCAAACGCACCGCCGCGGCGACCCTCGCCATGTCGGGTTTGATGTCGAACGCGGCGGATACAGACACGTCCCTCGCGGAGGCACGCGAGACCACCCTCCGAGGCGGCATTTCCGTGCCTTGTTTGCCACTGCCGCAACGCACGACGCAAACGCCGCGTGTCATGCCGTGTCGACGTCGTGAAACGCACGCGCCACGCGCGATGGGCGTCACGGCAATCGTCGCCGTCGCCATCGTGGGAACACGAAGGGGCCAGCCGGATGTGGCGCGAAGCTAGGCGACAAGGAGCCCTCTATCGCACTTCAAATATTCGCCTTGATAAACCTCAAGTCGCGTCAGCGATTTTGAGGCACGGCCAGATCCTGAACCGTTACACGTGTCGCGCGCGGCGCGGGCGTCGTGTTCGGTGGGTGCCATGGCGCGCACGTCAGGAGAGTCACCAACGCCCTCGGTGTCGCCTGAGCTCCAACGTTGGGTCACCTCCGTGCGCGCGCGTCCCCCACGACTCGCCGCGCCGTCCCCGGAACTGTGGAACGCCCCGAAACTGGACAAAGGCGCGTCGCTGGCGCGCGAGCTGCATCGCGCGGGCGATCGCGTGCGTAAGTGGGTGACACACGCGCTGCCTGATGACGGACAAAACCGCTCCGTGACACCGACTAAAACCAGTGACACACACGAAGAAGAGATCGTGTTCCACGTCGTGGCACACGCGGTACCGGAGGCGTTGCTGGTGGGAGGTTTGGGAGACGACACGACCACGAGTGCCTCGGGAAACCCGATTGATGATGCGAAACAGTACGAAAATCTCGCCGCGTTCGTGGGCACGTTCCACCCGTTCTTCAGCACAAAAAGTGACGACAACGGGGGGGTCCCCGCGCGCGTGTTTCTAGGGGACACGAAAGACACGAACCCGCTGGAGGATGTTGACACAAACGAAAACAAACACGAAGACGCCGACGACGGAAAACAAAAAGAAAAGTCTTTAAAAAAGAAAAACAAAATACTTCCCGCCGACGTTGGTTGTCGCGGCTTGAAGCTCGCGCTGGCGGACGCGCGCGCTGGCGAACGTTTTTTCGTCCGCGTCGCCCCCGAGTACGCGTACCTGGACCCGCACTTTGACTGCGTGTTGCTTCCTAACGAGTTAATGACTCAAGAAATGGAGGGGGGGGGAAACCGCCGCTTCCCGAAACCGCCCACCGGCGTCCGTCCCGAGGACGTTTTGTTCTTTCAAGTTGAGGTTTTGGCGCGGCGCGAAGTGGAGGCGGTGCGTCGGCCGGAAAACAGTCGTGGTGTGGGTATTTACCCTGGAAGTCTTGGCAAATTCCCATCGCCGTATGCCACCAAGCGAACGCTCGTTCCCGGCGCCGGGTGGGAAACCCCGCGCGCGCCGTTCGACGTGACAATCGAAGGTCAGTATGTACAGGTATTTCCTGAATACCAAGACTGTTCGTCAGTAGTATTGCGTTTCCCAAATCCCTTCCCGACTGTGGAGACCCGATTACGGGTGACTGTTTACGCATACACGCGGTCCGAAAGACTGACACTTTTCGTGCACCTCTCGCGGGCAGTCAGTCTCGGGGCTTGTGTTTCCACCGAAACCGTGTTCGGGTCACCGAGTTTGTTGTTCTTCGCGTCGGGCGACGGCCAGCTCCCACCCGAACTCGACGCGGTGAGTATTTCCCACCCACCACATCTCGCCTCCCTGATTGCCCATACGAGACTGACACTTTCTTTTTTATCGTATCAGGCGGTGAACACCATGCGGGTCGGCGAACAATCGGTGGTTTGGGTTCCGCCGGGGCCGACCCGGGTTTGGGAGCCGCCGGGAGTTGAACCGGGGACGGTCAGGGGGAGGCTGGGGCGAAAAGGGACAAAGAAAGAAACATCAGTGTGTTCGTTCTTTTCAAGCGTAAGTGGTAACACGAACGGCGTGGAGTACCACGTGCGGCTGGTCTCCATTGTACACGTGAGGGACGTGTTCGGGGACGGCGTGGTTTTCAAGCGCCGCGTCCTCGACGGCGCCGGCGAGTTCCCGGGTGATTGCCCGGTGCGGGACTGCGCGGTTTCCATGAGGTTTGCAGTCCGGGGGGTTTGTGGGGCGGAGGAGGACGAAAAAGAACAGGTGGCGGTTAAAAAAGTAGATGACTCGGAAGGTACCTCTGAAGGTAACCCTGAAGGTACCTGTGACGATTTGTTTGCCAAATTCACGACGCGACCTGGTTTTTTTTTCCACACGGGGCCGGCGCCACTAACCGCGAGGCTCGGATGCGGCGACCTCCCCTTGGCGTTGGAAACCTCGGTGCGTTTGATGATCCCCGGGGAGTTTTCCACGGTGACGTTTGTGGAGTACGAAAACGCGAAAAACGTAAGGTACGGGTACGACGCGTCGCGAGAC
>Ga0115007_10002822_pt1 | contig 10616 bp, 6 predicted proteins | sample ArcOceMetagenome_2_FD_87166 | JGI IMG/M metagenome (GOLD analysis project Ga0115007, IMG submission 87166) | Marine eukaryotic phytoplankton communities from Arctic Ocean - Arctic Ocean ARC135M Metagenome | ecosystem: Environmental > Aquatic > Marine > Oceanic | place: Arctic Ocean | collected...
CACTACCCAACATTCGTTTTTGTTCATATTTATCATCAAGGAAATGTACCATTGAAAGTGGAGGGTATATATTTGTTGGGCCAGCAACACGAACCTTACCAGCAAAGTTTAACAAGGCATGCCACTGACTTGTTTTTATGTTATAGGTAGCTAAACTTTGATCCGGAAGATCATCATTGCATAGATAAACATGATCAAAGTTGTTCCTGATGAATTGAAAAGCAATTTCCCTTTTCAATGGGTCGGTTGGATGGTCAATGCAATACATGAGTGTTTGCCTCTTCACAAAGTAAACTGTTGGAATGGAAGTTCTTATATCCTTTGGATCTTCACTTGCATAACTATCTTGGAAAGAAAATGCAACAGCTTGATTTGGGTCTGGCATTTCATATTTTCCATTATCACCCATAACAGAGATAGGGGTGTATGGATTGTATGTCATGTCCTTGTCCTTACTCATATTATGATTATTAATAATGGCTTGAATGGATTCCTGAGAGGAGTGGGAGTTAACAGACATCATATGCCTATCCACAGCTGTTGCATTGTGCACATTGTTCAATGCAAAAATATCATGGTTTTTAATAAGATTGTCTTTCCACGGCAATGGATCAATGTCTTCCAATACAACCTTTTTTACATTAGAATAGTTTATAATGAAAAGTATAGCATCGTTTCTAGTATCATCCTTGAGGTTATCTTCATTATTCTTTGCTCTTTTTGCTGTATCATCAACAACATCAGTAATTTCGCTGTTGTTTCTTTTCATGGTGGCCATATGTTCCATGTTAGTTATCAGTCGTCGTGTCGGACGTCGTCGTGTTGGTCAACAAATAGAAATAAATTATAAGTAAACTTACTGTAATACTACTATATAGGTGATTGCTTTTAGAAGTGTGGAAATTTGAATTTATGATTATTATTCATTAAAAAAAAAGTTTAACTAGAAGTTTGTGCGGTGAAAAAATTAATGCAACAAACACTGCATGTTCAAATATATATATACAATATATATATTAGTAACACTGTGATTTTCCTTTATTATGCCGGCGATCGAAAAAATTTGAATCGTGGAAAACTGTTAAAACACGCTCGACCGTTTGATTTAATTTTTTCAACAGTTGCAACGGTTATTGGAACGCTGTCTGTCAGTTTAAGACAGATCCATCAAACAATTGATAGCTGTTAATCATAAACGCTGTGATCCTTGCCAGTCCAGTGCAATTCTCACAATAAAGGTGATCGATACTATCTACTGTACATCTACATTTTCTTCCTTTTAGTACAATGATGGGTATAACGAAAGAAGAAAACAATATCGTTATATTCGATGGACGAGTAGAAACGTCGTCGCAATCTCTACAGAACAACAATGCCATAAATTCATGTATCACAACTAGACCTCCAAGAGTACCAAAGCCTCAATCTGGTGTTACTATTCCTATTCATACGGATACGGAGGAGGATCATCACACAAACACTCCCGAACAACACCAACAGGCCCAGCAGTGTTCTTCGTCATCACAACACAGCAAAAGTCGTCATCATCGAAGTTCTTCACAACCAAGATCATCACAACCAATCGAGCTTGAGCAGCTTTCAGCATCAAAACTCAATTCAAGTAGTAGTAAAAGAAGTGCATCACAACCTAGAGCATTACAACAAAACTCTTCTCACTTTTTGGAGGGTTTCAATTTGGCTGGCAGTTTCGATGTGGGTGCAATCCCTGATCCACCAACACCGAGTAGTTCCAGAAGTAGAAATAATCGTCGTCGGGTCTCATCAGGGTCGGTGTTAAGGCCGATGTCTTCCAGAGATGTCACCAATAGGGGAAATAATAATCAAGCAATGGAAATAAGTGGGGATACAGCTATTACTATTACTACTACTAAGTCAAGCTCAAGTGCTCGAAGAAAGCGAAAGACTCTGTCTCATGTTCCTTCTCCTCTTATTCAAGAAGACAAACAAAAAAATGTTGTCTTAACAACAACAGAAGATAATAATCAAGGAAGAGAAGAAAACATTGATGTAGAAGTGAAACCGAAAACTCTTCGAATCGAATTATGTCATGATGAAATTAGTCCAAAACGTCGGAAAAAGAGTAGACAAAGCATGGTTATACCTGTTAATCTTCCCCTCCAAGAAGATGGCAATGTCAATGCTACGTGCGATAATATATCTTGTCCAGCAGCAGCAGCAGTACCAGTACTCAAGCCATCTCGTAGCGACAGCAGTAGCATGATGATGATGAACGATTCACCTTTGAAAATGAAAAAGAATAAAAAAATATTTCCGGGAGATTTGAAAAGCATGCAAGAGTTACGAAATCTTGTTCGGGGATACTGTGCTATATCATCTGAAACAGAACGAGGATTATCTGAGGAAGCCAAATCAATTCTAGAGATCACAGGGTATGAATTGCCCAAAAAAATCATGACTGTTACTAGAAACAGCAACAACAACAGCCGAGCAGTACTTTCTAATCGTCGTCTTGTCATTCAGAAGATCGCACCAGTTTTAACTCAGATGGAAAAACGTAGAGAACGTGATACCAAACAGTGGGAGACCGATACCAATTGTCGTGTGACGAAATCTACTAAATCTGGAAGATATCGATACTATGATATTGACAGTAATCAAAAAATTAGTAGCCATGAGTACAAGCAACGATACATCGCTGTTATAGAAAACGGCAGGCCTGGACGAATGGTAAGAGCTGAAGCATGGATCAGCATGCTCGATAGTCCAAGCGCGACCGAAGACGTTACAATGCACGTAACAACAACAGCAACAACATTGAAAAACAACGATCATTCATCGGAGAACTTTCCAGCCTCTGATGAAGAGCCAATCGTAATTGGTATCGATCACCACCAAGAACAAAATACAATCGAAAAGAATGCGATGGAGCAGAAAGAAGCCTTCTCTCCTCCCAACAATGACAGCATTCTTGTACGGGTAGAAAGCACGGGGAACATGGGTATTGGGGCGACTGATCGTATGGACATTTGTGACATGAGTATGAGTCTTGATTACGGGGAACAATCAAGCAGCATGTCTATGATGACGAACAATTGTCATCTAGCAACGACATCAATGTCTACTGAAAGGAATGAAATAGCGGAAATTAGCGAAGCATCTTCGGAAGACGTCGATGAGAATCAGCTAGAATCACGGACACCTTCTCCCGCTAACCCGGACGAAATTGAAGCTGAAAAGGCGTACCACACCGCCGATAACGTTTCTAATCCTCCACTTTCACTTCCTCTTCCATCAAGAGATACAGAATCCATTGATCCGGATATCGCACAGGCCGAGAGAAGACTATGGGATAGAATTGATCTCGCCTTGCACGAATATTCCGAGGAAATTATGTTGATAACAGAAAATAAGAAGAAGCGAATGGCAGGAGCACATCCTTCTCATGGAGGAGAGCGAAAACAATTATTGTGAAAAATACATAAGAAATAGAAAAGAACAAACAACTTTATAGCTTAATCTCTAAATACTAAAATAACATGAACTACAGTACAATAAAATTACTTTTTCTGTAGTACTTTATTATTAATTTTGTGATATTTGTATTACATGTTATCACTTAGTAACTTATTCAAAGATCATCTATAAACAAAGCTCCACTTTATGTTGTTGTATTATTTACATATTTACTTATTTCCCTTTTAGTCCATCAATAATAGCTTCATATTTAGCACTCATTTTATTTTCTGCAGCCTTAATTGCTGTTTGTTTTTCAGCTTGAGCCTTAACAATATAATCAGAAATGAAACTTCTATATGCTTGTACTTTTGAAGTCAAATCCTTATTGGTTGCTGGGAATGCAAATGAATTTCCAGATGTTGGTGTTGTTTGTTTAGCAGCAGCTTCTAATTCAGTTATTTTATTTTCAAGTTCATCAATCTGATCACGATATTTAGTTTCAACTCGTGCCATAGCTGCAATTTTTTCCTCGTGTGCTTTAGCCATAAAATCAGTAAGTGCAGCAGCTGATGACGTCTCAGCATCGTTAGTTGCTGCTTTTGTTGCTGTTGATGATGATTCAAGATAAGAATTTGTAGTAGTAGCATATTGCCGATGCGGACAGCATGGATTGACAACAACAAATGCCGTCGTCGTTGAGACGATGCATATAATTGTAGCGGCGAGGTAAGCGACCAGCAGTCTTCGATCAATCATCTTCAGTGGATAGGGTGGGGGGTATCTACTGTAAATTTGCTTTGTTGGATGTCCTTACTTGTCGGTATGGACTAAGGAGTATCTTGTAAGTATCTAGGTCTTGTTGTTGTTAGCGGTACAGTACAAAAAGTTAGCAAAAGAGTTTCAAGTTGAAGATCGCCAACAACACAATATTTGTTCCTACAGGGCCAGCCAATGTACTTTATGATGCATACGTTTCATGCATACTTATAATATGTATGCACGCGTATTCAAGATTTTTTTTCTACTTCGCCAGTTTTTGTTGCTTCTTGTTTGTGTGAACAGATTTTGCGTTCGAAAGAGAGAATTGCCAACTGCCTTTCCTTTTGCAACAAAAATTGTATCATTTTCATTTGTTGCTACTACTTCTGCTACTACAAGAAGTACAAGATTATCAATACAATCGCATATTTGTAATCGTTGGAACTAGGTTAACAACTCTATCTTCGGCTACCGTATCTGTATTTTTTCTTTGTTTTTCTATTTAGTGTTGGTTGTTCCCATTTGATTTATATATATTGTCGAACAGGAATATTTCTCGATTTTTGTCACCGCAACAGCAAGAACAAGAATACGACAACAATAACAAGAATATCGAAAAGAAGAAAGTTAAATACCATTTTATTTATTTATTATTAAATTGGAAAATCAGATATCATCATGTCATCTACAATTTTTAGAAGAGGATTATTACAATTAGGACGACGACGAATTGATTTGAGTGCTGCTACCGGTATACAACGTACTTCTCCTCCTGCTGCTGCATCCAGTGTACTTCGAGCATGGTTTTCAAGTTACCCACCTCATGAAGTTGTTGGTTTACCTGCACTTTCACCGATAAAGTTTCAAAAAAACATATATTATATATATATATATATATATATATATATATATATTATACTACCAGAGGTCATTCATTTTTCATGAATTTTTATCACTTCTATTTTGTAATTGGTGTGTTGTGTTTTGTTTTGACTGTTAAGAAACTTTTCTCTCATCGGACGAATTTTTATTTTATTTTGTAATTTACTCGTGCCATTATCAAATATATACATTTATACGCATATATATATATATATATATATATATACCTGTATCTCTTTTGTCTCTTGTCGATTGGTTGTGTAGACGATGGAAACAGGAACTATTGCCAGTTGGAACATGGAAGAGGGTGATAGTTTCGGTCCTGGAGATGTTATTTGTAGTGTAGAAACCGACAAGGCAACCGTTGATTTAGAAGCACAAGATGATGGTGTCATTGCAAGAATCTTAAAAGAAGCGGGAGCTGATGAAATTGAGGTTGGTGTTCCTATCATGATCACTGTTGAAGAAGAGGAAGATGCAGCTGCATTTAAGGATTATGTCGTAGAAGATTCGGCTCCGGCACCTGCAGCAGCAGCAGCAGCACCCACTGAAACACCACCAGCGGCCGCAGCGGCACCAGCTCCTGTCCCCGCAGCTGTTGCTGCATCAACACCATCAGCAGCCAGAGGTAAAGTAATTGCGTCTCCCCTCGCTCACATGATTTCAAATGATATGGGATTCGACATTTCAACTATTCCTGGTACTGGACCAGGTGGTCGTATAATTGCTGACGATGTACGTGAGTTTATACCAAGTGCCGCTGCCGTTGCCTCGGCTGGAATCGATACCCCTGCTCCTACCCAAGCGGCAATGGCTACAGCTTCTCCTATCGCAGGTACTGGATTTACAGATTATCCAATTTCTGATTCCCACAGGGAAGTTTCTGCTCGTTTGGCACAATCGAAACGGAATGTACCGCATTACTATTTGACAGTTGACATCTGCATGGATGCCGTTCTTAAGCTCAGAAAGGAATTATCTGGTGCAGTCGGAGAAGAGGAAGGGCTCGGTGCGTATGAGTTTATTATTAAGGCTGCTGCCAAGTCTATGCAAGCTGTACCGGCTGCAAATGCTAGTTGGATGGACAGTGCAATTCGGGTGTACGATTCGGTAGATATGAATGTCGTAGTCGGATCTGGGGACAAGTTGTACACACCATTAATTCGAAACTGCGGATCGAAGGGATTAAAAGCAATATCAGATGAATTAAATACAGCAGTTTCTGCCGTAGAAACCGGAGAGTTTACATCCGAATTTGCCTCTGTTGGAACATTTACAATCATGAACCTTGGTATGTATGGAGTCAAATCATGTGCTCCTATTATTCGGGAACCACAAGCATGCGCTTTGGCCTTAGGGGCTATGGAGAATAGAATTGTTCCAAACGACGACCCTGACTGTGACGAAATTTACAAAGAAAGTGTCGTAATGACGGCGACCATGAGCTTAGATCATCGTGTGGTTGATGGAGCTGCCGGTGCTCCGTGGCTAAGTGCATTCAAAAATTATTTGGAGAGTCCTACAACGCTTTTGCTGTAGTTTTGTTGTATTATTGCTTTTACACTACTTTTGAAATGGTGTCCCTTTTTATTGATAACTGTAACGTAAATAAAATAAACAAATAAGATTAATAAAACTGCAAAAGGAACACCATGAATATTTTCTTTTGTTACCATTCACCTGCAAAAGTTAATAGCCATTAAACCTAAAAAGCAAGCAAAGCATAGCTTGGTGGAATTGAAACATTGCACAGGAGAAACATAGTCTTTGAAAGTAGAACCATCTATCTTGCTGAGGGGCATAGTTGGATTGAGGTGGGTGCAAACTGGCCAAAGGAATATGAAGCCATCATCCGGATGTGCTGGTAAGATCTCTTTTGCCTTACCATCAGGAAGAACACAAGTCTTAGACAGTGCTTAATATATTTGCTGCCCCCAATCCTCCACATAGTGCTGAAAGGTAGGGGGGGGGGATCACTATCATATCCGTGTCAACAAAAAGGATCAGCAATGAGGAAACCTCACAACCAGCACCAGTACTAATCTTCTAGTGGCAGTAATAAGGATGTACCCACAATCTGCTGGTTTCATCAGTAAGCATGAGAATAAGGCAGACATTGTACCATGCATGTAGTCGGAAAGCCGACCTATGATTCTTTCTTCTCTTAATGCCCAAGGAAGGAATCTCCCAAAAGCAACAATTCTGTGCCACTGGGAACTCGCCTGGACTTAGTTAAATTTTTGATATAGTCCCTTGCCCATCCTTTTGAGATCATTCTGGAATTGTGTTAGCTCTACACTTGTAGTAATAGCCAACGTGTCCTTCTTGTGGTAGTAGTAGTAACATCTTGCTTGATTGAACTTCATCAGGCATTACATTGCCTTATAATTAACTAGTTGCTAGCTGGGAATTCCAAGAAATTGTACAGTAACTGGAATGAATGATCACAATCAAAGATAATAATGCTAGAATGCAATATCTGAGGATTTTATTGCATTGGTATTTTATATATTTTATCGATCCCTCATCAGTTATACGGTTTTCTCAGCGTAAATAGCCCGCTTCAGTCCTTTAAAATAGTGTTAAAACTCAATGCCATACCGATACCGGTACATTTTCTACTTCGCGTGTTCCAAAAACAAAAAAAGAGAAATATCATTTAAGGGAAATGAAAACGAAGAGCCATTGCTGCCACGCTGCCAGCGGCCAAAAATGTGGAGTTGATGCTGTATGTAGAAAATTCGAAAATACACGTTGTAGTCACGCTATGTGGAGAGCAAAATAAATCTGCATTATCTCACAAGTAACAACAAAGAGAAGAGTGAAATCCATACGAATACATACCTGCAAGAACACAACAATTCTTCACTTTTGCGTCTTCATTCTTTGGTGAGGGTATCATTTCATTCTGAGTAATTTGTAGAGAGAATATAGCAGGCACAAGATGGATTTTCGTGGGATCATCATGCACAAGAATTTTGAATCGACTAATAATACGGTCGATGGCGAATCTACGTTGGTGTCAAATGAATCATCAATGGATGAAAACTTTTCGATAGAGGTTAAATGTAGCAATGCATCACCAACCGGTACCGCAAAGATTGGTTTCCGTTTCAAAGATGAAAATGGGCGTCCAAACAGAATGTATGTGATTATAATATCCGTATTATGCAGTATAATTGTTCTCGGTATCGGTTATTGGGCAGGTTGGATGATTGGAAATGGAAATGGAAACAACATGGATAATTCACTCATGAACACACCAATAGGGAACCCCACAATTGAACCAACGAGTACCAGTAGAACATCCTCGTCAACAACTACACCCGCAAGTTCCTTATCATCATCAACAATTGATACACCTACGTTATCTCCCAACATAAAAGAATCTACACCGAAGTCCCCGCCTGTTATTGGGTCCCCTACTGATATCAACGCCCTTGTTGAAGATTCTATTGCATCAATGGCTTCTGTTGCGTCTTCTACTGCGTCTCCATCTTCCGCTGGATTATCGAAAACGACGACGGCTGATCCCATTGAACCAGCGATAATTGAAGCTAAGCCTACGTACATACCAGGAAACTTGACTAGAATGCAAAATAATCTTTTACTCTCTGAGGGCTTACAAGCTCGCGTCATTGCTGAATCAGGAAAATCTGTTCAGTACGATGATGGGTCTGCTTCTGACATAAACTTTCATATTCTACCTGATGGTGGAGCGACCTTCCCCGATGATAGATGGTGGAACCCGGGTGGTTGGATCTATGTTAGTAACTCGGAGGCTATCAATGTTAGTGAAGGCGGAGTAGGAGCTATTACTTTTGACCGGTACGGCTTGATCATTCATTATAGGATGGTCTTAGAGAACACGTACCTGAATTGCGGTGGTGGACGAACTCCATGGAATACATGGGTAAGCTGCGAAGAGATAGAGTTTACAGGACAGATATACCAAGTTGATCCTACGGGGCAGCGAGCACCAGAACTCATGACACTAGGCAGCGCCGGTGGTCGATGGGAATCTTTTTCATATGATGTCAGGGATAAAGATAAACCGCACTTTTTTTCAACAGAAGATCATAATAAGGGAACAACTCGTCGATTTACACCCAATGTAACTCACTGGGGAGGCGATGAATGGAAGATGCTTCATGAAGAAGGTGTTGTAGACTTTCTATTTGTCAATCCAAATGAAGAGCGTACAGGGGGGTCATTTGAATGGATAGATGATCTTGCAGCCGCGAAGAATAATGCCAGATCCTTCTACCCACAATCGGAAGGGATTGATATACAAGATGGGATAATGTATATCGTTTGCAAAAAAATACAACAACTATTTATTTTTGATTTGGATAAAATGACCTACCATAATGTTTCTACAGTGACTGGTTTATTTGATGGAGACCCTGATCAAATACAAAGTATCCTTGGACAAGAGGGTGGATTACTTTATTTTACTGAAGAAGGTGGAGTAAATGCCGGTGTTCATGCACGAGATGAGCTTGGTAGGTTCTTCACAATTTTTGAGAGTCCAGTTTTATCTGACGAAACAACTGGACTATCGTTCAGTCCCGATGGGAAGCATATGTACTGTGCGTTTCAAGTAAATGGAGTACTATATGACATAACGCGTTCTGATGGTCTTTCTTTCAATGCCAAGTCACTAGATGTAAAATATCATAGTGTATCGAATCGTAGATTGAATAGTCAATGGATTGGGCTGTAATGGGGCATGGAATGATTTCTTTTTCATTTCTATATATTCATCCATCACCACTGCTAACGACATGTTATTTATTCGTACAGCTGTGATATATACCACAAACTACACCCTTACGAAGGCACTCTAGCTATTTTGCACGCTAAAGTTAAAGATTCTATAACTGTATTTTATTGTATTATATTTACTAGATTTTTCTTATCTTATCCACTCTCTATGCAAATATATGAACGACTTTCTTCCCACTATATTTCTCTACAAGTTCTACTAGTTGGTTGAAGGGTCTTTCAAATGTGCACACCAATTCATCATCGAACCTTGTACCATCCATCATATTTGCAACAGCCTTAGCAAAATGGAAATTCTTCTCATCGATCGTATTTTTGTTGACGTGAAGTCGTGTCGATTCGGGGGGTAGTACAAGAGATGCCGAATATCGTCTTCTTTCGGGGAATGGTCCAAGAAAGAAGGGGTAGGAGTGAACTCGGATCAACAATCCATTGACTACACCAAACGTAATGAATCTTCGATGGTCAAATTCTTTGAAAATTTCGTTCCAATCTATCGGTAATGACGATGATGGTATCTTGCCAGTAGTATTTTTATGTTCATCTGTCACACTACTCGATCGGTATCGCAAAGATTCCAAATAACTTGATTCCATCGGTGAAAAGGTCACGACCTCATTTTCACTCATGTCGTACTCGGTGAGAGAGTCTTTACGAGTGCGTTGGTAGTTCGAAGATAGTCCTGATCCACGGTGTACTGGTGCTATTTTATTATTTAAATTAGGTACTATCAATGAATTCGGTAATTC
>Ga0115007_10002825_pt1 | contig 10610 bp, 8 predicted proteins | sample ArcOceMetagenome_2_FD_87166 | JGI IMG/M metagenome (GOLD analysis project Ga0115007, IMG submission 87166) | Marine eukaryotic phytoplankton communities from Arctic Ocean - Arctic Ocean ARC135M Metagenome | ecosystem: Environmental > Aquatic > Marine > Oceanic | place: Arctic Ocean | collected...
ACCAAAGAATCCAAGAGCTAAAATCCATTCTGAGATATGATATTTCTTCTTCCAGCGCTCTACCGTTGGGTTGCAGAAAACCTCTACATAAAGAGAGATTTTGTGCCAACCCTACCCTCACTATTTACCCCATGTACTATTCCATGTAGGTACGCTGCCTACTCGCGAATGTCACATGTTATCTCCTGATATCGGGCGATGGCCGGACAGAGTGTTTGCGGCGCTTGCGTCGAGCGCGGAAAGCAACGCCACAAGCCACCCCTTTGTTTTGTACCTACCAAGACTCTTGAATCAGAAGAGGGGGGCGACGTTAAAGACAAGTCGATCACCGTCAAATTGTGCAATGAAACTACCATGAAGGTTACTCCATACACCTTCAACGATATTGAAAGTTTTTAAACCTCCAGAAGAAGCATCAATATATCTTGGACCAACAGGAAGCCAAGATCAAGTGGAACAAGATAGAACCCATCAAGAAGGCCGCTGACAAACAAGTCAGTACCATTTCCACTAACAATCCCGACCCAAGGGAAATCTCCAAGCGAAAGAAGCAGGTGAAACTCCACAACGGGCTGGAAAAGAAAATGAACGCTATTATTTTGAAAGCGTTTAACCTTTATCAGCAAATGTGCGCTACTGCCCTTCGAGCAGAATGGGACGATATCTTCGCCAAGCACTGCTTCATGATAGGATGGATGGACGACTACAAAGACAAACCTTCTGATAAATTCAGAGGTCAGAGTTGGACAACGCTTGCCAAATGCAAGCGCCTCCACCTCCTAACTGTGTGTGACCAAGACACGGCACAGCAATACACAAATTACATGAACGTGACGCTCAAGAAGCCACAGCGTTTGGCCGTCAAGCCTTTCTACACATGTGTGAAAGAGCTTGGCGACCTCGCTCCAAGTCTCCCGTGCCTCAAAGACCAGGAAGACTGCCCACCATAGGTTGAACGCAGGAACATTTCAATGACCTCGTTTGCCGTGTGTGGCCTCCTGATGCGCAATGCGAATGTCCAAGTTGAGGATGAATACAATTGCCTGCACCCAATGGTGCCAACAAACCCCAAGACATTGGTCGAGTAATTGACCAAGATTGAGACGAAGCTTGGCTCCGTCATGGTTCCAGCAAAAAAATTGACCTAATCAGCCTTGCTCACCGTGGCCCATATTGCTATCCTTGATATAGGTAGGGAGGAGATGTATGAGCTTTTGGAGTTGGTAGTCGAGCCAGCAGCTGAGGTTGTTGACGAATGTCCCCGACAAGCAAACAATTGGCCACATTTTCCAAGGGTTCTTGTGTGCTTTTAGGCTCATGCAGAAGTGTGCAAATTGACCTGGTTTTCGCTTGACGCCTCTCTGTAGATATACTGTTTCAGCTTTGCTTAATACTTGCCGGGCACGTCACTTGCATGTGAAGTTTGTGACTGTGTTTTGTAGTTTATTTTGTAGGATTATTGCTTCGCTTTTGGAGAGGCGTTGGTAGACAGATGAGTCACTGAGATGTTCGGTGATTCCTCGGGTAATGTAGGTATCCTGTAGTAATATGCACCCTCCTAGATTTTTGTTGGCTTGGATGATGATGTATTCATCATTGGCTTTGTGTTGCTCTATGAGGTTCCAGTAGCAGGGGAGCAGGTTTGATGTTTTTGGGGAGTATGCGTTGTTTTTATTCTTGGATGTTGGTGGTCGCAACCGAGTGGATGGCGCTCTCGATGGTTTTGTTGGGGCACTCTGGGGCTATCCATTCTGCTGAGATGTAGAAACCTGGAATGTAGGTAATTTTGTTCTTATTTTTGTCTGGAGGGAAGTATTTGAAATGGTAGATTTTCCTAATATCGTTTCATAGCCGTTCCAGCGTCTTCTTGAGCTTGTTTGTTGGTCTTGGTTTCTTAATACAGTGCTTGAGCCCTAGCCCAAGTAGGGCTGCAATTCCTGGTGGTAGAAGTGATGGTGGGTTGCAGTAAATGTGACATTGTTGAGTTGTTATCAGTTGGAGTGATTCCTTTGGTAGTGGTTTGAGATACTCCTTCTGGTTTAGCCATGTTGGTTTATCAGGATCTGCACAGAAACCAAAGAGGCTGAATTGTTGCTGTTTCTATTTTTCTATTTTTCTATTTGATGCTTTGGTGTATTTTTATTTTCTTCTTGGAGGCGTTTATGTTTTAATAGTTGCCTCTTCCTCTGTAGGATGATCCTCATCAATTTCCTCGTCCCTATCATCTCCCTTTTCCTCTTCATCTCCCTGGTCCTCCCTGGCCATGCGTTGAGTTCTCTCTGGGCGGTTATTGTGGTGGGCTACAAAGATCTGTCTTGACATTGGTGGTTGCCTTACTGGTAATGGTTGCATGGTGGTCGTGGTGGGTGACTGAATGTCCCCATGAAACGCTGTGGTCCCATGACACACTGCGATGACTCCTGTTGTTGGGTCAGCTGGGACAATGGCTGTCTCTCCCCCATTCTCCCCTTTGGTCGTGGTAGTCTTGATGGTAATCGTGGTTGTAGTAGTCGTTGTAGTTACGGCGATTGTTTGGTGGTTAGTATTCCCTTTATTTTGAGCCATTCAATTATTGATTTGAATGCTCATTCTTGTTGTTTGGTTGATTCTGACTTGATTTTGTTCCTTTCCCTTGACCATTCAATGTGGGCTTTGATCCCTGGGATTTGGGATCGCCCAAATAGTTTTTCTTGATTTCTTCTCATTGCTGGAGACTTTTCTCTTGTCCCCATTTGCGATCTCTTTGTGGATTATTTTGACGATGGCCCCACGGGTATCTTCCGTGTCCATTTGATTACTTAGTACTTTGTTGGCCTTGTCAACCCCTTTCTTTCTGTAGAGATGGCCAATTCGGTGTTGCACTTCTTTTCTGTATCTGCCTTATTGACATGGTCCCAGAGTTCTGTCGTGAGGTGAACCATAATTCCTCTTAATTTCTCAGCAACGTATTCGATTATGGGCTTGTCTTGCTCCCTAATTCTTGGCTTGATGTCTTGGTCATAGATATATTTTACACTTCGTTGGAAGGTGGCGTAGAAGTCCTTTATGTTGTCCTTATCTGCTGACTGGATAAACCAAAGCCCAAGCCAAGGTTTGCAATCTTGGGTGTTGTATGCGTTATATATAGCAGTGAATGCGATTCGTTCACTTGATAGGCTTGGGGTGGGTAGATCTGTATTCATCACCTTCCCAACGAGGAATAATCCCTCTGCGATATCTATCGATGCCTCGCAGTATTGGTTGCAAAGGATGCATTTCCTTGCTAAGATTTCCTTCTCTGCTAGTTCAAATGTCAATTTAGCCATCTTGGCTTTATATTCTTTGTGGTGTACATGGGCCCGTCCTAATATTGTATTCATCTTGCTGATTGCTTCCTGACAGTGGCTGTCTTTCATTACTTTTTGGAATGGTTGAGGGGCTGTTTGCTCCTCAAGGAGATAGGGATGAAAGATTTTTCTTTACCCTTTCCGTTTTTGTCCTTATCGTCCTTGTCGATGTTGGTGATTTTAAAACGGGCTAGGGTTTCAAAACGATCTTGGGTCTCACAATGTATCTTGAACATGGTGATCAAATGATCCGCTATTTTCTTTCTTAGTTGCGACTCACACATGGCTTTGATAAATTGATATTTGCCAGTGAGAGGGGGGAGTTGTAACACCTTTCCCTTCTTCTTTAGGATGGAAAGAGGTGTGGCCGTGGATCGGCCATCTTTACATGTGGTGGTGGTGATGGTGTTTGCCTCTGTCGGCCCGGGATGTTTGCAGCATTTACGTCGTTCACGTCTCCGCTTTCTTGGTGGTGGTCGCATCCATGTTGTTCATGTTGTATACACTGATTGATTGGGTGATTAAACAGTGGATCTATCGCGACTAGTTTGTTTTTATAGTTATAGTGCTAAAATCACAAAGCCGTAGACAGTATGGCTTTCAAATTAACTTCTTCAGCGGATTTTAGGCCATGGTGGGGGTTACTTGGAGTTGATGGCAGCGGTTGTCGTGCTGCTGTTGCCGCCACATCACAATATCCCTCACGTTTTCAGATTTTCTAACAATCAACGTAAAAATACTATACTTTTTTGTCCGGAATGGTCATTCCGATAAAAAGAAGGCGCTTGCGTTCAAACGAGGCAATTTTACATAAAAAAGGCGGTGAACGATGAAAGAATTTCATTGGGGTGGGGGGGGGGGGTGGGGGGTAGGGGGTTACTTTTTTAGTTCCATCCTCTGAAAAATTCCTCCTCCGGACCCTCTATTCTAATAAATCTGACCCGGCTTTTTCTTTATTTTCCTGCATTTCTGTGGGCGATCCATCACTGCTGCTGCTTTCTGCTCTCATCATCCCCCCTAGCCAGCCTTTCCTCTGGCCTAAATTGGGGGGATGTTTACTACTTTTGTCTTATCTTGTCCTGTCGACCCCCCTAGCCAGCTAATTCTCTGGCCTAAATCGGGGAGTGTGGTTGCTTTCATTTTTGTGGGGTCACAATCCCGCTTGGTTTCTGCCAGCGCCAATGCTCTTCTCTCTCTCTCTCTCTCTCTCTCTCTCTCTCTCTATATATATATATATATATTGTCATTCTCCCTTTTTGCTCTCTTGTTTATTCCCCTTCACACACTGTGGTGGATGAATCTTGGACGGGATGTCCTCCTGGTCTTTGCCCCTAAATATTTCTTGTACTTTTTTTGTAATTCTGCAGTGGCTTTTTTTGTCTCCCGTGTAGCCTGTCTTCTCCCTGTCTCCTCTTGGTTGCACCATGGGTCCGTTGAGGTGCCTAAATACCATGTAACACACCAACACCCATCTGCACTGGCTGCCATAATCACCATCTTGGATTGCAGTTTGCAACGATTGGATATTTTGGGGGTTTGATCCTCTGCAAATGTCTTAATACGGTCCCTGTCATCAATATTGATCCATTTTTGTTTGGATTTGTTGCTATGAAGTTCTACTCATGTCCCGACAATGACCTAGTGGGATGCTGTATCAATTTACCACTCTGGTGTCAAGCCCTAGACACCCCTTCCAGCTTCTACCATGATCACCGTCTCAGGGGGATGGCGGTCCTCGCTGAAGGTTTGCTGAAATCTTTGTATTTTATGCGGGATCTAGTATACAGTTTTCCATACATAGCAATCCCACGTAGACCCTACCACTTAATGGTTGAACTAATTGTAAAATTATGCTGGGCAGATAAACTATAGTGATATTTTTACGAAAGAATCCAAAGACGCATCTCACTTCCGCCGCCTTCAAGATACCATGATGGTTTCTCGATCAAACTTTGACAAGTTCTCACATGCTGTTCCCTCTCACCACACACCATGTACCTCTATGTCGTACTACTCTCTTTGGTTGTATAATCCTGCCTGTATGTAGCATGTCGGTCACACTACCAATACCCATCACTCTCTCCTCCCACCGCTATGTAGTAGCGGTAATCAACATTGGTCAGACGGCCTGAATACAATCTCCCCACCATTTTCTACACCAGGGAGGTGTTGGGGAGGAGGGGGGGGGGGTAGAGTTACACAATGAGTGTCACGTGGCGAAGGTCTGTCCGTTGTATGTCCGGCTTCCCAAGTTACGAATAGAATCATAACTTAGAAAACCTTTCACACATCAATAAGATAGATGCAATAGGATTTTTTGTTTGCCTCAAGTTTTTAATTTGCCTTAAGCTGTCACCAGCTCCCATGTTCCCCCATCACTGATGTAGCATTCATTCCCCTTGCCAGTACCAGAACCCATGAGTGCAATTTGTTGGCAAATTTGACTGTATAGGCCGATGTACAATATGCACGCCAAAATAGTTCTTTCAGTAAATTAATTTGTACATTTAAACAGTTATCTCAAATGATTGATAGTATTTTGCAAAACTTACCAAAACAAAATTATTCAGAATATTCAACATCTGTTCAATACCAACAAATGGCCAAATAAAGACATACAATTACGTTCTATCCTATTAACAACATATCTAGGTAGTACGTAATATCAAGTGTAACATTATAAGTTTCTAAAGCAATGTGCAACATTCAATTAAATGTAAAGGAATTCAAATAGGAATAACCATACTGGTACAATGGAGATAGACTCCAAACAATAGACCTGCACAGAGTGAGTGGGTTTGTGGTTTCTTGTTGTGCCTACCTACGGAAGCAATGTGAAGATAGTTGGGGAACTAATGGTAGAGGTTTGTGCTTGCCATGGGTGACACTATGTTTTAGATTGGGTATTGTCATGAGGAGTAATCAGGCTTTCAGCCAGTATTATGGTTTGAGGAGGAATTTGGAAATTTGGATAAGATTCTTATGACGAGAAGATTGGAGAGGTTGTTTCAAGTGAGACTATAGATAGTGGGATGATGGCATACTGCAAATAATAGGTCATAATAAGTACCTAACACTACCAGCATATTGATGACACAGTGTGTAACAAGGTGAGAAAGTAAACATATGAAGTGTATGTTAGTTTGAGACCTTATAACGGTGTGTAAAATTTGTCTATAAGTACAATGGGTAGCAATAATCAATATTATCCAGTTTGTTCTTATTGCGATATGTTATTATTTGGAGCAGTGCATGGTAGTTATGTAAGTGTTTAGTATTTAGTATATGATTTCGAAAATCATAAGCTTCAGTGGCTCAATGGCAGAGCATCTGTCCTCGGAACAGAAGGTTGTGGGTTCGAGTCCCATCTGGAGTATCCATGTAGTATGAATGTGTAATAACATGGATGGTATAGGATAGATAGGAATAGTAGTGATCAGGAGATTCCGGGTTCGAATCCCGGGCAGGATTCTATGACGAATAGTCCTGTTGGCCCAACGGTAAGGCGCCTGACTACGGAAAATGATATCATACCATATCACATCATTATAATATCCTACTTCCATATCATGGGATTATGCAGCGACGACAAAACTTTAGCTTTTGCGCTTCTACGATACGGTTCCTAAGTACTTACATTGGTAGGTACCTACGATACCTACCTACGATACCTACCTACCTTCTTACCTTCTTACAGTATTATACCTCTATCACACAGTACAATATTGCATCAAAAATCGAGTCATGACTCATGACTCATGACTCATGAGGTCCCGGAGGTAATTTTACCATATTGACACCACCCAACACCAAAGATGATTTATTTGGACATCATACACCATCCTCAAGCACTGTCTTGGCTGTATGATGCACCAACAGGACATCACTCTATTGTTTCATCTACTCAAATTGAGTAATGCAATGGCTGTGGTTCCGAGGTTCAGACACTATTTTGATCATCATTCGCATGGCGTTCTTTGCTTCTAGTGATTCTGACGCTGTATGGTTTGGTCAAAAGCCTGCAATCAGACTAAATTATGCAGATATGCATGTGAACCATGTATTGTATTGTCTGTTCTTATACTTATACACCACGGATTAAGATTTCTGGCATTTTTATTGAGACACCTGATCAGCGCTAGACAATGGTGAGCGTTTTACAATCCTTCAAGCACTTGGAAATGATTGATTATTGACTTCTATTAAAATCTAGGTCCTACCGACCTCAATTTAGTTTCATCTGATGATAGCAAGCCATCTTTATGCAACTTTCTCTTCTTCTGCAGTAATTGATTGGGTGCTTAAACAGCGGATTTAACACAACTAGTTTATTTTCTTAGTTGCACCTGTCCAGGCCATGTCCCCGATATGTCCTGGACATATCTCCAATGTCCTGTTTTTGGGCAAGGACAGCACTTTTGTGGGGACACAGGACACACAAATATCTGTTATGTCATGAGTCCTCGTGGCCGGGAGCTGATCAAATCACAATGTACACGTGCCTCACATCAAAAACTCCAGTGTGATGCGTGATGCGTGAAGGATCACCAGACAGCAACACACACACGCCACACACACATGAACCATATCATCTGGGACCGTCCGCCATTCCCAATAGGTATGATACCTTAGTGTGAAAGAAAATATACGCCACCAAAAAAATATTAACGGGACTTCTTTTCAAGTTTCGCTTTCCATCATTTGCACTTCGTTGGGCAGCCATTAAGATTCACATGATCCACCTTATATGTTTCGCAATTCACTGTGTTGCGACTCAATTTGTTGGTTGAAATTAATCGTCCTTCAATTCTATCGACAACGTGGAGTGGTGACAGGCAATTTTAAAATGGAGGTGCAAGAGAACGAGTCAAATCGAGCAATGTTGCTGTATTTTAAAACAACGGATCCACATTGAACATGCAAAGTTTGGATGGGTGGATAAAATGGAGGTGCATGAAAACGGACGTAGTCCTAGGATACGGCTTTATTTGAAAACAACGGAAGGATCCACATTCAACTAATAAAAGTTGGACATAGATGATGTCAAATAATTTGGGTAATGCAACCGTGTAGCGGGAACGGATAAACAGTAAGCATGTTCTCATCTCCAAATTATTTGACTCACAAAAATACTTTTGTATCATCCACAACAGACAATAACAGGTACCTAACTAACTTTTCCTGACAGCATCATGATTTTGCAAACCAAAGTGCAGGGGGATTGGCGACATTTGCGGCAGTCACGTCGGCGGCGGAAGAGGAGGAGATTCTGATTCGGACTAGAATACAATACCGTGAGTATCTATCAGAGGCGATGCATGATTTACTTTAACGACATCCGTCCACAAATTCACCGCACTGCTTTCTGCTGTTCTTTTTGGCTTAGCTTTTTGCCGACGATTCATTTTGTTTACTGCGTCGGCGGCAGTGTCAGCGGTCCAACACTAGGCGTAGGTTTGCTATATGATCAAACAATGTGAGTATTGACCCGGGATGCTTTCATATTTCAGCTTTTTCTCTCTAACAATCATGTTGTCTAATATACTGTTGCTGCTGTTCTTTTTTACTTAGGTTTTTGCCAACGATTCATTGTCTTGTTGGTGTTGGAGTAGGCGTAAGCGGACGGAGACGAGGCTGATTTTCTCTTTTGGATGAAACATTGTGAGTATTGGCGAAGGATACTTTCGTATTTCAGATTTGTTCTCTCTAATACTCCTGTATTCTAATATACTTTTGCTGCTGTTCTTTTTGACATAATTTTTTGCCAACAATTCATTGTGTTGACGGTGTTGACGGCGGCGTCGGCGGACAAAGACAAGGCCGATATACTCTTTTGGATGAAACAATGTGAGTATTGGCCAATGATGCTTTTGTATTTCAGCCTTTGTTTTGCCTACCACTCCTGTTCTCCAATATATTGTTGCTGCTGTTCTTTTTGACTAAGCTTTTTGCCGATAATTCATTGTGTTGTCGGCGTTGGAGTAGGAAGACGAGGCTGACTTTCTCATTTGGATGAAACAATGTGAGTATTGGCCAAGGATGATTTTGTATTTTGGCTTTTTTTCTCTAATACTCCTGTTCTCTAATATATTGTTGCTGTTGTTCTTTTGGACTTAGCTTTTCGCCGCCGATTCATTGGAGTAGGTGTGGGCACACGAAGACAAGGCCGATCTACTCTTTTGGATGAAGCATTGTGAGTGACATAAGCAATCCCTTGTAATAAGGAGTCCCAGCTATCCTGAGCCCTAGTCCCAACCGACTAGGACTCCCAACAATGGTGTGGCCATTATACCACGTCATCAATGATGAACAGATCCTACCTTACATAAGGGTAAGGTACGAATCATACTTACCCTGAATCCGGTTACTATAGAAACATTATCAGTTCCTATGCTCCGACTCATTGTACACATGTGATGGCTCATCCCCTTTGTGCAACCTCGAAGGCCCGTCAACGGTCAGGCCTCTTTTGTCTAACAGAGTAGATCCCTACTTCACAATAATCCAACCTTTATCCCAAATCTATCATTTTATTGTCCATCGCCTACTACTCACCACTACTCACCGAGCTGCTTAGGACACTTTGATATCAAGTCCCCAGTATATTACTAGTGCAACAAGAGAGAAAGTATACAAGTGATGCTATCTTGTGACAATGGCCATCTGCTCTAACAAGAAGTGATACTTCCTCAGCAACAACAGCAACGCGCTCTAGCGAGAAGAGATACAGCCAGTGTCTGCAACATCGAGACGGTCATCATGTGTGGCATACCAAGGATCAAGAGCAAGTAAAACACGGATACCGCATTGCGTTGAATCTTGACTGGGCTTATCGGATCAAAATCGAATCCTACATACAATATGAGTGCTAAAATCAGACATCTTTTCCCTGAGGAGTTGAAAAACGCCAAGGCGGGTGGTGTTCTTCTCCCAAGGAGTCCCGACTAGAAGTTTTCATCACGCACTATGATGACGCACATCATTAAAAGAGCCACGAGCAAAAAACTTGTGAGCAGAATACGAAGCAAGATCTAGAAGATGTTTTTCGCTCCCGCGATGACACTCGGAATCAAGAAATGATTCCTTCTCAAGCTCATTCTTTTCCAGAACGATCGCGTCAATCAAGATAACTTCGATCCTGAAATCGATAACGAAGAATCAATTCCAACCTCTTTTTGAATAAAACCAAATCAACCAAACCACAGACAATGAACTCTCAAGTCCAAGTCCAAGAACAAGCAAACATGATCACCTCCTCCATTTTGCAAATGGCAGAATCCATCG
>Ga0115007_10002827_pt1 | contig 10608 bp, 8 predicted proteins | sample ArcOceMetagenome_2_FD_87166 | JGI IMG/M metagenome (GOLD analysis project Ga0115007, IMG submission 87166) | Marine eukaryotic phytoplankton communities from Arctic Ocean - Arctic Ocean ARC135M Metagenome | ecosystem: Environmental > Aquatic > Marine > Oceanic | place: Arctic Ocean | collected...
GTTTCGCATAAATTAAATTATATTTCTATTTTTTATCTTTCTTCAGGAATTATCGTACCGGGTTATGTGAAAAATAAGAGTGATTTATATGATGCATCCAATCTATTGTTGATGGAGGCCACTGCTGGTGAAGGTATCGTTGTACGACCATTGTTGACTCGAATGGAAATGTCAGAATCACGTTCTGTCGTATTGTTACCATTGGCTTTGCCTGGAGAAAGACGGAATGATCAATTCTATGAAGCAACATCGAATGTTCTTGTTACTGAACAAATCGTCAATAAAAAATTAGAAGAATTTCGTGATAGTTGGATTGAATTATCAAAAACTATGAATTACAGTAAGGCACATTCTACATTGGGCCTTGTTGGTGCAATAGCATACGCACTCGGATATCATACTAATAATCCTGGTCCAACATCTCCATCTGCGTGGTTGGTTACGAAGGCTTTAGCGGATGCCAAAGTTGCACAGAATATAACGGAACGTACCATAAAGGAATCCAAAGTAGAAGATTATTTAAGAGATTATCGATTTCAGGATCAGGATGTGATCCGTCTTCGACCTGGTTGGCGATTTCTAGCACCCGTATCGTTCCGTGAGAAATAAGTGGATGATATTTTTTAAGTGGTATAATAACATGGCACCGATGTGATGCAACAACGTAAAAAAGAAAAGAATTTGCTAAGAACTCATTCAAATTTACTCTCATTTCGTAGTAGCGAGAGATGATACAATAGTAAACAGACACGCACACAGTGTAAAACTCTTCGATCTTCCTGTTTATTCTTCGATCCTTTACTTTAGTTCAACCCAAAGGTATCCAATGCATCATTCCAAATTTGTCGTGACATACCATGTGGAGTGTGAAAACATTGAACACCTAACGTACTAACATTATTTATATTCAAATCATAATCATCAAAGAAACACATTTCTTCAAAGGGAATACCAGTTATTCGTTGTAAACTTTCAAAATGTTTTCGTTTATCTCCTGGTCGAATTTCTATATGATCAAAACATGATTCTAATGTTGACCCATCCTCTACAATTAACCACTTCATACAATTTCGTGCATAACCTGGTTCGTCTGTACAGGATGCAATAGCTACCTTAATGTCACTTTTGATGTTGTTGTTGCTGCTGCTGTTGTTGTTGTTGCAATCATCTGGTCGTTGTTTCTGTTTCCTCCAATGATTGATTTCAGAAAGGGCGTGAGATGCACCATCAAATACTGTAATAGGTGTACCGTCAGAATCTGTGACGATCATTCCTTTTCTATTTGTTGTTGGGCGTTTGGGTAGATTTGACGACGATGATGCGTGTTGTAACTGTTTGTTGTTGTTGTTCGCCTTTCGTTTTCTGGGTTGTTTAGGTTGAATTGACTTTAAATTTGTTAGGGTTGGTGGGCCGCGTAACTGATACATTTCTGGTTTCCAAACACAGAAATCTAAATCAAAAACTACGAGTTGGAGCATCGTCTTATATTCATTCAGTTCACTTTCTTGAATTACATACTACTTGTGTAGTTAGTATATAACTCTATCGATTGATTTCTATTACCTCCAACCGCCTCCATCGATCACATTCAATATGGCAATTTCGACAAAACGTGAGACGCGAGATAATCTTCTCCGCGCCAAAAAAATTGAGAAAACGTTTGCTCATTTTTCCCTTATCCCCCGCAAAATTTGCCGGAAGAATAATGAAACATGCTGAAACAAGAAGAGAACAGATCAAAAAATCAGTGACACCAAACACCAATAATAACCACTCCGATAGCTAGAGTAAACATACCGTTATTACTTCGTCGTCGTGAGGGCTACTTTCGCCTCATAGCTAGTAAATAACGCATTACTCTTTTACGAATACAATTGAAAATAAACAGCAATCAACACGATGAGCTTCCAAGCGTCGTCTTCGGAGGACTTGGATGGCGGTCCAACGTCGTGGTTCGACGCCGACGATGATGAAAAAAAAGACAACGACAACCAACAATCGTCGATCGAATTATGGGTTCAAAATTTCCCAAAGATTGAACTTCATGTTCATCTTGACGGTAGCTTCAATACAACTGAACTATGGGAACATCTCCAAAAAAATCCACATATGATACATTGTATTCCTATTGAATTGAAACTTCCATGGGATACTAATCCGGACACGCCTCCTGTTAAGCTTCGTGAATTAGTATCAGCCTGTACAACTTCTTTGGATTATACTCATCTATGCACATGTCGTCGACGATATAGAAAAATACGTCACGTCGAAGAAAGGAAAAATAATAAATATCTTCATAAGAAAGTACAAGGTAGTTTAGAAGATATGCTTCTTTGTTTTCAATTTTTTCTACCTTTGGTATATAATAATTATGATCTATTGGAACATTTAGCATATGACTTTGTGAAACGTCAAAAAGAACAAAATATAATCTATACTGAAGTACGCTACTCACCTCATATGTTAGCAAAGGATCCACGTATGGCACATCAATCTATCACTAAAGGTTTACGACGTGGATGTATTGATGCTGCTGCTGCTGCTACTGCTCCTAATGATAATATGCTTATAGTCAATCAGATGTTATGTGGAATTGATTTTCAACCTGACTGGTCGAACGATGTGATTGATATGGCGTATGAATTTCGAAATGATTTTCCATGTGCTGTAGTTGGTGTTGATGTTGCTGCGGGAGAAACTCATTTTGCACCAGATTCACCATTCCATAATGCACAATTTAACATGTGCCGAAAGGCTAAAAAGTTGGGTATTCCTGTTACTATCCATGCTGGTGAAACTCCAAATTCTACACAGAATGTACGAGCTGCAATTCTTGATTATGGAGCAAAACGAATAGGTCATGGATATCAAATCTCAAATAACGATGATATTATTGAATTGGCTAAGTCAAAGAATATTAATTTTGAGACCTGTCTAACATCCAGTATAGTATGTGGTTCTGTTCTTCTGAATTTTGTATCTTTTATCGAGAGAAGAAAAGAAAAAAGTTGGAGGAATGAATTCTCATTCTTTTATCGCTATTCATATAATCTCCCCCTCATTTTTTAATTTTTTTTCGTTTCGTTTTTATAATTATTTCAGGAAACTGGTGGCTGGATCAAAACAGATTGGTTAGATCATCCAGCACGCGAATTTCGTAACAAGGGTTTGAAAATATCACTCAGTTCTGACGATCCTGCAGTTTTTAATACCTCTTTAACTTGGCAATGGAGAATAGGATTAAAGAAATTAGGTTGGAACTACGATGATGTTTTTGATATTCTGGATGATACGATTAATGCATCATTTGCTCCAGAAGATCAGAAAGAAAAAATTCGACGAGAAATACAAAAATTCAAGGCAGCGCCAGAACATCTCCTTCAACAAAATCCAAATTTCGATGATCGAGTCCAATATCATGATTAAATTAATTTCTTTTTTCGATTATTATAATAGAAAATTTGTAAAAATTGTGATTTTATGCATTTCTCCTTATTATTTATCGACTTTCTTCTTCTTCTACAAAATAATTATAATATATATATTATTATGATTCTTTTTATGTTAAATCAACATCAGAATCATCATCGTCATCGTCTCCACCTTCATCAATAGTACGTTTGACCTTAACAAGGATCGAAGTTTGCCACGGATTAAGTTTTGAAATTCGATCATAATCAAAACATGCCTGTGAGAAACCTTCTACGTCATACCCCTTCACGGAATCAATTAATGCGGAAGCAAATTTCCCTTCTCGAGAATCACCGAATGTATAGTCTAAGCTTTCATACTTATGAATAGCCTGTTCTGCACCAACATCGTCACTAATTGCCAAATTACATAGGATAGATTGAAGGAAATATCCTTTCGCGTTGAATTTTAATAAATTACTCCCAAGACAATTCCGTCCAAGTTCGTCATAAATTTTACTAGCCCGAGTAAAGTCTGGTGGATCTAACGCTGCACTGCATAATTCCGCAATCTTACCAAGACATTGTGACGTAGACGATTTCGAATCTTCCATACCGAATAATTCCGATGCCTGTTCGTATGCATCAATTGCACAAACAATATACGACTTCCCGTCATCTTCAATTTCTTCCTCTTCGTACAATTCTGCAATTGTTTTCATTAATTTTGCTGCCTGTGTAATCCGTGCATTATCTGTATATAGTGATACGGCTTGCTTATACGCATGAATAGCATCAGCAGGACTACTCTTTTTGTAGCAGGTTCCTGATATAAATAACAACACAACGAACAAGAGGATAAAATTGATCAAAGTTAGAAAAAACAAGAAAGCGTCGGTTATAACTATACATTTTGCATGACGGAGTCGTGACTTTATTTTTAATGCAATATTATATTGTGTCACATTATGCATTGCAGAATCACGACCACCCGCAAATTCGATTTCGATTTCGATTTCGATTTCGATTTCAATTTCAATTTCAATTTCAATTTCAATTTCATTCCATCGATCTGTATTTATCTTATCGTGTACAACATACATACATACATACATACATACCAGCATTATTTAATGACTTTGATGCATTATTGAAATCACTAAGTTTATCTCTATATAGTTCCGCTGCTTTGACATATGAATCACCTGCTTCTTGATTTAATCCACCAATCTTATATGCATTTGCAGCCTTTTCAAAACTTTCAGCAGCATCTTCAGCATTCCGTTCTTTTGAGGATGAGAACCAACCCCTTTTTGATAATAAACCTTCAGCCTCCTTAACGTATGCTTCGGCCTTAGCCTTTTGTGCCTTTGACATTGCCGACATGATGAATGATGATCGATGATGATGATACTATGATTAGCAAATAATTGATCTATTCAAGTTGGTAATAATAGTATTGCTTGCAAGTCTTTTTTTACTTTGTATCGTTTCTTTTTGCGTTTGTGATGGAGTATGGAGTGTTTGAAATTAAGTTATCATAATCTAATGAAGTCGTGCTACACAAAAGCAACACGGCAAAACAGCCAGTCATTTAACGAAAACGTGGAATTAGATATCCATGACTGAAAATTATCGTCTGGGGATTTTGCCATGTTTAAATTTAAAATTTGAAACAAAATTCAAAATTAACAACGATGACGAAGAAGTTATTCAAAGTAGACATCCTCAGGCTCCACTTACTTGTGTTACCATCTTTTATCAACAAACCAACGTTGTGTGGCTTCGACTCGACTTCCTCAGTTTCTTTTTATAATGATGTCTCCTGACGAGCAAGAGTTTTTACCAATGATCGGATCCGAAGCTACTACTACTACTACTACTACTGTAATATCAAAAACAATTGCTTGGATTGAAAATAGAAAGGCTCCTGCATGTATTTTGAGACGTCTACGTCTACATGTACAAGAATCTGAATCTTCTTTCGATGACGATGATGATGATAACGCTTTATATATCATTACCGGGGTGGGAAAAGTTTGGTACGGTACACGCCCAGCTGCAGAAGTTGTTAAGATATTTGGATTTATCCCACCACGATATATATGTTTTATGGTATCAGGATGTGTTTGTGATGTAGTTCAATTTATAATATATGCAACATTTTATTGGTTAATCATTAATGATCCTAGCCTATGTTGGATGATATCATTCTTTGGTAGTATTGTTTTCCGTCATACATCACATCGGTATCTAGTTTTTGGAAATTACATTGGCAGTTATTGGAATAGCTTAATAAAGATGTATTTGGGTTATTCTATTATTATTATTATATCAACAATATTTAATATTATTATGACAAAGTATGTGAAAGTTCCACATCTTATTGCATGGTTTATTACATTACTATGGACTGGGGTTGTAAATTATTTCATACTAAAGAAAATTTGGTCATGGGATGGTACGAGTAGTACTACTAGTACTACGAGTAAAGGCGTATCATCGACCATCAGTAGTATCCCTGCAACTGTTGACGACAACAGCGAACAAATAATAGAACTCAAATCATCAATGAAGAATAATACAACCACATCAACGACATCTTCAAGGTCGTCGTCATCTAGGGCGTATTCTAGGCCATCACCAGTATGATATAAAATTATATCAGAAAATTTGGAAAATTAAAATTCATTATGCTACGGATACAGTACTTCTAGCTAGTTAAGTTTATTCCAGTTGTAGAACACTGCTAAAGATGTATAAGAATTTTACAGATCTAGCTAGAATAATCAAAATCAATCAATCAATCATATTAAAATATAATTATGAAACCCACCAGATAGATAGAACTTTATAAAAAAAATAACTATTTATACACACACCCTTTACTTCTTAGCGCGATAAAAGTTCAAATAACTCATATGCCAATCACCGCCACCTTTTAGTTTGAGTACATCTTCAGTTTTACATGGACTAACTTCATCGTCATCGAATACAAACCAATCCTCGTTTTCTTCGTCGGTATCAGCGATTTTTTGGACCTTGCTAGAATTATTTGATGCAGCCTTCACCCAAGCCATATAATGGCCACCATCAGCATCTCGACCTTTATGTGTGACCACCGCAAATAACTCGTACTCTCCTTGGAATTCAGCAGGTAATCCCGGTCCAACGGGAAGAGGTTTGTCGCCCTCCTCCCCGTCTTGCATGCTCATTGCAAGAGCAGCCTTGAGGGCGGCCGCTTCCTCGTCATCTTCTTCTTCACTTTTCATTGTGACATCCTCTTTAGCAGCAGCAGTAGTAGTGTCCTCGCCGGCGATTTTCTTGTTAATACGTTCTTCATCTTCCTTCAGCGCCTTGTCTCTCGATTTTTTCAGTTCCTTCTTAACATCTTCAGAACAGAATTCATAAATGTCAAAAGTACTATTGAACGTCACTGGTTTCATTACTTTGCATTTAACACCTGTATGATCCTGAGAATCGGGGGTTGCCTTCCAGTAAAATCTACCAAATTGGACAGTTAGGATGGGAGGAAGTCGTGCGATTCGTTGCTTTCGGGTCCATATAGCGTCGCGTCCCAGAACGTCCGAACGCTTTTCAATGGTACCATTCAGTGACAATGCGATGCCTTCGGCTAAATGGGTTACATTGGTCTGCGCCGAATTTCCATCCGAACCACCTTGAATATTGCAAACCAATTTACGAAGCAAATCGTATGACTTGACTGGTGGTTCTACTAATGCAGACATATTGTTATTGTTATTATCTTTGCCTTCGTCCTCTTGCATCTTATCATCTCCACTGCTACCAGATGCACCCTTGTCATCAAACTCATCGCACGTCAAGGTTTCCTCCATCCTGAGTCCAAATAATGCATCTACAAGGTTACTTGCACCACCAAGTTCTGCAGGTGTTGAGAAGGGTAAAGCAGCCTTGATTTGACGGTCATCTTTCAACACACCCGCAGCAATCGTAAGTAATCCTGAAAAAAATTCTTCTGCATCTTGTTGCATAGGAGCACCATTGGGTCCAGTTCTATTAAATTCCGGAAATGCCATCTTCGTTGATCGTACTAATGTGGAAGGCGCTATAGCATCTGCAGTCCGATCTAGTTGATTGTAGGTATCCCTCAATGAATTAACAAACAAAGTTGGAGCAGATGTTGGTGCTGCAGTCGAAGAATCGAGTCCTCGACGAAGCTGTGGGACGGTTCGCAAGCACTGAACGACCGAATTTAAATAACAAGTATTACCCAAATTCTCCAGTCCCGATCTACCGTACAAAAACAAATTAAAATGAAGAGGGGTCAGTATGATCAGAAGAAATACATTTTCTTTTTATTATAAAAAGCTGAATCAATCAATCTCATAAAATAATTTGCAAACATCAGCTGTATATAATATAATATAATATAATATGATATATCGGTGGTCGAAGTAATGTAATCAATACACTTACGGTTCTTGAACCTTCGCGATTTCCTCTGGCGGTAGATCCTCGAGAAATACTGTCTTAATCTTAGGTCCTGTCAACTCCGATGCTGATCCCATCAACAAAAGATGCAATGGTCCACCTTTGGCCTTGGAAAGAGCCTTTGTGATATCAATGGTTGAAAAATCAAAATCATCCTTCAATACACCCTTCCATAGACCTTTGCTTTTTGCCATCAATTTCATTCTATCAGCGGGTACACGAGTCTTTTCTTCCAATTCGGTCTTTAATCCTTTTACTCCACCGGCTACGACAAAATCGAGGACGATCGTCTCCTTCCCCCACTTTACGCTCAATGAAACAGCATCCGTCATCTTTGGTACTTCTGTTTTTGTTTTTGTATTCTTTACTATTGTTGATCTCTAAATATCTGAGTAACGTTACTCTACTTCAATCTGTCTTTTATGAAAAAATGTAAAATTCAAAAACTAATCATTTTTTCTTGAAAAAAAACGAACTTGAAAGAATCCGAAAGAAGGTACATTCTGGGGAATGAATTCATTTCCCCCGATTATACAATGTACCCCCGAATTATCACCTTATATCATTCTTTCTTATACTGTATAATACTACTATAGTACGTACTAGTAGTGTGTAGCTTATCTTCCAGGACTTTCTGCTTTAGCTAACTTCTATTCTCTATTTATCTTACAGTACCAGAAATTTCCTCCTCTATTGCTAGCTAGAATAGCAAATGGTCTTGTTAGAGATAGATAGATATTTTTTCACGGGCAGGACTACTAGCAAGATAAATCGAATCGAGCAAAAAAGGTTTTTTTATTATTTATATTTTTGTTAGCTAATAATAATAATAATGATAATATTCATTATTTTATATGATACTTTTACCCATAAATGACGTTATGAGTTGTAAACCCAGTTCAACCGTTTCGTTTGCGCCATCATCGTCGCTTAAGCTAGGATTAACTTCAACAATTTCTGCACTGGCAAGGTTACCACTTCGCGCAATGATTTCGCCAATGAAATGAGCCTCCCGATAGGTCAGCCCACCTCGAACTGTGGTTCCAGTGGCAGGAGCAAGCGCAGGATCTACGCTGTCAATGTCATACGATAAATGCAAAGGTCTACCCTTCAAATGATCCAAAGCCTTACTCATTACTTGTCCAATCCCATAATTGTCAACATCTGTCATAGTAAATGTTTTTATACCTAACTCTTTTATCCAAATACGTTCGGTCGGGTCCACATCTCGTAAACCAACATAAACTAGTTGTTCCGGTGAGATTCTTGGCCCGTCAATTAAAAAATCAAAACCGGGTAGCTTTGAGAAATCATATGCACCATCATCTGGATGATCCATTAATAAACCTAAAGGCATACCATGCATGTTTCCACTTCCAGATGTTTCGGGAGTATTTAAATCAGCATGTGCATCGACCCAGATAATTCCTGTATTAGGACGTGCACGGAGTATCCCTGTGAGTGATCCGATACCGATCGAATGGTCTCCTCCTAAAATTAGGGGAAATAATCCCTCTTTTATTTTATTTTCGACTACATCGGCTAATATGTTCGCTGCGTGTCCAACTAAAGCACAATTTCTTGCATTGGATGGATCGGGAGATTCTTGAATGTTATGAAGATGAAAATCTAAGTCTGCAATATCTTCGACTCTCCAACCCAATTGTGTTAGCATCGTTGATAATCCCCCCTCTCTTAACAATCTAGGACCGGAATCCTACAGTATTATTTCATATGGTCGCCGTGATTGCGATAGTAAACACGAGACGAGTGTTAGAATATTCATTAGAATATGCATTGGATGATGGTAGATACATTAAAACGACCAATATCGAACAACAAAATGAAAACTATCGTACTTACAGTTCCAACAAATGGCTGACCGTATGTCATCGGTGCTCTAAGAAGAGAGAGAGAGAGAGATCATGGTAAATGTAGGAAAGTGATTAGTTAAGAAAAAATCTTTTTAAAAAACCGCTGTCCGTAGTAAAATAGTTAAATTACGTAACTAGTACACGTACCCTATTATCGATGCTGTTCGAGGATATTTACAATGTTTGAACAATTTATTTTCGGCAAATGTAGAGGGAAGTATTTTATTTTCTACATTTCCCATTCCGGCACCACCAGATAAAGAACGACGACTAACAACAACGTTCGAGATATTAATCGCATTCAATGAATAGGGAAAATTCTTCTTGAGCCCTTGAGAAATGCTTCGTGTCGTCGTCGACGACGACGACGACGACATCATCTTCAGCGACAATCCTGCTGGTCGCTCTGTAATACTTCTAATCATCATCATTTTTTGTTGTCCAAAAACAAAAAAACAGAAGCGTTTATGGTTATGATCTTATTGTTTGCTTATGATCTTAAGCAATTAGGAACTTATTGATACCGCTACGTCAATGTATTACTTTAGATAGAGTCAGTACAGTATGAAAAATGATACTAAGATTCAAAGCGATCAACGAAAACTGTTTTTTTGTGCATTTCATGTTGTGCGTAACGACGTAAAGTACGGACAAGAACACGATTCAATCTAAACCACTAAATTACAAAGTGGAAATAACATCTAGCAAACTTACTAATAGGCGTAGTATACAGGGCCTTCCGTTAGTAATTTAAATGCGCGTGACCAAACGGGGGCAATTAATTTAAAAATATTCCCCCAAAAACAAGTTGAATTAATTCAACTTGTTTTTAACTAGTTGAAAAAATTCAA
>Ga0115007_10002829_pt1 | contig 10605 bp, 9 predicted proteins | sample ArcOceMetagenome_2_FD_87166 | JGI IMG/M metagenome (GOLD analysis project Ga0115007, IMG submission 87166) | Marine eukaryotic phytoplankton communities from Arctic Ocean - Arctic Ocean ARC135M Metagenome | ecosystem: Environmental > Aquatic > Marine > Oceanic | place: Arctic Ocean | collected...
AAAAACTACAGGGGTGATTTTAATCTTATGTTTGCTACATCAGTGGTAGAAGAGGGTGTTGATGTTCAAGCTTGTTCATTTGTCGTCGTATTCGATGGTCTTACCAGCATTAAAGGTTACATTCAAATGAAAGGCAGAGCTAGAAAACAAGATGCTAAATTTTTCGTCTTTGGAGATCCACACGATGATCGACGATCAAAACTCGATCTTTGCGTTGCCAAAAAAATGGAGCGCCGGATTCAGAATATCATTGAACAGCGAATGGGTATTTATGCTCCAACAATCCAAGTTTTTCCATCGTACGACGAAAATAACCAAAGTCCGGCTCTTTCGAAAGAAATTGCGGCTGTTGAAGCTGGGGCTTACAAGGTTGGAGATGCAATTGTTGATATCCAATCTGCCAAATCGCTTTTGAATCGATATTTCCTTTCCATTCCCCTTGATCCTTTTGTTCGCTGCAAAAAAGAAAGCTTGCTTGCGTACATGCCATGTTTTGGAACCGATAGGCTTGTCCTACCTATCCACTTACCAAGTTATATCCGAAATGTTATTCTCCCTACGAAGTACAAAAATCTTCCACGAAGAGAAAAACAAAAGGTTTTGTCACTCATGGCATGCGTCCGTCTTCAGTGCTACGGGCTTCTGAACGAACGATTACTTCCTCTCACCCGGAAGGATATGCAGTCTCATATTCTAAAAGTTGCGACTCAAAAACTGGAAAAAAATGAGACCTCACCTCTCAATCTAGACGATTTTTACAATGACGGTCGCCGACATTTAGTGGTTTATCCTTTAAAACAAGAAAGTAGTCCTCTGTCTAACTACTACAGCAAACTGAATGGAAAGGGTCATTCCTTGGGGTTGATTACAACAGCACCGATTAAACAAATCAAACCGTTCCCTCTAAATCATGCAGAGTTTGGAGAGGTACTTATTTCTGTCGGAGAGCCTACGCGCATTTCATGCTCTAGCGAAGAGTTTGTTATCCTTCAACAGATTTTTCTCTTGCTCCTGAATGAAAGATGGTGTCGAAGAAGCCGTAATACATTTTACGAAACGCGCAAGAAAGATCAATATAACGCTGTCAACAGACCATATCTCGTGGGAGTGTTATCTTCAAGCGACGACTTAGATTGGGACTTCATGCAGACATTACTCAACGAGAGCAAACGGCCAAAAGAAGAGCGCACGCGTGTAACTCGTGAAGTCTCGTCCAGCGAAGGACTGCCAGAACCCAGAATTTGGCGTACATGGTACAATGAATTCGTTCAATACGTTGTCTTCGGTCCGAGCGGCAAATCTTGTGGTGCACCGGTACCATACGAGAAAGAAGGTGTCAACACTTATTGTGACTACTATAAGCAAGCTCATTCACTAGAGTTTCCAAAAGACTGTCCTCTGTTTCAAGCTCAACGTATTTGGTCCCTCCCGTCAGGACTTCCAACGAAAAGCACAAAAGATCTCCCAAGCGACTTAAAAGAGGTCTGCTTTGACTTTGTTGATATTCCACAGCAAGCTTTTTTCGAGGATACTCTAGCGAATGCTCATATTGCGTCGTTGAGTATATTTCTTCCTCAAATTTTATTTCTGTTCGAACGTCAACAAAAGACGTTGGCTTTCATTGAGCACTGCGAAAGCCACATTCCAACGCTTGGGAGCTGTTTTAGAAAAATGGACTTTGATAGGGTTGCAATAGCAATAACTGCCAAAAGCTGTAATCCCGATGAAAATTATGATAAGTGGGAATATATTGGCGATGCGGTTCTAAAGCTGCTACAGACGGACTCTCTTCTGAAGTCGCCAAGATTCAAACACTTCGTACGATTTCTTCACGAAGGAGATCTTTCAATGCTTCGATCCGGTAAGTCTCTGGCATCCCTACTTGCTGTTGCGTACTATGGATTTTTTTTTGATATCTAATCGTCTTTGATTTCTCTTTCATTTATTAGCCATGGGTACTAACGAGAGACTCAAACAGGTAAATATACTTTGTTGAACGGGACGGGTAAATTACCCACGATATTGTATGGCTTCTCGATAATGTTTACATCTAACATTTCCTTCTTTTATTTTTATTTAAGATTTGTAATCATTTATGTCTGGAAGATTTCATCATGATGACATCATTATCACGTGGTAAATGGATACCAAGTCCGCTGAAAATAATCGAAACTACTCATTCTAAAGTTAAAGATACAGGTATGGGGCGTATGAAAATGCTTGCGGATGTTATCGAATCGATATTGGGATGTATTTACTTAGAATTTGGTTACCATATAACTATGAAGGTAGGGAACGAACTGCGCGTGACATTGCCATGGGATGAAACCGATATAAGCGTAGCTTGTGGAACAAGTGGGGAAATTGACAACAGCGTTTTGTTAGATGTTGTTGAAATGTGCACTGGCGCAAAGACCTTCAACCGACCGAAGCTTGTTGACGAAGCCTTCACACATCCTAGTGCAATCGACGCGACAGTGCCTTCCTATCAAAGATTAGAATGGATTGGCGATAGCGTCCTGTGTCTCTGCGCTAGAGAATGGCTATACAAGAACCTCGGTGAGGTGACATTGGGGGATTTGGTATTAGCGGAAGGCGCTATTGTGTCCAACGAAACTCTTGGTTTCGTAAGCATGAAATACGGTCTTCAGCAATATCTTAACCATCGCGACCAAAGTCTTCCTAAGCGGATCGAATCGTATTGCTGGAACGTACAAGAGGGATGTGGTCTCTGGGGTGGAGGTATGTATGTCTTCGACGACACTCTTGCATGAAACTGTGCTCGCGCTTGGACTCCATTTCTTCGTCTGTTTTTATGTATCTTTTTTCTTATTCTTTTCCATATATGTTTTGCATGACGTTTACCTTCCTCCCTTTCTAGATCCACCTAAACCTATCGCCGACATAGTCGAAGCTGTGTTGGGTGCAGTTCATGTGGATAGCGATTTCGAGTCGGGACAAGCTGCAACGATGCAGATGATGTCATCTGTTTTTTCTGTGTTCAAACAGGCATTGACAGAAAAGGGTGGTGGAATCGATGCCTTTCTAAAAATAATGAAACATCCAAAAAAAGCTTTACAAGAAATGACGGGACAACTTTTGGAAGTGATGGTCTGTTCGGAACATGAATTTGCTTCCTCGTTTCTTGACGACGAAGAAAATAATATTACTATACCGCAGATATTACACAAAGACGAATGGAGGAATCCTACGCGGGGTGGTGATGGAGGGGGAAATGATACATGTTACGTCTCCTTCGTGTCGATATTAGGATTTCCCCTTGTGGTTGTCGCCGATGAAAGTGCCACAGTAGCACGGAACAAGGCCTCGTCACTTGTGAGGGAAGCCATCGAACAACATTCTGAGTTAAAAAAAAGGATAGGTATATGTCGCTCGAAAGTAGAAAGCGGATTGACACTTGCTCTTCGAAGCCAAAGACGAAATCAACAACGACAGAGGAAAGGCTACGAGTCCAATGGGGACGACTAAATGCAAAGTTTACAATTATACTCATTTTTAGGTTTTCTAGTCATAACAGTAAGATTAGACGGGTGGTTCTGGACGGATCGGTACAAAAGTTGCATTAGTATTAGGTTATCACTATTATTAGTCGTCGTAGACCTAGACCAAGTGATATTGGTTCTAATAATCGTCTTCATCAGATGATTCATCATATGATACATAATCAGATGGTTTTTCCAATTCTTCTTGTATAATACGTTCTAAGAAAACAACCAATAACCGTATCGTACGAAGGTTTCTACCCCGTACGATACCGGTATAGTCTCCAATCAACTCCATGATACCAGCTTTTCCGTTGAATATTTGGAGTAGTGAAGAAGAACCTGGACCAGTAGTAGTAGTAGTTTTAGTAATAGTGCCTGTAAGGAATACCTGGCTGCGGAGGATAACGACAATGACGATGACATGATTCTTTTATATTTTTTATTGTCATTGTCTTTTTTCTTTGAAACAAAAAATTCGATTGCTTCTTTTCTTTACCACGACTGAAAAGATATATATCAAGCAAGAGAAACCATCCATTTTTCTACACTATCAAGCAAATTCTTTTAATTATCAATAATACCCTAAATGGCAGATGAGCCACCTAACCAGTATTATCTGTGTCTACTTCTACTTGCATATCCTTCACTTAGAGGAACAGTAGCTACAGTATCCACATCTTCAATAACAGTAGCTACAGTGGTATAGCTACAAATTGTAAGACTAATTCATCATTGGCAGCTCTATTAGTTTGGTACCAATCGAACTGAATGCATTTGAGGAAGCAAAATAGGTGTTAGCAAATGAAGCTATACTAGCATACTAGCTTAACCTGATTTTTGAAGCCATTTCTTTCCATGTTTACTTGGATGCAAGGAATTAATCAGCTTGGTGATATCAATGTACACAAACCCAGTACAGACAAATTACTTAGTAGGAGAGACTCTGCTATCAATGTTTTTCCTTCTATCTCTTCTACTTCTATGAATATGAATATGAATATGAACGATCATGTCGAGACAAATTGATTTTTCGTAGTGAAATATCGTAATAGTCTTATTTTATGGATATTGTGGTATTATATATAATAATAGCTCTGCAATTGTAGTAGTAGTAGTAGTAGTACTAAAAGGTAGCTCTAGTAGTTCTCTTCACTTTTAAGCGTCGACATATCTTTCGGTCTTCGGTCTGCTGTTCCTCGAATGACCTTTGTCCATTTATTGCCGTCAGGAAATACGATTCCTCCGTCTTCGTACTTGGCCAACATTTTGGTTGGTCCTCCCTTCGAAGAAAAATCAATGAACTATTATTTAATATTAATATTATTTTGAGAATGATTCGAGTTTGATTCGATGGAAAGAAAATTAGCAAACGAATAAAAAGAATTGATGTCAGTTAATGGAAAATAATAAAAGCGGATTAAACAAATATAGATAATAAAATCCAGGATGAAAAAAACAAATCAAATTTTATTCATTCGTCGATTATTATTACAAACTTTTGAAGGAATCATCAAAATCGAAATCAGAAACGAACAGGGAAGAAAAACTTACAGCCGTATCGCCAGATTTTACGGTACCTTCAACTTTCCATAAATCATCACGGGTTGGACGATCGGTACAAATATTAGATCCTGAACTTTTTCCGTCATAACCTGTGACTTCAATGATTGGGTATGGTGATCGTGTACCGTCACCTTTTAATGGAGAACCTACAACCTTGACTTGTCGCAAACAATCAGGATGGTTTGGATCGTTGTAATCTCCCGTAAATGCATTAGCTCCTCCAGTTTTCAATGTCACTGCAGATGCTGGTTGAGAAGAGGCTAAGAATGCTGATCCAGCAATTCCACCAGCCAATAATTGTCCGAATACTTTTCTTCGATCCGTTGGCTTAGTAGTCAAAGCATCTGAAGTTGTTGTTGTTGATGCCGCAATAACAGCGGCGAGGACGAGGGAAAGGTTGATGAACTTCATATTTTTTGATATAAGTTATTGTTTATTGTTATTGTTATTGTTGTTGTGTCGGTGTTAGTTTTATGTGTCTTATCGCATTAGTAATTTTCCATTTTATTTTATTTTGTCTTGTCTTCGTTGTCGTATTTTGTTCGTGTTATTATTGATGATTGATGATGCGAATGACGATGCGTAATAGTGATTATTGCGTGTGTGAGAAACAGCAAAATCTTGTGACTCATCGATGAGCAAAGATGCGAACTGTAGGACTACTGTAGAGGTGCATAAACCTTAACTCTACGTATCCACGTCTCGACATATCGGAGATGATTTCGAGCAGGTGTCGACGAGATCCATTCAAAATAAAAATTAATGGTGGGGAAACTGATAGAATTTACAACACAAGTTTAAAAGTTTGAAATATGAACAACAACAAAGATATTTAATGTGGTAACTTATTAGAAAACGACAAGAAAAACGAACAAAAAATCAATTATCAAACAATAGTGCACGAGGATCATGATTGGACCAATAACAGATGCCGGAACAAGCATGGAAATTGTCGCGACGACTGCGACCACCGTTCTTGTTGCCGCAGTAGCACCTACATTGGCGGAACTGGCCTGGAACGAAATAAATAGATCCAGAATAAGAAAAGAAGCTTCGTCGTCAACAATGATATATCTATCGAAGACAATGAAATCATTAAGATCACTAAGAGGTGGAGGTGGAATAGGATCAGTGGATAGTAAGAGAAAAACAAAGACTGGTGGGAACAAAAAGCAGAACATAACGATCGAACCAAAGAAGAAAAAACAATCACATAATTCACCAATCAACGACGACGACGACAACACCACCACCACCACCACCACCCACAATAAAGACTTAGCAACGCGTGGAAAATCGGTTGCATTTATGGCGTTAGGGATGGCTCTTCATTATTTGGGTAAGTAATACATTCATACTAGCTCATAGAGAAGGTATTTACTTCGTACCACACACACACACATCAATCAATCCCTTCCAAAACCGTATTTTATTTTACTCACAATTATTTGTCCTCAATAATATATGTATATATGTTATAGGATATAGTTTGGCACGTCCCATAACAGTAGCTTTGTTCACTTCGAAAGCTACTGGATATCCAGGTACGCCGGGTGCATTCCCTTTCGCTATGGCATTCGTTAGTCCAATAAGTTTAGTCTGTTTACTATGGTATGGTTCCATTTTGGAGAAACACGGACCGAGAGGTGCTCTAGAAAGAACAACATTGGCTTGTGCTTTCTCTTTATTAGGAGCATCGGGGGCAATCGAACTTGCTCAGCGATCAAACGCAGTCCTGTGGAAAACATCGATACCGGTCGTCAAGTTGATTTCTGGTCCACTATTCGTGTTTCGGGAATCTTACGTCCAACTATTAACGAGGTGCGTTTCGTTTTGTCATTGATTCCTATGATATTTTATATTATTTTGAATTATTCATATAAATCGTGGTAGTAATGGGTTGGATTGACTTCAAAAACTGTAACCAAACGATCGTTTTATGATTTGCGATAAATAATATTTCTCACTTTATATTTGTACACGCCGTATTTCTGTTCTGGGGAATGATTGTGATTCTCATTCTGATGTAACTTGTAAATTCCTTCCATTACACAAACACACACACACGCACAATCGTCACGTACATAATTTATATGTAGTCAATATTGGAGTTTCATGTCAAGTGTTTTGACACCGAATGAAAGCGCGAAATGGTTTGCACCTATTGCGGGATTGACATCGATAAGTTCTGTGTTGGGTGGAACTGCCGTTAGTTATTTGAGCGAAAGGCTCAAGTTATCCGGTACTCTGGCGTGTACTAGTCTAGCATTGTTGGTTAGTTTACTGGCAACTGGAAAGGCCTATTCGATCGCAGAAAAAAACGGATTCAGTCCGAAACCTAGACAGAAGAAGAAAATAAAAGTGAATAAAAAGCAACAACAATCGGATGGGCACAATGGAGAAGACCACGAGGGCGTCCGAGGGTTAATTGTTACAGCTAAAAAACTGTTCGCACGGGTTCCCGTATTGAAGGCCTTATTTGTAGAGATCTTGGCGTCTCAATCATTGGCGACGTTGTTAAATGTGTGTTTCGTTGCGAGTGTCGCTAGGACGATCCCCGATGATACGATCCGTGCCGGATGGGTTGGGAACTTCTACGCTCTTATTAACGTATTTAGTATGACTTTGCAATTCGCCGTGTTGCCATTCTTGATGCAATACATCGAGCCTAAAGATTTATGGAGATTCACTCCCTTAATATCGTTGGGCTTTACCACATTTCAAGCCTTCCAGAAAAATCCGACACTGTACGCGATCAGCGCTTCGCTGTTAGTGATGAAGGTTTCAGAATATTCCGCCCGAAGGATGTTAGATGAAATGGTATATGTTCCTTTGGATTTCGAAAGCCGGTTTTTGGGAAAAGAAATCATCGGCGTATTCGGATATAGATTCGGAAAATCTGTTATATCGCTTTCATTGTCGGCATTAACGTCTGTTTTTGGACAATTCGATCTGCAAACAATGTCAGTTTTGTCAGATTTGGCAGCCGTAGGGTGGGCAAGGACGGCATGGAATTTATCTTCTCTTGTTCCTACGAGGAAAGAAGCTCAAGCGTCCTACGACAAAAATGCTTCGAAGAACGGCAAAAACAGATAAAGGGTGAGGTGAACTAGAGAAACTATTATATAGTGTAGTATATTCCTTTCGCTCATAACACAATTAAAAGAAAGAAAGAAAATTCCAATAAACAGAACGATGCACGTTGTTCAAGTAATTTATCTTGATCACTATCGAATTCATACTTCGTTATGAAGGAACCTACTACTTAGTTCTATGTACATAGCTAATTTCGGATTTATTTTAAGATAGTTTAGGTTGGAGAACGATTTTTAAAATTCTAAATTAGATAATGACTTATATGTGTGCGGGAGCCCTCCTGCTCCTACATAATGCATATACGGCAGTCGTGCGGTGACAGTTAGTAGTGTACGTAAACTTTATATCTAGTAGCAATATCTTTCGTCTTGTGATTCTATCGCGAACCATTCGATCATATTGAAGCATTCTTTACTTCTTCATCAGCGAAGAACCATCATGAAACAGAAATAACACACCGGAATAATTTGTTTCCTAGAAATAGTGTTGGTTGCTGTTCTCGACTCAGGATAGGCAGTTTCCAAATATCTGGATATGTTTCTTTTGAAAGGACAAATTATTCTTCCTCAAAAGAATTAAGATCAAAAAATAAAAATAAACTCGCCCGAATGTGGACGACGACACGAGCCACGAAGAGTAATAATTTATTTGTTTGGAATTTTCTTACAAATAATGCGAAACGAAGCTGTTAATGGAAACGTAGTAAGCACGGACTAAAGCCGAAATGTCGTCCGCCGAGGTGTCGACGGCAATGTCTTGGAGTCGAACCCACACAGCATACAGATTAGTTACTAACGCTCTAATTTGAGCTTCGCTGGTTGGGCCTGGCGAATTTGTGTTTATATATGTCTGGAGACAAACGTCAAAACTGTTGGATCCTACACATCCCTCAACACCACCAGCTAATGTTCCCTCAATCCAAAACCCAATAGGAAGTTGGAAAAACTCATAACAACCAAATAGAACTGCGGCGCTTGCGGCAGTAGACGAGTACAATGAAAACCATTCGGCTTCGGACCTCGTTCGTACTTCTTTTTGTTTCTCTACAGGACCATAACAGAATCGTCCATATAGAACATCAGCGTACCAGCGCGATGAAACGGCTGCCAATGAACCGAGCAATGCATACACAATAGAAGATTCAAAAGCGTTGATATTAGTAGGGGGGTGTTGGCCGTTCCATAGTTGAGTCAATGCGGTTTCCCCGTACTCGGTCTTGAGGACACTGATATGCGCGAAAAGACAGTTAATTAAATTAAATAAGATAAAAGGGATACGTGAGAGTGTATTAGTTAGTTAGTTAGTAGGACTTGTGATGCGGGAAGAGAATGTTCGACCTATAATCTGAAATGTTTGATTATTATGCGCCGCCCTCCAAGAAAAAAATACAAATCATTTCCAACAACTTACTCATATTCTAACCATCGTGTTATGTCCGCAAATACTTCTACAAAATCGATTGCTGTTACCGCGGCAGCAGCCGCCGTCGTTTCAGTGGCACCGGTAGTAATAGAAGTATCTCCAGGCATCGCCATAGCAGCAGTTACCGGCTTGAGTTCCTTTGGATTGACAATGCTCTTCTTTGACGACGATAATGGTAGTGAAAAAGGGAAATTGCGTTTTTGTTTCTTTTTTTGTTCCTCACGAAGGAGTTGTAACATAAGTTGATTTTCTTTGTCGCGTTTCTGCTTTGACATTTTCGCTCCTACTTTCACCAATTGTGATGGAATTGCGGCAACAAAAATACTACTCAATTTTGCAATACTTTCTGGCACTCCCACTGCTTCAAATAAAGCATAACTCGCAGAATTAGCGATGAAATAATCACTGTCTGAAATACCTTGAGACAACAACGATGATTTCTTGTCGTCATCGTCGATGTCGACGATATTGATATTGTTATTGTTACTGTAGCTGCTATTATCATCAGACGAGGATGATTCATCATCTTCTGTTTTTGTTTTTCCTCCTCGTAAAATAAAATTAATCGCAACGGAAAAAATTGCCCCTATTACACCCCCAATTGACTCACCAAGAGTTACAGCTAATAAATCAGTGGACGTAGAAGGAATTACTGTATCGACAACATTTGTCATCGCAGCGACGCTTGAACTTGTTACTTCATTTGCGTTACCAATACCACCAACACCAAGACCCTTTATTGACAATCCTGCTAAACTCAAAATGATCCCAACAGCAAGAATAGCTCCAACAATTTTACTGTCGTCCTGTCTATTATCGTAGTCGGTACCGACGATAATAGTTGTACTACTACCATCAGCAGTTGTACTATTCGTATTGCCGGTTCCGGTAATGATACCAGTAGAAGAGGAATCACGGCTTGTTTGAGTTTTCATTGATAAGCATATAGGAGTGGTATTAATTTTTATTGGTATCTCTCTGATATTGCCATAATGTTTATTCCCATTTCGTCTTCTTG
>Ga0115007_10002830_pt1 | contig 10602 bp, 7 predicted proteins | sample ArcOceMetagenome_2_FD_87166 | JGI IMG/M metagenome (GOLD analysis project Ga0115007, IMG submission 87166) | Marine eukaryotic phytoplankton communities from Arctic Ocean - Arctic Ocean ARC135M Metagenome | ecosystem: Environmental > Aquatic > Marine > Oceanic | place: Arctic Ocean | collected...
AGGAGGGGAGGGCAGGAAGGTGTATTTAGTAAAATTGTTAGTTGTATTATTTTTTTTTTTTTTTTTTTTTTTTTTATTATAAAGGGTTAGGGGTATAGTGGGTACATCTCTAATGATATAATAATATAATAATTAAGTCACCTAGTTAATCAATCTGTAGCGGATTTTAGCAGACATAGTGGCAGTTTCGGCTTGGTGGGCTTGGACACTTGCATCAATTGCGTTTGCGGCGGTGGCGACGGCATCCGTGGCAATTTTGTGGGTATCTACAGAGGCTTTGATTTGACCACAGCTTGTGTTTATGGCAATACAGGCGGTATCAACACTTTGGACACTGGTATTAATAGCATCACAACTGTTTTTGGCAGCGAGAACTTGGGCTTCAGCGGAGGCAACTGCGGCGGAAATGGCGGAACCAGATGCGAGGACTTGGGCTTCATTGGATACAATAGCGGCTGATATTGCTGTTTTGGCTGCGAGAACTTCAGCTTCACAACTTGCGACCGCGGCTTCAGAACTTGCGATTGCGGCTTCAGAGCTGGTGATTGCTGCGGTTATTGCGTTTCCAGATGCTAATACTTGTGCGGCGTTAGCATTAACTGCGGCAGTTCCCAAATCAATTTTACCTTGACAGAGGTCCATCGAGCCTTTTGCTAAATCGACAGCGTCTTTAGTAGATTGTTGAATTGTTTTCAATGCGGTGATTTCAGCAGTTGTCGCGGCTTGTAATACTTCCAAATCGGTTATGTTAGTGTTTATCGTGGTGGCTGTCATGTCTAATAATGTGACCGCCGATTTAACGAGATTGACTGCCGTGGTAATTCCCGCACACGCGTCTTTGGTGGCTTCAGCAAATTCATTAGCAAGTTCATCTTTACAGTGTCTTATCTGAACCTGTATAAATATAGTGCCGTCCGAAACATCAGTAGATACAAGAGCATTGGTGCTTTTGTCTTTGAGTTTGAAATCAAGCTGGGAGTAGTTAGCAGCGGCACCCGTCAATTTATGCCATTGAGGAGCACCATTTAGGTCAATAACGTTATCTTCAGTAGAGCTGAATTTACCACTGTGTGTGTATAAATGACCGTGAGTAGTCACATTGGAGCATTCAATGTAGAAAGAATGGAATCGTTTGACCTTGAATCCTGGGATATCGGCGCTAATAAGAGCAATTTCATATTTATTTCCGAAAGCAGTCTGGGGGATGTTTAATGAGAAATCATTACAGTTAATACCAGACGCACTGGCAGTATAGTATCGGTTAAAACGATCGGCGGGAGTAATTACGGGATTTGGGAATGACATATTTTTATAATCTATAAACAGATAATATTTTGAAAAATTCCAGTTATTTAAAAGTTAATAAAATAACAAAAATTTAATTAATCCCAATTCATTGACTCTTCCACTTGCCAATTCAAAATGTATTTTCCATCTTCGAATACATGCGTGTTATAGGTTCCATTGGGGGGACGAGTATCCTTAAACTTGTGTTGATTACATATTTTTAATGGATCTTCCAACTTATAAGAATAATAAGGCTTAAACGAATAGGGGTTCATTATCACCTTCTTATATTGACAATCCGCGGGAGTCTCCTCGTCCGCATACATAAAATCACGAAAACCCACCACCTTACCCGCATAATCATATAATTTATCATTTAATTCAGAGATATAATACATTTTTTGGGGGTCCGTTTCTGTATATTTCGGATTCGTTCGGATATTTCTAATAAATACCTGATGCAAGTCCAAATAAAACGTATGTTTATCTGCCCACGATTGATCATTAATTTCAAAATGACTTTTTAAAATATCACCAATGTTTTCCGGTGTCAATTCAATTTCCTTACGCACTGGAATTTTATTATTTTTTAAATACTCCAGTGATGTCAATTCCCTATCAACCCTATAGGCTATATATTGCCACATATCATTACGGACTTGACCGTGAATTGTTAAGCGAGAGATAAAATCACTAATTATATCATAAGTCATCACTGGCTCCGTGAAATCTTCCCTGACATAAGTATCATAAAAACCAGCATCTTGCGAATGTTGAAATACCAAACCTGTATCTATAAAATCACGCTTGAATAATTGATACATCTCCGTTTGCCAGTTGGATTCATCCATATTGAATTGGACAGATGTTGAATATTTATCCATCGTCTTCCTATAATTTAACACTTCAATAGGTAGAGCTACATAACCAGATATGAAAACACCACGCAAGTTTTCAATTGGAACATCCGCTAAGGTGACCTTACATGGCGTATTTATGTTATAGTGTCTCTTCAACTGCCACGAATTATCATTTGTATAACCGCATCTTGGACATTTATGTTTGTAAATTGATGACATATTTTCTTATTATATATTAATATTTCATCTTTAAGTGTTTTTTTAAAATGCCAGTGGTATTCTACGATTGGGACCTAATATTATTTCTTCGGGTTCATCATCGGGTTTGGCTCTACACTTGCCTATAAATAATTCGATTAGTGAATTAGCTTCACACTTGCTACCTGCCATCAATTCAGATGAGGCGGTTGTTAATAATAATAAAAAATTAACGGCAAGTGAGGCGTAAAACATATAATCAGGGTCCTGTTGATTGGTGAGAGCGTCTATACACTCTTCATAAAATACTACGTCTGTATTATTCATTTATAATTTATATATATATAAAATTTATATATAAATGAATTACAATCAAACAACGATTATAGAGTGTAATTTCACGGATAGGATAAATCGGAAATCCAAATCCAATGATTTTTCAGTTAAAGTTCCACCACTAACCTTACCAAAAGGAACCCAGATTGAGATGTCTGGAGCCATTGTTCAGGAGGTTTCAGCTAATAACGATTCGGTTATTGAATTGTCCAATCAAAATTATTCAGAAGAGGCTCCCTATTCATCCAGTTGGACGGCTATAGATATACGCTACTATCTAACGAATAATGGGACGAATTCAGTAGCATACCCCTTCATTCAATGTAATTGGAATAAAATTACGGCTTATACACCACCGACCGGACCGCAATTATGGGGGGATAAAACCAGGTATCCAAATACAACTTCCTATTCTCACCCCGCCTTTAACCAATCAATTCCAATTGTAAGCTATAGTGGTCCTGGTGCTCCTGGATTTCCATTAGACGGGACCACTAGAGTTGATTATAACTGGGGAGCGGGAACTTCAGCGGTTTGGACACCGGCTAGCACGGTTAAGTTTTATAGATTTGATGATACTATTCTCAATGCGGGATCGGATTATAATGGCGGGTGGGTGAATATTGATCCTCCTTTCGACCCATTAAATACAATAGGACAAGGGGCTAGTTATAATGCGGGTGGATTATCCGGACCCTGTGGAATTCGAACCGCATTAAAACGTAATCAACCCGATGGTAGCAAATATACATATATTAAACCAGGTTATAAGGGCTGTGCGCAATATGATTTTAGCGAAAGAACAGGTGTTCCAGACATTGAAATATATAAAAACACTATTGAAATTGATTTATCTAATGACTTATTGGAAAGTCCAGATGAGCTCACATTGCTTATTAATCAACAGCTTCAGGGGTCTCTACTTGATGAAAAAAATAATTTAAAAACCGTGACTGCTAAAAATAGATTTTGGAGCACTAATTATCAAAATAAAAATACATTGGATACAGCGCCTCGTGGTGATTCATTATATCCATTAGGTTCAGATACCATTGTTCCTAATATAAGTTCCAAAACACTACTTAATGTCCCTGCTAATTTTCAAAATGACGAAGAACATCAAATATTTGGAGATGGGTTTTTCGTTAAAGATGCCGAACGATGGGTATCAGGCTCTAATTTTCTCAAAAGTTGTAGAAGACAAACTATGACTAATGCTGGTTGGCAAGTAGTTAAAGGCTTACCACTGGATGAATTTAATACTACACTTGACCCCTTAACATGGTCTCATTTAACACGTGGTGGAGTAATACAACCCGCTGTTCAAACACCGAGTATATATGGTATTTCATTAACCTATAATCAATATATCTATCAAAATATGGCTGCTGATAATTTCCCAATATCCCCTCAAGTTGAATTTAGATTTATAGACACTTTACGACCTACTGACCTGCCTTATACGCTTGGAAATACATTTGTATTTTTATTGAAAGATTTGAGTGGAGCACGTTTTAAAAATGTACCGGGAAAAGAAGAATGGGTCTTCGCTTTACGTTATTTATGGAATTTGGCTGGAGCACAATATCTCTATTTTCTCGGAAAACACTCCTCTAGACAGGGCAATTTGGTTCTTGAAATACATGAAGCTACCCTTGAATTAACCGGTTTTGAACCCGTTTTAACATCAGACCCAGTTTTTGAAATTGATATGAGTTGTCAAAATTGCTTACATAATGATAAACTTTCTATTTATGATTTAAAAAATAAAAAAACATATGTAATACAGGTCAATACAATAGGCAATCCAGCACAACACATACCTTTCACCTTGATTCTCAAATCCGATGACATCTCCGTGACATCTCCTATTAATGGATTACCCTATTATCAAATTACGGGAACAACAATACCTGATGGTGGTAGAATGTGCGGACAAGACCAAGTTAATCCAGGTGATTGGATTGTAGATGAATTTTTAACTATACCTGATAAATTTATAATACCCTCAAATATCCAAGTTAAATCTCAAGTGTATGGTGATCTATTCAATGTATTAGACCGGGTTCGTGATTTTTATCGCGCAAATGAAACATATATAGGAACAGAAACCAATCCACAATTGCAAGTTGCTGATAAATTAAATTGGATTTGCGACATGGACATTGGAATGGCGGATGATTTTAATAATGCCTATTCCCAGTGGCTATCTTGTAATGGCGACGGTGAAAATGATTATACCATTTACGGAGAACAACAGAATTTCTCAATATATCCACCCTATTATCCAAATGTTCAAAGCACTCAACAATATGATATTAATGCCCCTGCTAATTCCAGTAATCAACCCGATTCCTATAATTTCAGACGACCATTGACCATATACCCGATTAGTAGATACGCGAAAATGGGGAGGAACTACCCCTCTCAAGAGAATTATTTTAGGGTGTATTCGAGATATTCAACTGAAATTATGGATAACATTACAAATATTAATGATAAAATGAATGTTGATTTTGTAGTTGGTGATTTGGGGAAATCTCCTATGTCCTTACACCCTTTAATCTACGTTGATAATGATATTATTAAGAAATATTGTCAAGATAATGATGTTCCATTAGTGGGAATTCAATACTTTGGTTCGCAGAGTGTCACGGTCGGATTTATTAATTATATGAATACAGCAGGAAGGAATTTGGAAAACAAAGTGTCCTATGATATTAACACCTATAATAGTGGTGAGAATTTTAGAACTTGCTTTAGGGTATGTTTTGGATGTATGGGATTCGGATTTGACCCCTCTGGAACGACTAATAATTGGATTAATAGTATGAATAGGGACCAGTCGGTTATTACCAATCCAGATTTTCAATGTGCTGAGTTTTATGGAAACCAAGACTACGATACAGCTACTTATGGAAGAGAAAAACCTGCCTATACAAATTCCAATATAATAAGCCCGAGAGTTGAAGATTATATTAATTTTATTTATATTGGTGCTACTGCTCCCAAATTGTTATTTCAAAATAGTAGATTAGCATTTTCGGATATATATACACCAAGAATGTTCAACTCATGGGATTCACTAGGAACAGGGGACCCTAATGAAGGACGAACAATAGCCTTTTTTAATGATGGAACTCTACAGTTTTCGTGTTTAAACACCACAATTGGTCTTGTTCCTGCTCTTGATATTAATGGGGCTGGAACCGGACCGGACCCGGCGAATGGAAATCTAACACCACTTGATTCACCAGGTTTTTACCAGCCTATACGTAATATAGGAATTAGTGACACACTCTCAGGTATTGGACTTAGTGACTTTTATGTAAGGGATGAGTTTTCAACTGGTGTTAAAGAAGGTGATAATGGTGTTTATAAATCAATTATTAATTTAGATGGGACAACTGAAAATTGGGAACATTCTATATTTCAAATTTTCGGTTTTGGATTACGGCAATTTAAGCCCCTGTTTGGCAAGTCTTGGAAGAGGTATTCTCAACACGACTACGGCAAAACAGATAGTTTAAAATATGGAGGTATCAACTACTTTACGTTAAACGCACTGGTAAATCAAAGCAACTCTCAAACTATTAATGTTTTTGGACCCAATTATAATTCAAGTGTTTTAACACCTGCTCCTATTCCTCCTCAATATGATTGGCCACCACCTGTGCGAGGACAACCTGAAACGCAATTATCCTATTGTGGTTTTCAACCTATTAATGTTGCGGTGAGTAGTGATGAATTAAGAGGTATTAATCTTCCTCAAAAGCTCCAGCAATCATTTTATAAAGTGATGACATCATTACCTACAAGTCGTTATATAACATCAAATAATAGCTTACAAAGTTGTGGCTACTTCTATCGTAATCTAAAGAATGCGAATTTTTATTTTGTATATAGTCAGGGCTCAACCTTTACGCTTACGGATTCAATCAATTTAACAACTATCAGGACACGGATTGTGAATGAACGCAATTTACCAGCGGAACACCTGGGCTCAAGTTGCACATGTTTTTATCGAATTACAATTCCTAGTCAATTATCTCAATTAGACGCTGCGGATTTGAAAACATATATTAAAGCCAGTGAAACAAATGAAGGATTACAATTTTCAAATCCATTAACACCTCAACAATCGATCCAATTGAATTCCATTAATATGAAAGGGGCTATTGTTAATAATGTGAATGGGCAAGTGATGTCATTAGAGGGTCAAGGGGATTTTGACGAAGGTGAAATTAATATGGATGAAATTGATGTTAATCCATTTGTAATGGTGCCCGGACCTTTAGGTGCTAAAGGGGTTGATTTTGGAGCTGGTATGGAGGCCCCACTCACACCAACACCAACACCTACAGCTGAATTTGCCGAATCTAAAGAAGAAGAAGTCTTTGCTTTGAAAGCGTTTGATAGGAAACCTCAAATTAGAAGGAGCAGGGGCGCGAGAAAAGCTTCTCAAATTAAAAGGAGTACGCGTGTGGGTGGGGGCGTGAGGGAGCCTACACCAACACCAACACCAACACCTCAAGCAACATATGCCGATCCAACGCCTACAGCTGAACCCGAAAGAGAAGCTACTGGAACATCTACTTCTTCTTCTTCTTCGACTTAGATTTTTTGGATTTTTTACAATTACATTTCTTTTTTTTCATATCAAACATATCTTTATCTTTCAATTCGGGAGGGGGAACCATAGTTGCTTGGAGTTTAAGAGTGTCGGCAATGTTAAAACGTTTGTCTTCTTTATCTGCGAGTGTTATCATTTTATAAATTATATATTTAAAATATTTATAATTATCTAATTTATATATAAAAGATGAATATCGATAGAGAATTTTTATGCTCAAATGGTGATTTAAATCCAAATCAATTTTCAGTGAAGCTAGGTCAAGACGTGGTGATACATCCTAATAGTGAAATTGGTATTAGTAAATTGAAATTTAATAATGATAGTTCCCGAGTTATAGACAGCTCCAATGATACATTCGTTGTTTTATGGGGACAAGCCGGTATGACAAGTGATGCTCAAGTGGCAACATCGTCATTTGATTTTTTACCCCCTCAAAAATATCACCTTAAACATGGACGATGGCGAATGACTATTCCTCCAGTCGCAGGAGGATTTGAAGCCGGTGGTCCCTTAAACGGAGCTGTTCCTCGCGAAGGCTATGGTGACCCCAACATTATGACCAATTTGATTGATACGTTAAATGAAAACAATTTATATGATTGGTGGGGATTTGCCGGTGAATATACTACTAATAATGATTTTAGTATTTGGGCATACTTAAGAGGACATACCCGAGGTGCTCTTGGGCTTACAAATGCTATGTTGAGTGGTCCGAGTATTGTTACTGATGTAGCTCCCGGACCAGGTAGTGTAGGACATAATGATGTTACCAATACTGCGACTGGGTGGGCGGTTGTCGGCACAAATAATATGGCGATGCCCTATTCTACAAGTGTTATAGCTGATGATGGTGCCGGCAATCAGCCACCGGCATTAATACACATCAATTTTGATCCAATACCAGCGAACACGGTTGTTTTAAGAGCATTTGGCGGATTAATATTAGATAAACAAGAGTTTTATAAATCATCACAGGGATATAATCAAGATATTGACTGGTGTGGGGGCTTAGGTGATAATGGTGAAATTTTAAATTATGAAGATATCGTAAATCAAATTCCAATTTCCTGGGAAGTTGAAGTGGGAACTGGAAGGATTCTATTTAAACGCCGTGAAATATTGAATAATGGCTTGGTAGGTGAAGTTGTTGAAGTTATTGATTCAGGTATTATTTATGATGCCACAATCCCAGGAAATACTGTTATCAGATTTGATTCAATAATTGAAAATAAAGCAACTTTGGGCGGGGCTGCGGATAATATAACCAGAATGCGTATTGATTTGAGAGTTAATCCCGCATTCCCCGCCCCTGCTCCCAACCCTCCCGTAGGCACTTTTATTATTGATAGTAGTTATTTCTTTGGTGAAAAATATAGAATTGCGACAGTTTGGCAGACAGAAAATAGGACTAATCCAGCTTTACCAGTGATAGGGGGTAATGGTTATCTTGTTGTTGGCGTTGATTCTGCTCGGTTTAGCGATGACCAAGGATTAAGTCTTGGACCAATTTCGAAGCGGGATTCTACTGCTGGTCCTCCTATTGTTCCTGCTTTAACAATGGGAAATATGAATTTAACACTTGTGACAAGTCCTATTGATAGTGGTAGTTATTTACCGATTGTTCCAAACACTACCACTAATTATGAATTTCAAAGATTAACAGGTGATTGTAATATGACCTTTTTGGAAAATCTTCATAGTCACTTTTATTTTATGAATGGTGATGTGGTTGAAGCTGCTAATCCAATGGTTATCAATTCGTATATTTATAATGGTTCAATGGGATTAGCCTTGAATGTTGATAATTTGCCTATTAGCACTGACCTATGTAAGCCAGGACGCGGAATATCTCAAAAACGGATATACACATTAATGGCATATTCAACAGCAGATGTCGCGGGAGAGAGGGAAAGAATCGCGGAACCTTATAATATTAATTGGAAAATGCTCCATAATAAATCTCCAATTGTCATCAATCATCTCGATTTCAGATGGACAGATTTGGATGGCAGAAACGTTAATGCTTTAGAAGGAAGATGTGATATTATTTTAAAAATACGTACAAATCCCCACCGTATGTTCCAGCAAATATATTTGGGAGCGGTGAGAAACAAGCGACAAGTATTAGAAACGTATGATACAACAGAGCAGAATTTCAAATTGAGCCAAAGTGTCCTTTAACTAAATTTTTTTAAAATTATTTATTTAGTCTATTATATATAGAAGGCATAAATGAGTGATTTAAATCTTGGAAAAAGCAAATTACAAAAATTAGCAGAGCCAGACCCGCCAGCGTCGGAATTGAAAATTGACCCATTAGCAGATGTTAATTTATTTGAAAAAAAAAAGAATAATGTTAAAATTATTGTTGAAGAAAAAACGCAAGTTGCAGTTGAAGTACCATTAGTTAAAGAAAAGAAACCGAGGAAAAAACGAGTCTTAACAGAAGCCCATAAAGCTAGATTAGCTGCCGGTCGGTTGAAAGGACTCCAGACTAGACGACGAAAGAAATTAGAAAAAGAGGCTTTAAAAGCTGGAAAGCCAATTCCCGTGTATGAGCCGGCTACTCCTCCTCCTCCGGTTGCTGTTCCAAGTCCGGTTGTTGCTCCTGCTCCTCCTGTCGCTGCGATTAAAGTGGCTAAACAGTTGATTAATAACCCCGTTAAAATGGCAGAGGCGCAAACGGCTATGTATAAAACGGCAGAGCCCTATGATGAAGACAGTGCTTTCAAACGTTTCTATTCCCATATGTCAAAATATGAGAGAATACGAAGCGCTCAAATTAAAAAAGAAAACGCACGATTAGTTAAAGAACAAAAAGAAAGACAAGCATCCGTTAAAACGAGATGTCCAGTGCCTCAAGCTCAAGCTCCCACTCCCAGTTATGGATACGCAAACCGCAATTCAAGAATGAAAAAACAAAATACGTCCGGCTCACATGACTATTTACAATATTTCACTTGATTTTTATGATTATTTGACTTTTTTTTTCCGAAAATTGAGATTATTGACTTATTATCTCATTTTTATTTTCAAATATCGACTTTTTTGTGTCGAATATCGACTTTTTTTGTCGAAAAGTGACTTTTTTGTGTCGAAAAGTCACTTTTTGTGTTGAAATATTGACTTTTTAACCCCTTTTGACTTTTTTTTCGACCCCCAACACGTTTTTTGTCGGCTCCTAAAAAAACATTTCAGGAGGTTGCTGGTAAAAGTAAATAATCTCAAAATGTCACAGGAGGATCGACAGGAAGGTGATTGTACCCCATATCTCTATATCTATAT
>Ga0115007_10002831_pt1 | contig 10602 bp, 12 predicted proteins | sample ArcOceMetagenome_2_FD_87166 | JGI IMG/M metagenome (GOLD analysis project Ga0115007, IMG submission 87166) | Marine eukaryotic phytoplankton communities from Arctic Ocean - Arctic Ocean ARC135M Metagenome | ecosystem: Environmental > Aquatic > Marine > Oceanic | place: Arctic Ocean | collected...
AAAAAGGCTTACTAATAGTAGTTCTACTATTTGTTATGAACCATTACCTCAAGATGATCCAATGAAACGAAATCCAGATATATCAAAGGCAAAAAATATGCTCGATTGGGAACCAATTATTGGATTGGAAGAAGGTATTCAAAAAACAATTGATTATTTTATGGAGAAAATATCAACATAATCATTTTAGTGAAAATACTATAGTAATTATCCAAATGTGTAAAATCAGGTTACTAACGAACACTACCAATAACATCCGTCTTCGATATTTTTATAATTCGACGGCCTATATGATTCTGGAATACTAGTAATCCAATATTTATTTAATTTGACGTCTTTACCCATTCCATATTTGAGCTCACGACTAGATAATATACCAAATAAATTAGTAACAGTGCCTCCTATATATATCGCATCTTTATTTAATTCTTTGTGGATTTTATGAGTAAGCATATGACCATATGAACCACAACCTATTATTGCTAAATCAAATTGTTTTTGTTTTACCTCATTAAAAATTGAATCTAATGTCTCAAAATAATTATTATGAGGACCATTATTTAAAAAACAATAAGGAGTAGTTACTCCATCAACGCTTTGGACTATCGGAAAATCAATTCCAAGTTTATATACATTACCAGAAGCATATTGTTGCTTCATTAATTCTGTAAAGGAAGAAATTGTTAATACACGCTTTCCTCGCATTAAATTAAACGTAGGCGCAATATTATCAATAGATTTTGTATTATTTAATAATACCATATTTGTAATTTTATAATGTGTTGTAAAAGGTACTTTTAATTGATTGTATAAATTCATGATCACCCCATCATGAAAATAAAATCTAGATTCTTTACATTCTTTAACACTTATTTCTAAATGTTCAATAAATTTATAATAATTATCATTTAATGCAGTGTGATCAAAATTAAACTTGGTACCATTAACTGATTTATCATAATACCCAGATGTAGTATATAGCCAATTTGTTAGATTCATTATGTTTTTCATTACTATTTGTTTATCTTCTGGTTTTAGATTAACATTTTTATAAACCCAATTTAAAAATAATAATCCGGACTCTGTCATACCTAACCTAGTAATCTTCATTATAAATATATGTAACAATATCTATTTAACATATTATTGTTATTAAACGATTAAATAATATATTAAAAATAGTTTAATATATTATAGAATAATGATCACAATTGAGATAATGGGTGGTCTAGGAAACCAATTGTTCCAAGTGTTTCATTTAATATCATATGGACTAACCCATAAAGTGCCTTTTTATTTTGAACATAAGTGTGATCCTAGAAGAGCAGATAGACCCTTTTATTGGGATAATTTTCTATCATCTTTAAAACCATTTGTAAAATCAACATATGAAACGAATTTACAAATATATAGAGAAAATGAGTTTCATTACACTGAACCCATACCGTATAAACAATTTGGAAAACCATTTAAATTTTATGGGTATTTTCAATCGTACAAATATTTCCAAGAAAAAGAACAAGATATATTTAAATTTATTAGATTGAATGAACAGAGAGAACGTATTAAACTAAAACATGCTACCATTTGCGATTTTGAAAACACTGTTTCTCTTCATTTTCGGATTGGAGATTATAAACATCAACCCCAAAATCATCCAGTTATGGATACAAGTTATTATAAATCCTCGTTACAGCACATTATTGAGAGTACAGGAAGAAGTGATTGGAATATTCTATATTTTTATGAGAAACAAGATACTGTCATGGTGAAAGAAAAGATCGATTTATTACAAGAAGAATTTAACCATCTGACATTTACACCAATCGATACCGAAATTGTTGATTATGAACAAGTACTTTTAATGTCATTATGTCAGCATAATATTATAGCAAATAGTAGCTTCAGTTGGTGGGGAGCCTATTTTAACCAGCATTCGAATAATATAGTCACTTATCCAAGCACATGGTTTGGACCATCACTAGGAAATAAAAAAACGGATGATATGTTTCCATGTGAGTGGGAAAAGATAAATATTTAGTCTTTAATTTCATGTACCACTATTATGTTTTGAATAAATAATTTAGTTCATATAAATTAAATTATTTATGTAAAAAGCATATTCCCATCAAAATTGTTTATTTCTTTATGTAAAAAGCATCACCCCATCCAAATTGTTTATAAATTCTAGCATCACATCTTTCAAATCCAAATTGTAGTAGATATTTGTCAATAGCATCAATTGTATCACACTCTTTATATACCTCTTCTGTATTGACTTCGGTATATATATATTTTACATTACCTAAATATTTTTCCATAGATTGTAAAGCTCTTAATTCTACGCCCTGAATATCTAGATTTAAAAAATTTAATCTATCCATAGGAATATTATTTTTTTCAATCAGCGAATCTAATCTAATGGTTTTTTGTTTATGAGACGAAACATAGTGAACGTGAGGATGATGTATAGAATGACTACCAAATTCTAATATTGATGAACTTTGTCCATTATTTGATATATTAAAGGTCACTTCTTTATCATCTTCAATGTCTATTAATGCGTGGTATATATTATGTATTCCTTTATTTTTCATATTATTCACCAAAATTTCTTGACCCTCCACCCAATAAATATTATTACTTGCTACCCCACCATTCAAATAATCTTTTAATTCTTCGCATTCATGTGCCCCAACGTGAAGAATACCTGAAACTTTAATATCGTATTTTTTTATCAAATCGTGATAAGGAATCAACATTTATATCATATATAGTATAAATATATTTAAGTAAATGTTTATATATATATTATATGAAAAAGGTAATTAGTTTTTCTTTATGGGGTGACAATCCTACTTATACGATTGGTGCTATAAAAAATACCGAATTAGCAGTACATTTTTATCCAGATTTTGAATGTTGGGTTTATATCCATAAAGATAGTGTTCCAAATAATATTATTGAACAATTACAACGCGGTCCAAATGTTAAGGTTATTTTTAAAACAGGCGATTTAAATTTACATAAACCAATGACGTGGCGTTTTGAATCTATAGATGACCCGGAAGTAGAAATAAATATGAGTAGAGATACAGACACTAGAATATTATTAAGAGAAAAACTAGCAGTTGATGAATGGATAGAATCCGGAAAACTGTTTCATATAATGAGAGATCATCCACACCATATGAATCGAAATACCCCAATTATGGGTGGAATGTTTGGAACTAGAAAAATTAAAAATATCTCATCATGGTTAAACTTAATACATGGTGAAGAACTAAATGACAAAGGAAGACAATATTATAATAAAGATCAAGACTTTTTAAATAGATACATATACCCTATAATAAAAAATGATTGTTTAATTCATAGTTCTTTTGGAAAATTATTAAATGAACAAAACGAACAAGTTAAACCATTTCCAATAAAATATTGCGAAAACTATTTATTTGTAGGGGGGTATGTATATGCAGATGAATCAGTTTCAATAGAACATGTTAAGATATTAATTAGTACAATAAAGTAGTTAAATATATATATATATTTATACAATATATAGTGAATGATTTCCAAACATATATATCAAGTATGGCACGATAAAAATAATTTACCCCCATTTTATAAAAAATATAACGAACAAATAAAAATATTATTACCTAATTATTCATATACTTTGTTTGATCTAAATGAAATTAACGAGTTTGTAAATACTTATTATATGGGTGAAATTAGTGAATGTTATAATCGATTAAATACAATTACATCCAAGGTAGATTTTTGGAGATATTTATATTTATATAAATATGGTGGTATATATTTAGACATAGATTCTATGATTACGAAAAATATAGACACTTTAATTGATAATTATGATTGTGTAATTACTAGAGAACCAAACCATCCATATACATATGTTCAATGGGCATTATTTTCTTGTAAGGAACATCCTATATTATTGAAAACAATTACATTGATAACCCAAAATATTAAATCTAATACAATTAATAATATTCTAGAATTAACTGGACCAGTGGTTTATACTAAAGCAGTTGATAGTTATATTACCATAAATAGAAGTGACCACGCATTGTGGAGTAATAATACACCAGATATGGAATACAACGTAAGTAATTTGAGGACCCGAATATATGGTATTGAATATGGCGATTATACTTTATCTTGGGTTCCTGAAAAAAATCAAATGTATTCAAAAAATAATCTACATTGGTCAGCTGATAAGACGCGTTTAATTAATTAGCGCGATAGAGTATTTAAATATATTATATTATATTATAATTATAATTATAACTACAACATATGACAAAAGGATTTGTTATATTTTGTAATCGTTCTTATTTACCAATTGTTATTAATTTAATTAATTCTGTTTTAGAATTTAGTAACTATAATATAGAATTATTTTGTATTAATTTTGATCATGATTTTACAAACACAAGAGTCAAAACAATTAGACTTTCCATTCCAAAAGAAAATTTTTTCAATATTACAAAATGTAAAATAATCGCAAGTGTTCAAACTACTTTTGATTATGCTTTATTATTAGATGGGGATATGATTGTTACTAAAGAAATAGACAATATATTTAATGATAATGAAGAAAGGATAAAACATGTCAATTATCCTCTTTTTTGTAAACACCCACATAATCCTATCGATAGATGGCGACATATTACCAGTCGTATAACTCAAAAAAAACCTTTAATGAAGTGGGTTTATTCAGTATATTTATTCACACCAAATCATAAATGGTTTTTTAAAGAGACATTAGATATAATGAATAAAATAACTGATAATAATGAAGAACATTTATATGCCACTGTTCCAGAAGAAGGAATAATGAATGGTTTATTAGCTGAATACGAAATAAATGATGATATGGGATATTGTTATCATGTTAATGGATTCAATTATGTAATTAATTATTATTTAAATGGAGATGAAAAAGGAAAAAAACATATAGAAGATACATATACAAGATACAATTGTCCTATTAAACTATATGCATTTCACGGACATGATATAAAAAATATAGAATATGGTAAAGAAGTTATTAAAAAAATAAAAAATAAACAATAAAAATATTATTTATAATTTAAACTATATAAATAATATAAATAACATATAATATAAATGGAAATTATATTATTTACTCATTTAGGGTTGGGTGATTTTATATTAAATGTTCCAATTATTTATTATTTATTAGAAAAAAAAGAAACAGTTGTTCATATTATATGTTATGAACATAATAAAAACAATATAGAAAAATTTATTATTAATAATGAAAAAATAAAATTAATGCCTTTTAAAAATTTAAATGAAATTAGAAAAATATTTCCAAATAACAGTGTCAATAATTATAAAGATAAATTAATATTACGTTCAGGATTACATGCGGTTAAAAGCAATATTAATTCATTCCCATTCTTTTTTTATAATGATTTAAATATAGATATAAATATTATGAAATCTCATTTTAATGTAACAAATACAAAAAAGGCAGAAGAACTACATAATTATATTTTACACGATGATTATATTTTTATTTCAAATGAAACATCCTGTGGTGAATTATTTGACATAAATGATATATTATTAAAACATGATATTGATAAAAATAATAAGTTAGTAATATGTTCAAATAAAAACATTTATCCACCAAATCATAAATTTTATACTCTTGCGAATAAGTTTATTTATAAAATAGATAATATTGTTTTAATTGATTATAAATTAGTAATAGAAAACGCATCTTTTATAATATTATGTGATAGTTCATTATTTAGTTTTTCAATATTACTTAAATTAAAATCTATTAAAAACGCATTAATAGTAAGAACGAATGAAATGAATTGGAATGATTTTTTATCTTATATGGATAATAAATTTATTATTTATGATAATATACTTACTTAACATAAATCGTGCTTTAATTATTGATTGTTTCATATAATAAATTTTTTAATTCAATATTATTTAATTCATTAATTTTTACTTTAGATAACTCGATTAGTTCATTTCTATCAAAATAATCTTTTACTGTTGTTGTATTATATCTATATGAATTACATGTATCATTATATACTTTAAATATTTCATTTCTATCATAATTTATATCTGGTATATTTAGATATTTAATTAATTTATTTATCATATTATCATGTTTACTATCTTTATCGATAATTTCATTAAACGATACAAAATATACATTTTTTATATTGTCTATATAATTAATATTATCCCAGTATAATTCCCATTCAATACTATTAATTATATCTTTATTATATGTTTCATTATTATTAGATTTATAATTTTGAAATCTTTTAATAGAATCAATTGGATTAGATATGATAAAAATATTTTTATCATTATTTATATCTTTGCTTATTTGGTTTGCAAAATGAAATTTTATAAAAATAATATTATCTTTATTACTAATGTCTAATGGAAAATTTTTAAAAATAGGATCAATATTACCAGTTGGTTGATTAGCAGTCGTTTTTAATAAATATGATATTATAAATCTAAAATATGTGGTTCCACATCTAGGATATCCTAACAAGTTGACTGTTGTTTTACAGATATATAAAGATAATATAAAATAATAACTTTATATTATTTTATTGTATATATTTAATTATGTATTTTATTTATTATATTAGTCGTGCTATATCCTTCGTAATATTTTAAAATTATTACATTGTCTACATATTCTTTACCAATTATATCTTCCTTATTATAGTCACCACCTTTTACTAAAATATTCGGTTTAACTTTTTTTATTAATTCAATAGGTGTATCTTCGTTAAATTTAATAATTTCATCAGCAATATCTAATTCATTTAAAAAATTAATACGGTCTTGTTCTTTATTTATTGGTCTATTATTACCTTTTAATCGTTTAATACTTTCATCACTGTTTATCCCAATAATTAATTTATTACCAAGTTTTTTACATTCTTTTAAAAACTTAATATGTCCTATATGAACTATGTCAAAACAACCATTTGTAAATATAACATCTGGGTTTTTGTAACACTGATTCCAATCATATTTATTTAATATATAACAGCCAGATGTTTCAACTGCTTTTTTTCCATTTTTACACAATATATTTAACATGTGTCTATAATAATTATTATTTAATTTATATTTATTTTCAGATATATATACAGATAAGGCAGCTATAATTGTATCACCACAACCAACAACGTCAATAATATTTGATTTAACAATTGGTTCATCTATAAATGTTAATATGTTATCATCATTTTTGAAAAATATTCGCATTCCTTTATCAGCTAAAGTATTCAATATAATTTTTATATTATATTTATCAATTATCCTATCTTTTATCATATCTATATCATTAAATGTATCTATTTTTTCATATTTTAAACATTGTTGAAATTCAAGTGTATTTGGTTTTACAATAGTAGCATTCTTATATTTTGAAAAATCACAACTCTTAGGATCTATTAATGAAATAATATTATATTTATTTGTTAATTCCAAAATTTTTAATGCCAAATTTTTGGTTAATGTTCCTTTGTTATAATCTGACAACAATACAATATTAATATTAGAAATAATACTCTCAATATATGTAACTATTTTTGTTTCATTAATATTGTCAACATCACATATTGTTTCTTCGTCAAATCTACTAATACAAGTATTATTGCAATATAATCTATTTTTTCTTATAATGTGTCTATTTGTTTGGTGAAAATTAATAAGTTTTACATTTTTATTATTTGAAATTAATTCTTCAACTTCACTAATTTCATTACTATTTATACAAGTAATAAAGTAAATATTATCAAAAAACTCTAAAATATTAGATAACACATTTCCACAACAACCAACATTTTTTGATTTATTCTTAATATCAATAACCGGAAACGGACCTTCTTGTGCTATTTTTGTATATACACCACTTATTTTTTCATCTATTACTAAATCTCCAAATAATAAAATATTATTCATTTATATTATTTTATATTATTTTATATTTAATAGTATTTAATAGTATTTAAATATAAAATACAGCAATATATATAATGGATAATTATAAATTAATGAATAATGGTGTAATACACCAAAATAAATTATTTAATAAATTATGCGAATATAATTCTGAATACTCAAACAAATATAATAATTATGGAATAAAAGGTGAACTTATATCACACTTAAGACTAGGATTTTTATTAGGTAGCATAAATAAAATTCCTAATAGTATATTAGATGTAGGATATGGAAATGGAGATTTTTTAAAAGTTGCATCAAAATGTATAAAAAAATGTTATGGAACCGATATATCTGACTATATTACCCCTGATAAAGTAGAAAATATTAGTTGGGAAAATGTTTTAAAAACACATTTTGATGTTATAACTTTTTTTGATTCTCTTGAACATTTTCCTGATATTAATATAATTAAAGATTTAAAGTGTGATTATATTTTTATTACATTACCATGGTGTCATCATTTTGATGATGATGAAACTTGGTTTTTAGAATGGAAACATAGAAGGCCTGACGAACATTTATGGCATTTTAATGAGAAATCATTAATTAATTTTTTTTTAGAAAATGGTTATGAAAAAATAAATAGTGGTATACCATTTGAGGATATTATAAGAATAGATAATAATTATATTCCTAATATTTTAACAGCAATATTTAAAAAAAATTAAAATATTTTTGTTCTGAAATATATTTAAATAATTCTTTTATGATCGTAATATTTATATAAAACCATTTAAAAATATTAATTTTATATAAATTATAAAATGAATATTTTTATTGATTTAGATAATACTTTATGTTCTACAAATAATTCTGATTATGAAAATAGCAAACCTATAATTGAAAGAATAAATAAAGTAAATAAATTAAAAGAACAAGGAAATATTATAACTATTTGGACAGCAAGAGGAAGTAAAAGTGGGTTAGATCATACTGAACTAACAAAACGACAGTTAAATGAATGGAATATTAATTATGATAAATTAATATTAGGCAAACCATCTTATGATTTATATATTGATGATAAATCTGTTAATGTTGATGAATATTGGAAACATCCTACTAAAAATATTCAATCAAAAAAATTAAACTCTGAAACAGTGGAAAAAGGATGGGGTAAAGAAATTATATTTGTAAATAATGATGAATATTGTGGTAAAATATTATGTTTTAACAAAGGAAAAAAATTTTCAATGCATTATCATTTAAAAAAGAAAGAAACTTGGTATATTAATAAAGGAAAATTTATATTAAATTGGATTGATATTGAGAAAGGTATTACTCATAGTGAATATTTAAACGTAGGTGATGTTATAACAAATGAACGTGGTGAACCACATCAAATGGAGGCATTGGAAGATTCTGAAATTTTTGAAGTATCTACAAAACATTATGATAACGATAGTTATAGAATTTATAAGGGTGATTAAAATATATAATCTATTATAATCGACAAGGGTATAACATATGTTTGTTATGTACACCATGATTGACATTTAAAGGGGTTGGATGGGTATAACCAACTATCTTTCGACTGGAAGTTGTTCTATTCCATAATCTAATCTGCGATTTATGGTGATGAATTAATTTTATCTGTAAACACGGATTAAATATTTTATAATTTAAATGTTCTATAAAAAATATAGTTAAAAGTGCTTCAATACCACTAGTATTTTGTATATAATCAATAAACGTCGTATCTTTATTCTCAATATTCAACTTTAAAGTATTTGAATGAAAGATAAATGCATCATGAGAACCACCAAAATTTTTAATTAACGGACAAGACATATCATATTCGTGTCTTGTTAAAAAATAAATCATATTATCATTATATAATTGGTCTAACAATTGTATATTAGTTTGTTCTATGTCAAATTCAATATCACTATTACATATACAACAGAGCTTATCTTCTAAATCACTACCATATTTAAATAATTCTGAATATTTTGGTTGTCCTTCAAATTTAACCAAGGTAATTTTATTATATTTTTCATGTGTAATAAAAACAGATTTAATAAATAAATCATAATCTTTCTCCTCTATAAACAAATGTATCCCTTTTACAAAATCTTTATTTAAGTTGCTATGTAGTGCGTGTTCAATCTCTTTTTGTCTAATACTATCTGAAGAATAGTAAAAACTTTGGATAATATCCATTATATATAATTTATAGTACTAAATTATATATTAATATACGCAACTTATTTTGTGCCTAATAATCCGTTAATTATTCCCATTCTAATTTTATGCCATTTGTCTCTACCCCCTTCACCACCATTATATGTTACTTGCTTATCATGTAACCTATAATTGAGTAATGGTTCTGGGAAATTATAAATATATCCGTATCTTTTTAACATTCTCAATTCTAGTTCAAAATCATGTGATAAATCATCGTTACCATCTTGTTTTCTTAAACCGTCATTATAATTTCCTGCCTCCAGTACCGCCGATTTACGATAACATACTGTTGGATGATTGATAAACCAATGATTCGGTTTTGTCTTGTATTCTTCCCATGTAATGGATGGATGA
>Ga0115007_10002833_pt1 | contig 10602 bp, 20 predicted proteins | sample ArcOceMetagenome_2_FD_87166 | JGI IMG/M metagenome (GOLD analysis project Ga0115007, IMG submission 87166) | Marine eukaryotic phytoplankton communities from Arctic Ocean - Arctic Ocean ARC135M Metagenome | ecosystem: Environmental > Aquatic > Marine > Oceanic | place: Arctic Ocean | collected...
CCCCAAAACCCCAAAACCCCATTAGACTTATCGAATATATTAATAATAATAAAGAAATTTGAATTATGCAGGGAACACCCGAGGAGCCAAAAGTTGAGAAGTCTCCTGAGGAGGGGCGGAAAATTCCGACGGCCCTAATCCTTCTCGATGACTCGGAGAGCCAAGAGGAAAAAAAAGTGGTTGAAGAAGTGCCCAACCTGGTGAGTTCAGAGCAGAACCAAATAGAAGAATTGCTAATGGCAGAGTTAGAGAGCCTATTCGATCGGCCTAACATCGTGCAGCCGCCTGATCACCAGACTTCGGTGGGCTCGTCCACCACGGCCAGCGCCAAGGCGTCGCCGGCGCAGTAGCAGCAACGGCTGCGTCTGGTATTCGAGCCCGACCCAGAGAACTCATTTCTGGTCACTAATCCGGCTGCCATCTACCAGACGCTGAAGCCCGACCGCTTCTTCGACCTCACTTCTGACCTGCAGCTGCTTCTCATTGAGCGCGTAAACGAGATCCTGAGCAAGTGTCCTCACAACGCCTACCAGATTAGCGACCAACTGGCCAGCCTCAACGTGAGCCGCATCAACTAGGACTGCATCTCGCACTACCGTAAACAGACGGAGGAGATTATCTTCGAAAGGGCGTTGGATAAGGCGCGCGTTAAGAAGGAGGTGCCGAGTAAGAAGCTCAAGTCTTGGAGTTAGAATTAGGATATTGTTTTCCTCTTGCTCTACCTCGGCCTAAAGGTAGAAGGCGACCAAGTCAACTACACCGCCCTCCGCGTAGCCGAAACAGTACGCAAAATCTGCCAAGGCCACCGCTACTTAAAGTGTCACGTCGAGCTCATCTACCAGTACGCGCGCGTAGTCGTTACCAAAATGCACGCCAAGTGGAACGCACTAGTTATAGACGAGCAGAAAGAGCCTACCGCCGACTGGCTGCACAAGTTCGAATTACTTGCAAACAAAGCATACCATAAGGTGCTCTACTGCATGAAGTTGCTCAAAAGCATGGTCGAGCAGCACCGCGACATCGGCCCTCAGAATTACTTCTACTTCTCGGGCTATATGAGCGGAATCCTTCTTAATTCTAAATAGCATGCGACGTAGCACTGGCCCTTCGGTAAGGGCTTTGCCGTCAATGTTTGGTTCTGCCTGCTTGAGTAAGGTGTTGGTACGTTCCAAGACCCCGAGAATCTGCCCGTCCTCTTCAATTGCTTCTCGATGGGCCATGGTGGCTTCGAGTGCTACCTCAACGGCATGAAGATGTGCTATAGGATCCTGCCCAAGCAGTACTCTTCACCCACAGTACATTCTAACGGCGTGCAAATAGGCGAATTCGTCCCCGGCAAATGGTACTTCCTAGCGCTGGAGCATGACGCGCCATATCTAGCCAGGGCGTAGCTGACAGCTGTGATCAATGACAAACAAGTGGTCAACTTCAGCATGGACTATCCTAAGTTCGAGAAGAATGCAAAGCTTAGTGTAGCCTCAGTTTGCAAGAACTTTGTGGGTCAACTGTCATCATTTGTGTTATTCCGGGAGCCGGTGAATAATACACAGAAGTTCGTCCAAATGCAAAAAGTCTACGAATACGGCGTCGGTTCTCGCTCCCGCTCCCTAAACGCCCTCGACTAGGACATCTTCGATCAGAAAATGCTCGACAAACTGCTCCTTATCTACTCTCCCCAGCGCACCCAGACCAAAGTAGTCTTCGACTGCGTGGATATGAACGACGGCGAGTTGCTCATCAATAGTGGCGTGGTCCACTCAGCAGGAAAAGAGTGCATTTCCCGCACAGGTGGTCTTACTAGTTTGATGCCGCTTATGGAGGCTGTCACGGCAGTGACTCAGAAACGACTGTAAATAGCGATGTAGATGCCAGAGGGCGAGGATGAAAATGAAGTTTGCGAATAGAGCCCCGAAAAAGAAAATGGAAGGAAAGAGCAGGAGGGCAGGTCGAAAAGTGCCAATCTGATAAATGAGTTTTTGCGGTTGACTATTGCCATAGTCAGTGCAGCTGAGAATCAAACTGATAGTTCTTATGCTGAGTTGAACTCCTTTTTCAAAGTCATGTTTGAGCACTTCAACCAGCTCCCCAAGCCCACCATCACTCTTTCACAGAACGCAGTGCTGTCGAAAGGCGTGGGTAGCGCCCGCTGCAGCCACAGGGGGTCCTTCTCAGGGCACCTGCTCGACGCTCAAGCCGTCGACTGCCAAACAATCCAGCTGCTGGCAGAGTTGAGATTCCTTATCGCCGATTAGTAACTCAGCCAATGCTTCTTCGTAAACCTTGTTCAAACCAGCGACTTCTGGGTGAACACCCACAACGTCGAGATAATGTCCGAGTACTGGTCGTTCGTGAAGCAGATCTACTCGCAAAACCCAGTCCTGTACAATCAACTGTTCCCCATTTCGAATTTGACCGATCTCATGCTGAAGATTAGTGAGTCATAAACTAGTTTCCAGCAGGCCTGCTGCTAGTATCATCACTCAACACAGTTGAATAATAAGGCTGATATGTAGGGCCCGGACGAACAAAGTCTTATCAACATGCGCGATTTAGCGTTAAAGACATAAGCATCCGAAACTGAAAAAATTACATACGGTCGCACAGACGAGTACTTGGAACCCATCGCTGGCGTTCTCGAAAACGTACTTACGAGCGGAGCGGTTCCTGAGATCCTAGACCAAGTGGAGACACTAGCTAAATGCCTCACCGCCAAAAGTTCTTCCTGCTTCTACCTACAGATCCTCAAATTACTAAAAGTGCTCCTTTTAGATGCGACTGAGGAAGGGAGACGAGACTAGAATAGTAGTCAAAGTTTGTAGAATATTTCGCATGCTAGTAATGATACTCAGGCACTATATGCGTAGCATTTTCTATCCGCCAAGGGATTATAGGTTTTGTTGCATTTATCTGCTTATACGACGGCTTTTGATGTGAAGGCTCTCTGTGTCAAACTGATTAACGATTTGGCCAGTTAGTACACTTCATTGATCACGCTGAGAATTGATACTGATTTGGTCACCTATCTCAGTAATGCCATCCTCCCAGATAAGCTCCTCAGATAATAGCTGTTATCACAACACCGTGTACTGACTAAGACTAAGTAGAGGGCGCAGAAAAGATAGGAGAATAATAAAGATTTGACGGAGACGGAGTAGTAGGAGAATGAGGCGGAGTAGAATTAGGAGGAGGAGGGGTAGGGAGTTAACTTCTTTAGCTATGATGAATAAGCTTAAGAGGATGATGTGCTATCAGATGAAGAACCCGAACAAAACTCCGACTCCGAAGAGGCCGCCCTCAGACGCTCCGCCATGCCCCCCGCCCCCAAACAAGGAATAAAGGGCAAAAACATGTTCAGTTTCAAGGGACTGGATGATAGTGGCAGCTCTGGAAAATCCAGTGCTGATGAAAACTAAAGCTAGGAGAATTCTGATAAAAGCGCGGAAAACTCCGATTAACACTCTGAGGAGAAGTAAGAGATGGAGTAGAAGGAGGAAAAGAAGGAGAAGAAGGAAGATGATTCTGATAAGTTTTTGAAAACTTCGCGAACTCCGTTGACATTTGAGACGCAGACGCATGCGGCCTCGTAAAAAACGTTTGGGTCCAGGTCTGGTCTCAATATCGACTTGTCTCATGAGGAGAGCACTTTTAAGGCGCCGCCAAACACGAAAACCTCGTTCCAGTAGCGAGGCAACCAGCCCGGCGTGCAAAGGAGCGTCCCAGGCGGGATCGTCTTCAACGAGGAGAGCGGCGAAGAGGGCTCAGAAGATGACAGCAAGCCCCCGAAGCCCACCCAGGAGCTCCTCATGTCGAGGAACTTAAGAGCTGGCGGCCAGAAAAAAGGATTTAACTTCAAGTTCGAAGGCGCATCAGACAGCGGTGACTCAGCATCGTCGTCCGAAGCGCTGCCAAAAGGGTCGCCTAGCGAAACTTAAGACGATCTGAGCCCGATGATAGGTGGGCTGCAACTGCCTAAAAACAGGTTTGCGCGCGATAAGTAGCAAGTGAAGACGGAACCGAACTCCAAGCCCGGGCAGAGGCACTTCAACTTGCTTCACAAGAAGTTGGACTTGGCCTCTGATCGCTCAAAATCCGACTCCGGTTAAGACTAACTCACTATGAAGTAGTATCGGTCAGAATTTGGCGACAATGAACTCCAAGCCCCGCCCTCCAAAAGGCGCGTCCAAATCAACAACCTGTTCTCGCAACAACTCCCCAATGACTCCTCCTAATCCGAAAACTCCCGCTCACCCAAATCCAAAAAAGTAGAGGGCGAAGATAAGGCGGCAGGGGGGATGGGCACGACCGGGGCTACGCATGATTAGGAGGAGAAGGTCAGGTAGAGGGAGGATTCGCCTGTGTTGATGGCGCCGCCCTTGAGGGGCAAGAAGAGAGTGGTCGGGGGCAAGCCGAATACGCTTATGTAGCGGAAGAGGCCTAACTTCCCCATGCTCAACACCGACGAAATAAACTCCCAGTTCCAATTCGGTGCGATGACCACACAAGGCGGCGAGCACATAGAGTTGGTAGAAGTGGAGGCGTAGAAGAGACTGGAGAGGGATATTGAGGATCTGGCGAATGACTGTGTGACGGCGATGCGCAGGCATGCGAGGAAGTTGGAGAGGGAGTTTTTGGGCAGGACGGAGGAGAGTCTTGATGCCAGTGCGGATGCACGCTTGCCCTACTAGAATATGGACTTGGATACGAGAGATATGTTCAATGTGCCCTAGCCAATTAAAGGCATCCGCAAGACGATTGACATGAGTATTGAGTAGCCTGAAGAGGCAGAAGAGGCAATAAGTTAGTCCTTCTTCTCGCCAATCAATTAATAAGAAGATGAAGAAGCCATTGACATTTCAAAGAAAAAGAAGAAAATCATAATCAATATCGAAGAAGAAGAGCAGACGTAGGATATTGAGGCAGATGAGCCTGAGACGCCTGAGGACTCACCCATGTTGAAGCCGCTCAAGACGGTTTCGTAGGGCCAGCTTATCAGTAGGGGGCTGATGCTTGGGGGTGAGGATAGCGATGGCGTCTATGACTCCGACAAACGCGACTCCGTCGAACGCTTCCTCCTCGAGAACAGCAAACCTGTAGAGGCCTCACCAATAGAATCCAACAAACCGATGGGAAACGAAACATAGGAAAACATAAAACTCATGGACGAGATTAATGAGCTGCCAATTGCCACTGCCTCAATTTAGCAGAGCAATTCACTTGGCAACACGTACCAAAATGGCATGTTTGGACTCCCAGACTTCAACTAAGAATTGGAGAATTTGTATACCTCTTGCTTAGAGTGGACGCTCAAAAGAAGACCCGTGTCTCTCAGTAAGACAATAATGATCGACGATTACGATCATATCTCCTTCCAACCGGCCATGCAAATGCTAATGACTGTAGTGGCATACTCGTCGAATTTGGTGCGGTAACGCGCCCTCTAGGATATGTTCATGTTAGCGTAGCTGAACAACTAGAATGGGTAGATATTGTTGTAGCATCCGCACTTTCATACGTGGTTGTTGCAGTTGCTAATGCCCTATCAAGATTTAGTCGTCACATAAGCTGAGCAGTTATTGAACGACTCATCCCGTGCAGTATACGACATGGGGTGTAAATTGCACACGCTTTTGTTGAAGAGTGTGTGTGGGAATTCGGAGGAGTTTGTAGGCTACAAGAAAGTTAATTTGTTGACTAGGTGGCCCACTATAGTCGCATACCAAATAGTGCAACAAAACGAAGTCCCCGAAAAATACCTCTACCGCGAATGGGACGTCGACACGGCCCATGCCCTCTCCCGCGTCCTCTTGACCAATTTAATCTGCGCTTTAAGAGAAGAGACTGCGAGTATGCAGCAGAGTCAGTTGAGTGAGGTGATGTAGTCGCCGGTGTGGAGGAATATTGTGCATATTACGTTGTAGGTGGAGGAGTTGATTTTGTCGAGTCATTCGAAGAATAGTAGTTTGACGTAGAAGACGGGGTAGAAGTCGACGGATGTGAATGAGTCACTCCTCAGATGGATCAAACGGGACTTCCTCCTCAGCTGGGAAGGACAGAGGAGCAGCACCTGGGCTGAGTGGGACCTGGTCGAGGCCATCTTGAAAGTGGTCGAGAGGATCTTCCCAGAGACTATGTTCCAAGGAGGTAGTCCTGCGTCTGGCTCACCAATCGAGCTAGAGTAGAAGATGTTCTTGGACTTGCTGCAAAGCAGAGACTAGGAAGATAATTATTAGGGCGTGATCGAGGTGTTGATGCACGAGCTGACTCCGAACTAGTCGCCATCGTCACATAGCTCTGGCTTCTCAACACGGTTCAGCATCTTTTCGGGCAGTCAGACTGGCACTCCGAGCAATTCATCTCAATAATAGCAGCCAGTCGAGTCTAACTTTATGAAGGCGCTAATCAACATCATGTGCCTTACGATCAGTCAAACTTTCCTCAAGGAAGACTCCGCCAAATGGCTCGATAGACTCGAAAGATTCATCAAATTCCTGCTAGTAGTCTCAGCCAACTGGACCACCAAGAACCAAGGCAACTACGCTCTTGTGCAGAAGAAGATCGCTGATGCTGTCGCCTTCACCCTGACCTTCCTCTTCCACGAGGTCCACCAGCCTGACTCCCCAACCGGAGTCTCGGAAGAACACTCAACGCAGAAGCAGTGCAAGCAATCGTTGAAGCACCTCTTCGTGTTTATAGTGAATGTGGTGCACTATGCAGACCTGTTCAGGAAGAAGAGTTTTGGCTAACATGCTAGCAAAATCGTGCTCCAAACGGTGTTAGTAAAACACTATGGCGGCACGAACTAAAGTGAGCCTCTGATCAGTGAGGCTGACGTGCAGCGTCTCAAAGAAAGCAACTTTGAAGAGCTGCCCGAGTGCTTCTACCAGAGCGACTGGAAAGTGACGTTCTTCCACAACGCAGGCCTCCAAGCCATCGTAAACGCACAGATTTCCATGGCTCTGTTGACCGGCTTCCAAGCTCGCCGCCAACAATATGCGCAGCATGTGCTAGAGTCGCAGAATAAGGCGGAGAAAGCCAAGCAGTAGATCCTGGAAAAAATGCAGGCCGACACTTTTGAGACCATCAGCGCTATTTCCGAGGCTGAGCATGAACGTAAAGCGCAGGCAAGCTACCTTATTGATGCGTTCGCGCGTGAGCGGTAGGCCGCCAGGAATGAGAATTAAAAGAAGATTAGGGGACCTAAGGGTGTTTGGAGAGAAGAGAGCACCAAACAAATGCCGCTAACAATCAGCAAGTTTTCGGCCAGTGATGGTTCCCGCGCTTTCCTAAAAGAAAGGCCTGACAATAAGTTTGTCTTGTTAAAATCGGCATAGAATCCAGATTTGGAAGGTCGACTCCTCAAAAAGGTGGTAAAAAAGCAGATGGACTTATCCTGCGACGCGCAAGAAGACGAACTCAAAAAGCTAGCCTCCAGCATTTCCCTCCAAAGTTCCTACAGAAAAGCGAAGAAAGAAGACTCCGAAGAGATCAGCGAAACTGATGAGGGGAAGGAGGAAGAAGTCAAGGTTGTTACGGCGGAGAAGTAGCCGGAGATTGATTTGAATGAGGTGGGGCATTTTAACTAGAGACTTTCGGAAAGGTAGAAAACAGACTTGAATGTGTATCATGCTAAGTATATGCAGGACTTTATTTTCTAGTAGTAGGGATCACACTTCACTAACACCCAGCAAAGCAAATCCGCCTCCAAACGCAAAATGATCATCGAAGGTAGATGTGACATTCTAACCCCCATGTACAAAAAACCTGCCACCCTAGTCGTCACGAATATTGAACTCATTTTTGTGTTTGATTTGGGGCAGTCGAAACCTCTAGATGATGCGAATGTGATGATGTTCCCGTGGTAGATACCGGATGACCGGTTGCTTTATAAAGTGGTTCCTTTGTCGCATATTAAGGAAATTTAGAGGCGTCGTTTCCTGGGCTAGAAGACTGCGTTAGAATTTTTCATGATCGAAAACCAGAATATGCTACTTAATTTCGACTCATATGATCAACGTAACGAATTCGCCAAAAAAATAATCAGATAGCGCAACTCCAAGTGCAAGAATCTGAACTATTACGCGTCCCTTGACCCGAAACGGATTCTCAAAAAACGCGGTCTGACCGAAGACTGGATGAACTGGCGCATCTCAAATTTTGAGTACCTCATGCACCTTAACATGCTCTCAGGCCGGTCGTATAACGACCTGTCGTAGTACCCTATTATTCCGTGGATCATTACTAGCCACGATTAGTAGAAGCCTGATTTGAAGGCCGTGAATTCGGTGGCGAGGGGTGGGGCTCCGCCTGGCGACTTCCGCGACCTTACCAAGAATATGCAACTCCTAGGCTCAGCCGAACGCCAAACCGAATTCAAACGTAAATACGAAGATGCTGATGGTTTTGTCGGCCTTGATGACAGATTCCACTGCGGCTCTCACTATTCCTCCCCCGGCATAGTGTTCCACTACATGACCAGAGTTTTCCCGTTCATTGAGGGGTGTGTGGAACTGCATGGGAAATAATTCGATTAGCCAGATAGGACGTTTTCGTCGATTTAGGGGTCTCTAAAGAACTCGCTGACAGATTCGAGCGATGTGAGGGAATTAATTCCGGAGTTTTATTTCTTGCCAGAGATGCTTGCAAACCTCAACTAGTGCAACTTCGGCAAGAAACAGGACGGGTAGGGCTCCCAAGTGGAGGGGGTCAACCTGCCTGAGTGGACGGGAGGTGACGAGTATAAGCTCGTGTAGCTGTTCCGAGAGGCTATTGAGTCGCCATATGTTTCGGCGAATCTCCACTCGTGGATAGATTATATTTTCGGGTGCAAACAGCGTGGCTAGGAAGCAGTGATGTCTCTGAACACCTTCAGTCGGATGACGTATACTACTGACTACCCTGAGGACTTCAATATTCTGGAGACCGAAGATGAGGGGACCAGGATGGCCCAGCAGGCTCAGATGTACCATTTCGGGCAGACCCCGCTGCAACTTTTCAAGCAGGGTGAGAAGCACCCGCCCCGCTCAGTCATGCAACAAGTTCTGAAGTCGAGCTTGGTAGTCGACCCCGAGGCCAAGCTCAAGGTCTTCAAACCGGTAAGTCAGTAGCAAGCAGCGCTCCACGGACGCGTCCCCCCGGCACAGCAGCAGTAGCCAGCCCCGGGAGTGATCTCAAACGAGGCCATCCTTAAGGTAAGGTTTGTCTCTGACGAGAAAATTGTCGGCGCGACGAAAGAAGGCTATGCACAGCAGTTTATCTGGATGCTGAGGCCCAACGATGTTCCACAGACGACTCCGTTCCTCTTGGGAGGGGAAAGGAAGAGCAAGTTCTACGATAAATCGCGCGAAAGCGGTATCGATCAAGTCGATCGTTCCGTCCGCCGCTTCGACTTCCCCATCCTCATTTTGAATGAGGGCAAACTTGTGGCCAAGGGCGGTTACTGGGGTGGAAAAATCAAGTTCTGCCCTATCGACGCTCATGCCTCTAGCTCCACGCATGCACCGCCATTCGAATTGAAAGGCCACCAAACGACAGTGTGCGCCATGGCCTGCGACACGAAAGAGCTCGTCCTAATCACAGGCTCCAAGTCTGGCGAAGTCCTTGTCTGGAAGAATGTTAACTACGATAATTCCTGGGAATCCTTAAACTCTCGCCATCTCTCGGCGGGCAAGTCCTGCTCCCAGTAGATAGGCTCCGCCAATCCGTGGGCTCTTTTCAAGGAGTTATGCGATCACGAGAGGCAGATTTCGTCCATCTTCATTAGCGAGACAATGAGCATGTTCGCTACTAGCAGTCACGATGGCACCGTCAACTTGTATAATCTGTACCAGGCGACACTCCAACGCAGCTTCAAGCACCCTAACTTGGCTCCGATCTATTCTGTGGTCATTGCGCAGAGCCCAGTGGCTCTGGTCGCCTTTTTCTCGCGCGAAGACCACTTGTGGAATGCCTTTTCTATCAACGGCAAACACCTTACTGACCTGAGAAAAATGCCTTAACAGGAGGTTCCCGCGGCCTAAAAGCTCCTGTCTGAGGAATGCTCACACGTAGTTTCGCCCCTAATCGTGAAAGACTCTATCTTCATGGACAAATTGGTCTATGGGACGGAAAAGGGGCACATAATGCTGAGAGCGTTGCCGAGTCTCGTACGCTACCGCAGACTTTTAGCCTCGAACAACCACCCCGTCCTGACGATCAGCGCCAGCCCTGACAGGCGCTTCCTCCACGTGGGCTGCGGCGACGGCGGCATCATCGTCATCACCGAGCACCAGGCCGCGCAGCAAAAGCCGCAAACCGCACAAGCCTAGTCAACAATATAAGCACCCGTGCCAGTTAGGCAGATTTAAACGCAACCCGACATGCAGTCGATGAAAACGCAGCATTCGTCAGTGGCCAGCTCGCAGGGTTCAACGTCCAATGCGGGCGGCGGCATACTTTCTTCTATTTCCTCGCTTGTGTCAAGAAGCGGGAATCAACGGTAAAACCAAAGCAAAAAATGAACGAATCACTACAATTTCATTACATCATTTTCAAATAACAATCAATTTCATGATGACTTAACCAATCATATTCCTTAACATCCTTCGGGGTTTTGGGGTTTTGGGG
>Ga0115007_10002834_pt1 | contig 10601 bp, 8 predicted proteins | sample ArcOceMetagenome_2_FD_87166 | JGI IMG/M metagenome (GOLD analysis project Ga0115007, IMG submission 87166) | Marine eukaryotic phytoplankton communities from Arctic Ocean - Arctic Ocean ARC135M Metagenome | ecosystem: Environmental > Aquatic > Marine > Oceanic | place: Arctic Ocean | collected...
ATAATAATAATAATAATAATATCGAGTACCATCAACAGCAGCATCAATATCAAGATCAACAACAAGATCTCCACAAAAAAAATTATCCACAACATCAACATCAAAATGTACCTGTTAATGTACATCCATCTCGTACATGGCAACCTCCTATTCAAGCTTCATCAGGTCGACTACTTGAGGAAGAAGAATTATCTTTATTTCATGCAAAAATACCTCATCAAAGACGATCATTGTCATCATCCTCTCCATTATCATCCTCTTCTGAAATAGTCAACAACAATGACTACGAAGAAGAAGAAGTTGATGAAGACGACAATGATGAAGAAGAAGAGGAGGATGAAGAAGAAGTCACAAAAAAACATGATGAACTTTATGATGAAAATGATATACGTTATTGGGGTCCTGATATATTACCATATTTAGAATACATATGCGATAAACTTGAAATTGATAAGAATGGGATAGAAGTTTCATTAGCTATGATTTATATGGACCGTGCATGTTCCGTTGAAACATCCAGAAGTAATGGTGTACCATCATGTCCATTCTGTACACCACGAACGGTTCATCGGTTAAGTCTTGCTGCATTTATAATTTCTCTTCAAGCTGTACGCGGACAGGATGGAGCAGGAGGAGGAGGAGGAGGAGGAGGAGGAGAACAACAACTTGAACAACAATATCAACAACTACAGTTATTATCAGTATCTTTGGGTATCCCTCTATTGCAATTGCAACAGATGGTAGAATGGATGCGTTCTGCATTGGGTGATAGTGGTTTATTTGTTACAATGGAAGAAATGATATCATGGAATCGTTCATTAGAAATTATTTTCTCTTCTTCAAGATAAATAAATAGCAAAAAAAACACTGATTTGCTTATCTATCCTTTTTTTTAAAATTGTACACAAATTTATACCAAACATGGGGGATTCCGCTCGTTGGAATCCCATTCATCATCTTTATCATGTTTCGGCAGAGCAGCAGTAACAACAAAAAACAAACGGCAGTCGTGGTCTACAGTAGTTGTTACAATCCCGAATGGAAAAGAAAGAAATAATTACATGGGAGCCGTTCGTGGGAGGCCCATATTCTTTTTCTTTGGTGGGATTTGAAGCCATAATAACAGGGACGTATGTATGTATGTATGTATGTATCCGTTCGATGGTATTCACTCCAATTCTTCTTCTAGGTACCTTAAATAAAATGACTATTATGCGAAGCAACCAGGTATAAATATATAATATAGTAGATTAAATAATATTATAATTAATATACAAATTTGCATTAGGGAAAATCATAGTTGATATGTTGTACAATTGTAAAGTACTAAGGGTACGCAGGCAGACCACCATAGGGCAGATAGAATAGAATAGCATAGCATAGGGTAGAATAGAATAGTAAAATATAGCATAGCAAAGTATAGAATCATAGCACAAGGAATGAAGTGTGACAATGATCAATACTCCTAAAAATTATTATCATGTTGTAATTAGCTCAAGTGACCACGACAGCTTCTGTTGTTGTTGTTGATGTTGTTGTCGTGTTAGCGGATATATTTACATGTTGTTGTAACATCATCTGTTCTTCGACGTCATCAATTTCATCAGGAACAATTTCTTTGCTTTGAGCTTGAGTAGCTAGTATAGCATTCCATACAAGATCAACTGAATTAACCCACAAAATTCGATGTTGGGCAGGGATTACACTTTTTTTTTAAAAATAGAAGAAGAATGATAATGAGAAATTCAGTAGAATAAATAATGTCAGTTATTGGATGGAATATTGAATGGGACAAGATAATTTTGTCTCTCTTTTCCTCTCTCTTTCTAAAGAAAGCTCCACAACTAACAATCCACAAATCCACATTAATATTATTAACTTACGAATATGTTATACAATGTACAATAGGCCAAAACTTCCAAGCTGTTAACATAATGCCACCAATTTTATCTTTAACAGTTTTTGTAACTGTTGATAAATCTTCTCCAGCTAATAATCCAACTGCACTAATGTATACGGAACACTTTACTGATAAATAACTGCACACGGCGACGGCGACACACGATGATTAAAATGAAAAGGAAATGAATGCAATTGAATGTTGATTAGATATTGTGAGAGGATTTTTTCTTTTAATGTCAGTTGGCAGCATATTATATCACACGACATAGAGCATGCATATAAGTAGTACGTATTGTATTCCAATCAATATTCAATAATGATGTAACTTACATCGTTTGATCCATTAGAATTTTTTCCATTTTGATAATTAATCCATTTTCGGCGGGTAGAATAGCATCACTAAATTCATAATATTGATGGACTAACGGTCCAAAGCATAACCCTTTAATTATTGTGTTATTGTAGTAGTTAGTTTGACAAGATTTTGAGAAAATTGAATTACGTAGAATAAAATTAATGTGAGGGACAGATAATAATGTCATGGAATCGAATAGAATGATAATAATGTTATGGAATCGAATAGAATGATAATAATGTTATCGAATATCGAAAGTTACTCTTGTACTTTGTACTTAAAAAACATTGAAAGTATATAACTTACCAATGAAACCATTCCGTAATGTTCTTTTTATATCAAAATTTAATAAATTCTTTTTTTGAAATGCAGTTTGGCTTAACCAATCACCCAATAAGTATATAATAACATTAATTAATGTTTTTGTAACAATTGGTTTATTTGCTAAATTGGATTCATATGCACCCCAATTATCTAATGGTATCCTCATGGAAATTTCTGATGTTGACCAACCTCTTGTCATACCATTATCAATATTTAATATTGTATATATTGCATATCCGAATGCTATAGAAAGAAATAATATATTAATAATTTTTTGTTCTGCACTCATTAATAAGAATTCATCATCCTCATCAGCTGTGGTTGTTATGGTTGATGTTTCTACTACCGGTATTAAATCTAACGCCATTTCATTGTTGATAGTATAATTGCCACCACCGTTATTAGCGTTGACTACCTCCACCGCATATAACGACGATGATGACGAGGGTAATGATCTTTGATATTGTCTTGATTTTATTGGGTCACCTATTATTGTTGATTTACTTGTACTTCGTCCACTTAATGTTGTTGCTCTCGTCGTTCTTATTATAGGGTGTCTAGTCTGTAATCTGAGACACATTATCGTAGTTTTCCTTGTCGTTGTCGTTGATGATGACAGTGACGATGACATCCATGCAGTCGTTACACTCATTTGCAAGTAATATAAAATACATAATATAAATACACGACCCATCGGCGCCTTCTTCGTTATTATTAGATGATTCATTATTTGGGAAGTATAAATTATTATATAACAGAGAACAGATGCTGTGTACTGTACTACAGTAGTATGTTCTTTAACAACCCTTGACTCTCTCCTCTACCAGAAGTGTGCTTGCTTTTACGGTGCGACGGTCGATAGCAATAATGGGTAGCGTGACAAGTTACTTCCTGAAACAGCTATCCGATAGAAAGAAGATGTGACGAAAGACGAGGACGATTTTTCTTGCTTTCACATTCATAAACAATATTGTTCTTGAATATTTGCTTGACGTTCAACAAGATTTACAGCCGGCATAGCTTGAAGCAAGAATTTTATGTCCTTGTTGCGGACAATGCCGATGTCGTACAGTCGTAAGTAGTAAGTGAGAGTTTAAAAGAGCACAATTCTGACAGCAGCCGTCACAGGAAAAAAAGACCTCGTAGCAGGGGGGACGGGATAATAAATAATAGCTACTGTACTAGTAGAACACAACAATTGTTATTTTATTTTTATTACTACAGTAGTAGTATAGTAGTACAGAGATGACATGACAATTGGATGGTATGTAAAGGCTATTAGTATTGATCTTACCAATTCATTTGGGGTCTGGCAAGAAGAATCTATTTCTCTCCCCCAACTATTGGGAGATATAGAGACTATTATAGAAAAAATGTTCTTGATTGATATGATGCCATCCATCATCAGACAAAAAAGGGAAAAATCAACAATGAGTTTTACTTATCATAGAGGCAATATGATGATTCTATTTGTGATGATGATGCGATGTGACGCTATGCGGATGATGACGATGATAATAACAATGATGATGATGATGTGGCAATAATATAATGGAAAAATTAAGAATTTATAGTGGTCAAAATAAAAGACATTCCCTCCATTTCATTATTATCTGTCCCAATTGCTGATGACATGACAGTTACACTTGCACTGCTCCATCATGGCTGGCTGAAACAAATAATGTACAAACTAGTTTTGTGATTTTATTTTTGAAATCCACAGCTTTAAATTAATATTTATTTTCGGTATATTTATTTACCATCATCATTCGGAAACGTAATTGTACGGCGAATGATTGTTTTTAGACGTATGTCTGCTGTCCCTCGCTACCTGTTCTCTGTTCCACGCTACATCGTTAGCAACATTTAACACGCCGATCGCATTTATGTAGGAGACTGTCTCTCAAACTAAATAAAAATTTGGAATAATTAAAATTAATTTTATACTTAACAAAAATTGGTTTTCATTAAGTATATTAATTTATAAACATATATAAGTTCGGATCCAAATATTTATCGTAGCTTTGTGTTCAAATCTCTATGTGTTCAAATTGATGACGCTCCTCTTTCTTGTAAAAGTTCGGCAGTAAAGTTAGAACATCATTCCACAAATTCTTTCCACCACATGAGTACTAGTACACAAAGGCTTACTTCTGTTCTTTTTATATATAAAAGGAAAGAATATCTGAATAGTAATCGATCATTTATTATTATACAACATACGAAAATAGTATTCTATAATCAGTGTATACTACATTCTTACTTCGTAATCATCAACTAAAAGAGATTATTATGATGTTACAACTGGAGAAGGAAAAAAAAATCGGGGCATCGGTATCTTTTTCTACAATTGAAATCAAAGAATATTCGATAATCGCAGGTGACAATCCTGCCGTAACTATTGGAGCACCTATAACAATAGATTGGATTCCCTTTAGTGACAAAAAATGCACGGTCGATGACTATGAGGAGAGAAGACCATCTCCCCGATCTATGGTGGAATTGCGAATGCCGGCTACGTACCGGATGCAACTATTACGAAGTCTCGGATTTACCCGTGAAGAGGTTCTGAAATGTATTAAGGCTGCAAATATAACTCGAAATCATCGTTCTCGTACAAATGAAACAATGGCTCTCGCACGGACTCAAGAAACTTTCGAACTGATGACACGTGCTATGCTGAATGTAACTATTAGAAGGACGGCGAAGAAACGCGAGAAACTGATAATGAATTCGTACCTGCCGATCAACAAAAAACTTGACGATAGCAGGTCTTCCATCTTAACTACTAGTACAGAAACTTCCGGTTCCTCTTCAATACTGATGATGACAAATCAATAACTTAGAGGTATTCGGAAATTCATGCATATATATAACAATGCATGCAATACACGAAATAAATCCCAACCGCACATAACTTTATGTATTTTTTATCTGCAGCATAATCATGTAAATTAGTATATTATTTTATATAGAAAGAAAAAAGAGCTTTATATACTAGTACTTTAAAAAAAAAAATTCATCATCAACATATCTGTGAATTTGACTTTTGTTGGACCTCCTTCATGAAGCTCTAATTTGTTTTTGTGTCTGAAGACTGACTCCACATGCATCATCACGAATCCATTTTCATTCGGAAAATTCACACCAAGACCTTTTAGGCAGCGCTATGCTTGTACAATGAAGATATTATAGAATGAACGCTACATCTCAAGCAGCCTATGAACTAAAGATCAAAAACCTAGTAGATAAGAAAGAAACAAACTGATCCAAATGACTTGCAAGTCTATTAATTTAGTTATTTTATGGCATACAATTGTATGCAGATTAGATCTATACTCTCTTTCATCGATATATTTATTTCTTCAAAAAAAAAGAGCTGAATTATTTGTACTAGTAGCTAAAAAAAAGCCGGCGAATTCACCACTACCACTGCCTAAGATTATTCGTAGCGTAGTTACACAGAATCCAATAAATAATGAAGTTGTTCCATGAATCTTTGTACGTCTGCTGCATCGACTTCAACGACATTGCTATCAAAGCTGTCAAACTTGAACATGCCATTCATAGACTCAGCAGTCTGCTTGAACATTGGACCGAATGTATTCTTCACAAAATCACCTGCCCTTTCAGGATATTCATAACCGACTATCAAGCACGTTTTGTTTCGTGGTTTATCAGCAATCAAGACCAATGGACGGGCCTTCGTACCGGTCCATTTTCCATTTTCTCGGTTCATGTTCATTAAAAAATGGGCAAGACGGGTCAATGCTAATGGCTTCGAGAAAATATGATCCCTCTTGTCTGTGTTCCCGGTATTATTTTTACTACTTTTAGAACGGATCAAATCTGTACCAATAATTTGATTCTCACCAACTGAGGTGGATGTTACGTGCGCGTACCGGAAATGACGAAGGAGAGCGATCGATCCTCGTTCTGAAAGTCCTACTGCCGTATGTATGATACTTTTTTGGAGCGCCATAGCACGACGTAGTCCTGCACCAATCCCAATGGTCGACGATAAGTTACCTCCATTGACCAAGTTGGAAGCGTCGTACCCTTCGTTGTTCATACCATTCATTAGTCCCCCCATTGGTTCGGATGAATGAGTACCGAGAGCATCGTATGCATTATTGAAGGCTTCTACCCCAGCCTTGTTTTCTTGGTCAATGATGCTGGTAGGATCATCATCCGAACCCGACGGCAATTCATTGGGAGTTTCGTATTCAAGAAGTGCAGTTACAGCATAGGAAGCATCACTAGCGGACAACATTGATTGGTATCCTGTAACACGGGTAAAGCTTGTAAATTCAAAACGATCCAAATTGTATTCCTTTATTACAATATGGAAAATAATACTAGTGGTAAGAGGGAGCGAAACAATAACAATAACAATAACAATAACACAACGATATGGGTATAATTATTATCTGAAAATAATGTGATGATATATATATAAACTTACCGGGGCATGGGTTCCTAACTTCTCCTTTAGTCGACGGCGTAAATTCGGCTTCATGAATGGAAATGGTTGCCGACATTCGTCTAATGGGTAACCCATCTTGGCTAGCATTTCCATTAATTGCTGTTCCCCCCTCTTCGTGTAAACTTGTAGTCTTGTACAAACATATTCAGAATATTGCATACTATCCAATAGACTCGAATGTCGTAGCATAAAGAAACGAAAATCTTTCTCTGAAAATATTCGTCCATTTTCACTAAGTGCAATCTTTGTTTTATTTTGGTCGCTGTTATTAATATTATTGTTTTTACCGATCAGATCTTCTGCGTAGACCGTATTCAATGCTCGATCATACATGTTATTTGGAAATAACTTTACACATAAATCACTTAATTTTTGAGCTAACGCTGCGTAACCGACCATATCCAAACGAGAATGCAGGTATGCATCAGTAACGCCAACACATGCCAACCAGAGCAAGTCACCCTTTTCTCCGTATCGGAGTTGTGTAGCCAAATTGTACGCAACAAAGGCAGCAGGTGATCCGAAGTAACTACCATCGGTGTAATACTTGCGAAGTCGATTACGACGTTGACTGTGCAATTCTCTTGGAGAAATTTTGGTTTGTTGTGTTGTTTGAGGTGATTCATCATCATCATCATCATCATCTTCATCATTATCAGCGGCGGTAGTACTTGTACCGTCATTGTCCTGTTCCCGATCGGTGTTCGTCTTTTGTCGTTTTGATTCTCTGGTAGTAGAACTGTCATCCTTATCATTGAGATCATCATCATCGTCACCGTCGTCATTCCCCTCCTTCTCTTTTTCATCTTCCCCGTTATAGCTTGGGTCGACGTCGTCGATCTTGTCCTTTTCACCATGCTTCGTAGTAGTACTTGAAGTAGTATCATCAGTAATTTCCGATTTTTCTTTTCCTAACCCAGACCCAGACCCTTCAACATTATCATCAAAGTTAGCTTCTACCTCATCATCATCGTCATCATCTTCATTGCCCTTATCGTCGTCACTACTATCGTCTTCGTCGCTATCATCATCACTGTCATCCGAGGATGAAGATTCTTCTTCTCCGCTTAAATTATCACCATCACTTGGCATCTCATTTTGTTTCTGGGCAGAATCAAAAAATACAACAATACTTTTAGACGAATAAACATTGGCTAAATGGATTGGGCGACGACAATCCATAACATAAATCGTAACGGCACCATCTTGTAGTAATTTTTTCCCAAAAAGGCGAGTTAAATTGTACGTTGCACCAAAATTTAATAATACAATCGAACTAACGTCATCCATTCCACCCTCCGAGACCATATTCGTTAATTGTCGTTCCAAGTCACTATAACACGTGCATGGAAGGAGTTGGTAATGTATTCCATCAGATCGTAGCATGTAGGATAAAATACGAGCTGATGACATTGCATCGACGTCGGCGTTACACAATAGAAGTGCCGTTCGAGAGCCATTGTTATTGTCCTTATCACGACGACAATCCTTTAAGATTTTTTGGTAGCCCAAATACCATTGCTCATGTTCTAGTAACATCCTTCCTTCCTTCCTTTCTATGATGTGGACCCTTTTGCTTTGTCACCTTCGAAACCTTCTTACTTGTGTATTGCTTTGAGTTGATACTTGTACTTGTTGTACTCATATTTCTATTTGTGAACTACTAACGTTACTTCATGTACCTGCCGTTTTTTTGTAGAAATTTAAAATTAACACTCCTTGCAGCCAAGCAGCAGCCGATAGAACAAATTACCGTGCTAAAGCCGTTAGTTGTCATATTTATCACGTAACAATGCTAGAAAAAAGTTCGCGCCAGAAAATTTGGCGCGCCCGGCTACATTGTCTACATAAGATAATAATAGTTCGAACACATAAAAACACTACTAGTACAAACAGGTTATACTGTATATCTCCAGTACTTTTTGCCATCTTGAGTTATTGTACAGTGGTGATATTACGCTGCATGTGTATTCCAATCCATGACTGCTAAAGCATATTCAACATCTTCAAGATCTAGGAACGGAATACCACCCAGCCACTGCACTGCACCGCACCATCACAGCACTGTTGGTGGTAAAACCTAGGTAGTGCCGGTACTGCTTATGGTGCCGTGCTTTGACTTAGCTGACACAATACACAAGGAGGTCTTTATGCACAATGGAGTAGAAATTGTGACTTAAGACAATTGATCTATAGTGTATCCCTTTTATTTTTTACAAGATAACCAGGTAGCTAAAGAGATTCATTCAATGAGCATAGATTGTTGGGACAAATTATTAGGTAGCTGTAGCAGCAAAATGCATTGCTTAGAAAGAAAGAACAAAAGTCGTTTCTATTTTTTTGGCTGCGATGACTGGACAAAAAAACCAGGATTAAGTCAGAAAGTGGAATTTTGTATCCACTATTTATATTTACACTTCGGCCTGATTGTATTGTACTGAAGAGTAATAATTCTCATTTGGATCTCTTTTTTTTCATGCAAATCATCAGTACATATATATGTTATGTAAGAATACTACAGATAATAATAGAAAAAATAATGGTTTTCTAGTGGAAGTGTTGTAATGTTAATTTTAATCTATCATATTATTATTATTATAAGTTATATTCTTTTTTTTTATAAAATAAAGTTAGCTGTTATTTTTAAAAGTGTTTGTGTTAAGCACACGTGCCATATATATAGACACTTACTTAACTTATATACAGTATCATAATAAAACAAACTTAAGTTTATTTTATTTACAACTGCATTGGTTCTGGTCTACTAGTAGAAGATTCAATCATGATGCCCGCCCCTCTTGCGCCGTCCTTGGTTCTTTGCAATGCATCTTGATCGCAATTGGAAGTCAACCAAGGATGAGTCAAAGCTTGACCAGCTGTATAACGGTACTCAATATTGTACGAAAGCAAAGTCGACACAAAGGCCATTGCTTCGTCGGAGACATCTCGGAACAATTCGTGAGGGAATGTGTATTCACCTTGTACAATTGATGCCTTGATGGCCTCGTCGTTTTTACCATAAAATGGTGGAGCGCCACTAAGAAGCATATAAACAATGACACCCAAACTCCACAAGTCACAAGCCTCCGTGTACGACTTCTTCAAGACCTCAGGTGCAACATAGTAAGACGAACCCACAACACGTGTAAGTCTCTCACCGGCGCGATAGTGAGTTGATAGACCAAAATCGATCAATTTCAGTGGACTCCAGACATCCTTCCCAGATTCTAATACCCAGTTTTCAAGCTTCAGATCTCGATGAACTATGCTTCGAGAATGCAAGAAAGCGACTGCCGAGAGCATTTCCGATACTGTCTTGGCTGTAAGTGTAATAAGATAGACAGATGACAATAGATAGAAACGAGTAAATAAGTAAATAAATGTGAGTTACGATGTGTAAAAACAACATGAACGAAGAAAAACTCCAACGAAGGATGATAAAATATATATTGATGCACTTACCGGCATAGGCTTCGGTGACACCATGCTTTGGATGGGTCGTTAGTAGATGGAATAAATCTCCACCTCTCCCCA
>Ga0115007_10002837_pt1 | contig 10596 bp, 5 predicted proteins | sample ArcOceMetagenome_2_FD_87166 | JGI IMG/M metagenome (GOLD analysis project Ga0115007, IMG submission 87166) | Marine eukaryotic phytoplankton communities from Arctic Ocean - Arctic Ocean ARC135M Metagenome | ecosystem: Environmental > Aquatic > Marine > Oceanic | place: Arctic Ocean | collected...
TACCGGGTACTGTACATTTATTTAAAAATATTATATTTAGATTGATACATTTTGTATAATACTAGATACTAGTACATATTACACATACACAGTGTGTACATACAGTACATACATGAAGGTCAGGATTAACTGTTAACTTTAACTGTGGTGGCGACAGTGGTGACTAATTCCTCCCCCCATATAGACCTGGCGATTCTGACTTCACGACTTCACCAACTCTTAAGTACCGGGTACCTTAGAAATTTCGTCACCACTCTCGCCACCAGTTAAACCTAACCTTCACATACATACATACATACATACATACATATACATACATACATGTACATACATGAATATATCATGATAATCAAAATGCAACACCGTCATATGCCTTTGTTGATGATGTGGTTGACGAAGAGGTTGTGTTGGTGTTGGCACCACTTGTTGCTGCAGAAGAAAACGAAAGCCTTTGCAGCTTTTCAGGAAGAACATTGAACAGTTGCCAGAAGCAAGTAAATATCGTTGCGAATTCACCATCTGTTTTGACCATCCAAAGACGACTTTTTCGTAAATGTACAATGCAATCAACAATACATTGTCCAAGATCTTGTAAATTCGTGATGGAATGCAATTGATGCATTGTACGAAGCAATGTAATGAAGGTTCCAGTACGACCTGTGAAAGAAAACCGACAATCATCAAAACGTTAGTTAATTGAGTAACCAGTTGGAGTATCTCTTTGCTACATGTATTCAAATGCTTCACTTACCAACACCGGCGCTACAGTGTACAATCAACCAAGAATCATCGGCAGAAGTGGCAGAAGTGGCAGAAGTGGCAGAAGTGGCAGAAGTGGCAGAAGAAGTGGCGGACAAAGAGGGTGAGGGTACAGCAGTTGGTGCAACAAGGGAAGCAGTGCTGGCACCAGAATTGCGAGCGCGTTGCGCAATATCAACTTCGTTTGCCAGCGTTAATACATTAAGTGCATTTTCCCTAAATGACGCGTCATAGATTGCACTTGAATCACCAAAATCTTCCCACGATGAGTACCAAAATAATTTGACGTTGCGTATTTCTCCACTTGCTTTATCGGTTAGTTGGATGGTATACAAATATAACCCGTCAATGGTGTCGGATACATTGGATGCAACCGTTTCCACCACCAACGGCCACCGCGAAAGATTGTCGGCACTGGGCACATTGGAATACGGTGGCCAATACTTCTCTCTTTTGTCACCCCTTTCTGATCCAATTTTATCATTGCTGTGTGTCAAATTGACAATGACACGTGTATTTTTGTACCATGCCATTCGCCAGAAATGATCGAATGTATTGATTTTGGGACACATCGTTCCAATGTATTTAAATTCTTGGTTGTCTTCAAAAATAAACGGTGTGGCATTTATGTATGGGACATCAGGAATATCATTGACGAAGGAATCAGCGTAAGCTCCCATCCCACCACCAAAACGATTCAACACACTTGATACTACTTGTTCTTTGTAAGGGGAACGTAACGGCAATTCGTAATATTCGTCCGCGCCTCGTGCCTCTCTCCATCTCTCGAGAAGTTGGTGCAGATTTGCTAACATGTTTCGCCACTGTCTAGAATCGAGAAGTCTTATATATAGACTTCAATACCGTAATAAATCTCATCTAGCCACATACCAGGTACTGGTAGTCGAAACTTCTGTCCCCTGCCCAGCAACCCTGGCAACGCCAACTAAAACTCAAGACGGACAACCCACAGTGGAATGAAAAGTTTTTTAAGATTGTTCTCCAGCAACACCGTTCATCTTTGTTAAACCAACCGATGTTGCAGTTGAACCACCAAACATGCTTTTTGTGGTGTATCTCTCTCCAGGTCATTGTTGCACTTGTTCCTGATGAAACGTTATTGCAACAACAAAGAAACAGTGGTTTAAAAATTGTTGACTGGACAGGTGTTAGCAAAGTTGTATTGAACCGACGTGTTACAACGAACGACCCTCGGCAACAATGCTGCTCTACCAATTTTTCAGCCGCATGGGACCTCGACGGCGAAATCATAGCGATAGTGGTCGACAATCTGTTTTGTGCAGATACAGTAAATAGTTGGACGACCGAAATACTTCACCCTTACCGTGATTGGGAAACCATGTCTCAAGCAGTAAACAGAGTACACAAACATGGTCCGAGTGTATCCGAATTTTTCTACAATGGTATGTTTCCCGGCGTTACCTCTATGATGCGTTCAAGCAAAGATTCAATGATGATGCTTCGTCGTTGTTTTCAACCATATTTAAAAACAATACTTGATTCCGAACAAGTGTATGTTTTGTCGCAAGTTCTTGAAGAGCGCTTGACACAGAGTCCTATTCATCGTGATGACAACAACGAACCCGTAGAAGTCATTGAAACCGACCAGACGATTGAAGTGGATAACACCGGCCAAACCATCGTTCATCGTAACAATGGGGAAGATGAAGACGGCGAAGACGATGAAGACGATGAAAACAATAACTTGAACATTCTAAACAATCCTGTGTTTCCAAATTATTTGAGCAGTTTTTGGGCAAGTGTGTCCTTACCAGCAATGAACATTACACATATGCACAGTGCCCCTCACACGGACGGTACAACAGTCGGCTACGCAAGTGTGTATACGTTGACTAAAAACAAAAGTTACCATGCTACAGCAACAACATTCAATCAAATGCGTCAAAGCAATTTTAGTATCTTGACAGATTCTGACCAAGTCAGTAGTTTTGGCAAAGAGGTACAGGTTCTTCAAGAAAGGGCCACGAACGCAGGCGAATCGCCAGATTCCGGGTGGTTGAACCAATCTTCCAATCGTTTTTCAAATGTTATTGCTATGGCATACAACGCTCATAACCGTTTTACCATGTACCCTTCAAATCGATTGCATACTGCATACGTTCCAAATGAAAATTTATTACAAGCTGATCCATCCAAAGGTCGATTATCAATGAATACGTTCTGGCATCTTTATGAATCAAACGACAAATTTTGTACGAATGTCAATAACTTTCAAGCAAAAAGCAATTACAACCATTCTTTTGGCGTTCATGTTCCAAACAGCATGGAACAAGTCGTGGGCCTTTGTTCGGCGTGTACTGCATGGCCAAACCATTGCCAATGGTGTGTTGCGACACAAGAATGTGTTGCAAGAGGCACTGAATTCTGTCCAAACAACCAACTTGTAGGTGCAAATCAACTGCATACATCTTTGACCTGTGAGGATGCAGCTGCAAATGTCTCGAGTTGTTTAGCTCATACTTCATGTAAAACATGTTCCAACAATGGATGTTCATGGTGTTCAGCCATTGGCATATGTAAAAATTCGGTGGATGGCTATAGTCCTTGCACCAAACATCAAAACAGTGAAGTTTTACCATTTCACCCAGAAACATGCAAAGAAGGATACAAACATCAAAATTGTGATTTCAATCTCTTTTGTCATACTTGCCGTGATGCTGGCTGTGCGTGGTGTCCATCCGCCAACAAATGTGTGCCTAAAACACAACAATCCAGTTGTCCTTTTGGCAATCATGGCAAACAATCAAAAATTGCAACTTCATGCACAAAAGTTGAAACCAAAATGAAATTACGAATATTGACCAACGACAAGGACTGTGCCCAGTTTGATGCTTGCACGACCTGTATTGATATGGTGGGTTGTGCTTGGTGTTTTGACGACGAATCCGAAGTAAACGGAAAATGTTTTGTCGATAAACCAAGAGCTTGCCAAGGTCCAGCTTTTCATATAAGTAAAAGTAATCTCCTCAAAGATTGGAACAGACCGAAAGGAGAAAAACCGCCTCGAACCGAGTGCCCTGCCAAAAAAAAACTCCAACTCACCGCACCACCAACACCGACCAATAGCAGCACCGTTGTTGTCGTCATGAACGACAACACGGAAAATTTCTTGGCTGATGTTCCAAGCAATTATTACAATGTTGGCAGTGTTGCAAAAATTGAAACATTATCTAGTTTTGAAAACACGTTGGCCTTTCATCAAGATGTAACAGGTCTCCCGCTTGTTGTAAAGTTTACCTCTAAAAATTGTGGACCATGCGCCACATTTGCTCCAATTTATATAAAAAAAGCAAAACAATACAAAGGGCGAATTGCTTTTGTTGACGTGGATGTTGACACCAACTTGGACACAACTCGAAAATGTGAAGTTGAAAGTGTACCACATTTTCAAATATTTGAAGAAGGTAAAAAGGTCAAAGATCTGTTAGGCGTAAGGCCTAAAGAATTTGGAAAAGTCATGGTCAATGTTGCCGATAGATTCAAAAACAAAGAATCTTCTTGCGTTGGAAAATTTATTTCTGAAAAATCATTGGTTGAATTTTACAAAAGACACGACGTTGAAAAAGCAAATGACGCAAAAGAAGTAATAGCTAAATTTGGGAACAAAATTGCCAAATTACTGCGTGTGTTATTAAAATTGTATGGGAATAAACCTGATTTGGATAATGTTGTTTCAACCGAGAGCAACCACACTACGAGCGTCAACAACGACCACATCCATCAGCTGGATCAATGTGTTTCTCCTGCATTAATCCAATCATTTACTTCAGAGCAATTGCGCGATGAATTATTAAGACGTTCTGTGTCGTTGGATGACACAGTCGGCGAATACGAATGGGTAGAACAACTTGACAAAGGTCGTGCTACACATGCACGTCCCGCAAAAGTTGTCATTTTGGGTGGTGGTCCAGCCGGTCTTGCAGCTGCAATATATTCTGCTAGAGCAGGTTTGGAACCGATTGTAATTGCTCCAGTATTGGGTGGGCAACTACTTGGAAAGGGCATTGATGTAGAAAATTTTCCGGGTGTTTTTGGTATCGATGCTACTGGGCATGGTATTGTAAACATCATGAGAAAACAAGTGTTTAGATTCAATGCAACAATGATAGATGACACGGTAGTTGATCTTGATGTATCGACGCAACCATACACAATCACCATCAATGGAAGCACTGATAAAATACATGCACATGCTATTATTCTTGCGACTGGGTCAGATAGTCGATGGTTGGGTGCTCCTGGTGAAAATAGATATCGTGGAAAAGGAATCTCCTCCTGTGCTACATGTGATGCATTTTTGTATCGAAACCGCCGAGTGGCTGTCGTGGGAGGTGGAGATACTGCAATGGAAGATGCTCTGTTGTTGGCACGTACAAGTAAAAATGTAACCATTGTTCATCGCAGGGATGCGTTCAGAGCTAGCCATGCTTTAGTGACTCGTGTTTTGAACCACCCGTCAATACAAATTATGTGGAACACGGTGGTAGAAAAATTTATAGGCAATGATGATGTTGAAAATGACAAAGATGGCAATGATCTCACGGGAGTTGTGCTTAAATCAAACGTAGACGGTAAAAATGTTACGACGACATTAGACATTGAAGCAGCGTTTGTAGCGATTGGACATGATCCAAATACTGGATTTCTCCGCAAATCGGGAATAAATATTGATCAACATGGTAACATTGCAACTTCAAAACCAGGACTTTCAACATTCACAAATATCAAAGGTATATTTGCTTGTGGTGATGTAGCGGATAGTGTATATCGGCAGGCAATAACCAGTGCTGGTTCTGGTGCGATGGCTGCTATGGACGCAGATCGTTGGTTGAGTGCCAACAAAAAACAGACCACACAGACCAAGCTGTCGGAAAAATAAAATAAAAGTCAAGAGTTCATTTTTTTCAAAACGCAAAATACACATTCTGTACTGTACTCGTGTGTACAGACTACAGCTGTACTACAGGTTCCTTAGTACAGAAGTATTTATATTTGTATTTGATATATATATTATGATCTTATTTTTTTTGTGTAACATTGTACTACCGTTGTAGTATGCATGGTAGCTACGTACACATGTACACCACGTGATGGGCCCTTTTATCTTTTATTTTTTCACAATTCGGACATCCTCCTTCTTCTACTCACATCTTGTTGGTATCGTTTATGTGTTGCAGACAAATGAATAGGTGGCGCAGTATGAGGAGGTGGACGCAACCCAGTGCCGTGCGTTGCTTCCACGCTCTGGAATGCATGTTGACGGTCGTAAAACCCATGTAAATCATGGTGGCAATGAATTTCTGCTAAACGAAACGAATGTGGATTACTTGCACCATGTTCATCGTGCCATTCTTTATGTGTCAATTTATGTTGCATGCAATGTCTCATTTCGGAGGAGGTGTAATCGTCAGCTGGGAACATTTTGTTCAAGAAAGGTTGAATGAAATCTGAATGAGGTACCAAACCGTGGTATACTTGAGGATTTCTTATGGGCATTTGTGACTTTTTACCATGATCGCTTTGGCCGTCATGATGAGATAAAAAATTCTCTCGATGTGCAGCAAGTAATCTTTTATCGACACTCGATAAATGATCACAATGTTTTGCAGCACGGTGTATAACCACCTCGTCGATAGGATCTTTAATTCTATCCTTCATGGTCTTGTAGTGTGGTTCCAACGAATTTGCAATACAAGTTTCATAAGGTGTTCTACATTTGTGAGCTGCTTTGGAAGTCATCAGCCGTCGTTTTTTATGACCAACAGGTTGCCCACCGTTGTTATTCATATTTGACTGTTGACAGGATTGAAGACCTTTAAGCGCGTCGTGGCTAAGAAAGCGCTCGTGAAAGGGGTGTTGCATGTGTTTGTCAGCATTCACATGTGTACCAAATGGAATAATTAATAAATTTTGAGTATGAAATTCTCTTTCGTGAGTATGTCCATTGTGGCCCATTTTTTGCATATTTAAAGCATCGTGATGATGCTGTAAAACTTGTTTGGTTTGGCGTCTGACAAACATATGCTTTTGATGCAGGTATTGTTTATGTTCAAGAACCAAATTTTTGTGCTTTTCATCTGCATCGGACAATTTAGGAGCAAGATCGTCACTGGAAGTCTTACTGGAAACTTCTTTAAAGTTTTCTTTTTCGTTCGTTGGAACTACTTGCGAAAGTGTGGAAGAAGGGTTTTTCAAGTGTAGACCAACAGCGGGAGGAACAACTTCGTTTGACGCTAAACCAAGCGTTGCTATTGAGACAAAGCACAGGGCAACTGAATACTTCATCTACACAAGTGGTAAAAAGGGAAACTAATATATAATATATTTTAGAATGGTTGTTGTGTGTTGTGTTGAGAAAAGCAAATGGATAAACACCTTGTGAGTATAACAGTTGGAATTTGGGGTATTTCAAGTGTATAAATAAAGGTAATCAAAAAGATTAACGGCACTGTGAAAAAGCGAAACTGTAAATTTTATGAGGGCCCTGTTGTGTTGTGGGTCTTCGCTTTCACCACCTCACTTCCAGGAAGATTCAAACAATCACTGTTAAAAATATGAACAGTCTTCTGCCGTTCTTCAAAAAACACCGTTCCAGTTCAGTAAGCTCACCCATAGCACAATAGACCACCACTCTTTTCGTTACTTTATTACGTCCCCTGTCTTCGTTTTATTCGTTGCTTTAACTAAAACTCGGGCCAAGTCGAAAGCACCTGTCTATAAAAATCACACCAAAACCAGCCTGTACAATGAGTCGCCAAAGGAGGCGGACAAATGAAGCTAAAAGAACTCAACACGCCATTACCAAACAACGCAACTACACACACGCTGTCAAAGAGTTAAAAAATCCGCGATGTTGCACTACAGTTACTTTTTTTATGCTTCGTTTATTAACTTTTCCCAGCACGCCCGTCGCAGCTGGCACGTCCAGATCTTCTTGCTGTGGTGGTCGAATCGATTCTTCAACACCTTTGCTTGGTAACAAAAACACCACCACCACCACCACCACCGCCAACAACAACGACGGCAATGATGGACGGGAACAGAAAACGGCAGCACCACATGTTGAGGCTTCCACGGTTGCTGTCTCTGTTGAAACTAGTACAACGATTGACAGGACCAATGGTGGTGGTGAGGGTGGTGATGATCGTTCTACAAATCAGAACAGCAATTCAATACACGCCAACGAATTGCAAGTAATTGGGAGTCGTTTTCTTATTGCAATCTTTATACTGGACTATGCAGCCGCGGCTGTAAGTCGAATCATGCATTTAGACGTGTTGGATATGGCTGCTGTGATCCCTGGGATGACGGTAGTCACGATGGACCTTATTATGACTACATTAGAAAGTATTGCTGAATTATTTGGAACTACGATCACGCCCTTTATGTACCGTTTGATGTACCCGAATGACCCCATTGAATCCAGACAATTGGCACGTTTTGCAGTCCGAGTGTATGCTATTTCTAATTTAATTGCTTTCATTCTTTATCCAATTATATCGGGTGTGACATGGATTGGTTGTAATATTACAATGGGAACATTAATGGCATTGGTGGCATTAAGAACATTGCAATACAGTGTTGTGAATCAAGTGGGCGATGCTGCTGTTCAAATGGCAAAGCCGCATTGGCTGAGAACGTTTGCAGGAACGTCCATGCAAATTCCTGGGTTTGACGTGGGGTTGTATGTGAGGACTCAAACAACGGAAGATACATTGAGTGCACACATTGCATTTATTGTATTTGTAATTGCACCCGTTATTGCTGCGATATATTTAGGGGTTCAAGACAATCCAATCCCAAGGTTGTTGGTTGCCACTGGCATTGCATTTGTTGTGACGGTTTTGAGTTTTATATTTTGGTACAAAGAACAAGTGTTGACGTGTGGTGTACAAAGTGAAGCAGTAGAACTGGCTTCTTCTTCAGGGGGTTGCAGTCATTCACTCGCCAAGGCATCAACATTATCGGCCGGCACCAATTCGTCTACGGCTGTTCTCGACGACACAGATGATGCAACAGATCCACAAACTTGTCGTTTGCGCTGTTCCAAATGTTTTGGTTGTGGTGGTAAAAGTGGGGTTATTCCATTGTGGTCTTTACAACCGTTTCAAATTTCTCTCATATGTTTAAATGTTGTTGTGAAAGTGGTGAACGAACAAGTAACAAATGCATTGACTGCGGTTGTGTTGGTTTCGTTGGGGGGAACCTATCGCAATTTGTATATTGTTGGTGCGGGTGTCATTGGTGTCATTTATTTATTATGCAAAATTGGTGTTGAACATTGTCGCATGTTGAAAAGAGATCGTTCCACTTATGCACGTATGCAACAACGGGTTCCTGAAAATCCTGAAAATCCACACCGAAGAAATGATGCTAGTGTTGCCAGTGTTGCCAGCGATGCCAGTGGTAGCATTGATGCCAGTGCCAGCATCGAGGCCAGTGCCAGCATCGAGGCCAGTGGCAGTAGTGGCAAATATCTACGGCAACACAATTTTCAAATGCGTCTCGATCGATGGGTATTTGTGGTGTGTCTCATCTGTGTCTGCTTAGCGATTAGCTCAATTCTTTTGTTGTCCCGTCCTGGCATCAGTGCCATTTCTTTTGCTCCCTCTCCTTCGTCGTCCTCTCCGTCGTCCTCTTCGTCGTCCTTTTCATCGTCAACTTTCTCTCTCCAAAATAGTTCTACCGCGTGTCGACGTATCAGCGAAGAAGGAGGATCAAATGAAGATCAAGACCCAACCTATTTTGCAATGACAGTAGCTGCGATTGTATTGATCTTACCACTGTATCCTGCCATCAAAATGTTTGATGTTGAATACGATGCTTTTTTAATGGATTACGAAAGAGATCGTCCGCAAGTTGTAACATCAATGTCACTGTGGATCAATGTATTGTCGCCCATTTGCCATCTAATCATGTTGGGCATTAATTATTATGCCTGGGTCTCGGCCAGCGTAGATGCTGCAGCTGGATCCATACAGGTTGCTGTCTCAATGTTAACAGGTGTCACAGTATTAAGTGTATTAGTCTTGTATTATGTTATATTGGACCGTTGTTGTTTGACACCACGGTGTTCAGTACGGGCCAATTTGCGACGCATGGATGCAAACCTTCAAGAAGAATTTGGAGGAAAGAAAAAGAAAAAGGAACCATCACCATCGATTGTTGTGGAAGAAGTAGACATGGAAACGAAACATGGTGTCATCGATCGAAGGCAAAGTGCGACCACGGTAGAAAGAGTACTGCTTTGATTAAAGTCAAGTGACGAGTGGTACGTGATACGTGATACATGATACGTGATACGTGATACGTGATACATGACATGTGCACACGTGATACTGTGTGTACACGCACTGGCGGAAGTAGAATTGGGTGTGTGACGGTAGTTTTGGTGTCTAGGTGCTAGCTAGTGCTAGTGCTAGGTGCTACTGTACATGACATACATGTACATGTTCAGTGCTAACGTGTCAGGTATAACGTGTACAGGTGTGTGCACAGTAGTAAAAAAATGTGTGATACGTGAATACAGGTGTGTTCAGCACAAGGTACACACATGTACCACCGGGTATGTGTGCACAGTACATTACCACTTACCACCGGGTACCGGGTGTACCAGTGTACCCTGGTACTGCACACAGTACGTGTCCAAAGGTGTACTTATCTTCTCAAACAATTTTTTTCATTTTTTCTCTAGAGACATACCTTATACCTTATAACATGTACCGAAGGACCCGGTACGTACTCACCGGTACCACGTGTGTGTACCTACACCAGTACCACACAAACTCTGTCGCA
>Ga0115007_10002838_pt1 | contig 10596 bp, 6 predicted proteins | sample ArcOceMetagenome_2_FD_87166 | JGI IMG/M metagenome (GOLD analysis project Ga0115007, IMG submission 87166) | Marine eukaryotic phytoplankton communities from Arctic Ocean - Arctic Ocean ARC135M Metagenome | ecosystem: Environmental > Aquatic > Marine > Oceanic | place: Arctic Ocean | collected...
ATTATGACTTCTCTTTTTTTACACTCTCAGATCTTTTGGATATTCACGGTTTTTCTCCGAACGTTAATCGTCTTACTCACACATCATGATCACCACTGATTTCAACAAAGAGTTACAGTATTTATATATTGTTTACTTGTTACTTGTTAACAAAACAAAACAACAAAGCAACTAAATAATAATCAATGGAAGAAAAGGAATGAAAGGAAGAAAAAAAAATGTTTGGTAATGCTTTCTTTTAGAATTATTTTTACGCCTAGCGTACAGTATGTCATTTCAAGATTCGATTTATCGTGTGTTTGGTGGGGTGGTACAGATTCGATTGATTCATTCGATTGATTCGAATTGATTCGATTCCAACGAAAATCAAATTCATTCGAGAAATTTAGGGTTAGGGATCATAAAATATTTCCCCTTCGCTTCTACGCTTGTTGCAACGGATTCAAATCGAATCCAGGGGTGGTTTATGGCCCCTGTCCGAATCTGGATTTGAATCTTCTAATTTTTTAATTTCAGCAGAAAGCAAATATCAAGGGCATCATCATCTCATCATCTCACAGAAATAAAGACAGCTCATCAAATCATTTCAACTCTTAACATACCTTTTATTCTATTATTTTTCACTTTCTTAATAATAATATAATACATGGTATATTCACACGACGATATTATTTTAGTTTCTGAATTGTTATTGTGAACAACGATAAACAATAATCGATAATCGATAATCTTAGAAGAAGAATAAAAGACAAACAACCATCGATCCGACAATGGCTTCGAGCAAGAGCAGCAGCAACGATGACTCTTACCAAAAGCATGATTTAAAATCTATATTTTATAATAAATCATCTTATAATCATTTCGCTCAATCTTTCCATCCTTTCCACAAGCACGATTTGAATTGCCTATCTCATGTCGTCACTACCGGATTGGGTGTTTGGGGTGCTATTCAAATGGCGGTAGAGTTCAATGCAATTTCTATTATCTATGCATATGCTGTTGTCATTGCGTTGACCACACCTGTCGTGACAGCGTTGTTCCACACGGCCTTTGTTTACGGATGTTTGCTACTTCCCATAATGGATGTTATGTCCGCAGTAACTGTCGAGAGTATTCCTGGTGGAACACTCGGGGTTTGTTTCTTTACTATAATTGCAGGATACGGCTTACAGGATCTGGCCCATTGGCTATGTCAAGAATCGACAATGATGTCATCGTATATAAAAACCGATCCATCTTTACTGATCGTTCATGCTCTCTGGCTAATGCCGTTAGTTATCGATACCGTGTTGATGCGTCACTTCTTCATCCCTAAGTTGTTCGTTTCACGCAATCGTAATGTATTTTGCAAGGTTGCGTCGCGAAAGGCCGTGGAAGATATACGTGAATGGATTAACCAAGAGGTTCCGGAAAAATCGGTAAGTCAGTTGTATTATTATTATTATATATTACTATTATTGTCTCGTACAACGTGGGTGGAATTTTTCGTTTCGTTTTGATTCGTTATATACACGCTTCTGACCAATCTATTTAATATTACGAATTATCGCAACGTACGAAGGAAACAACGCATTTATGGCCTCATAAGCAGGAAGGCACCGATGTTCCAGTGACGAAGTTGGAAAACGACGCAGCTATCATGGCGGGATTTCGCAAGATCTTTGCCGCTCATCATTTTGATGTTCGTCCCGTTGTGGAGATGAATGAAATTTACATTACGGCTGTTGGTGCAATCAAAGAGATCACCTCGGACGCAGTCTTCTACACACCTCACGTGGATGGACCCTTTTGGTGGTTGCCTGGGGCTTCACTTTATCGTGTTTTAATCGGTGTTACGCCGAACAAAATGGTACGAACAAACTTCAATCTTCAACATCTTTCTGAGGACAAAACTGTAAATATGTATGATGCCTTAGGATTTGACTACAACCGAGAATTGCATTGGATCGATCATGCACCAGGACAGACAAATACCGAACGTCGATCATTAATAAAGCTTCACTATGTGGTTTATCCGAAAGGTACGATATATTTTATTTACATATGATGTATGATGTATGATGTATGAACTCTTAATTATTACATTTACGATAACTTTCCATCTCATCTCACCTGCCTATTTAATTTCAATATATCCTGATAGGTTGGCATAACTATGGCAAACTTTGTGCCTATTTCAACAAGTCATACAGTAAGTTAAGAGTATAATGCAATGCTAAAGAAATAATATGTCGCTTTTATCATTGATTGAATTTGTATGTAAAAAACTTAATTAAAACGGTGTGTTCTTCTAAATTTCTTTTTCTTAAGATACTTGGGCCCGTGGAAACTTCTTGGCAACGCTTCGTCCCGTGACATCGTATGAACAGGCCGTTGCATGGTGGATTTGGACTACAACAACATCCAATGCGATGTGGGAATTGCACATTGGCTGGCCAAATCTTGTGTATGTTATCGCAGCCTATTTGATGGGTGATACACCTTTTTTGATTTTGACTTCCTTTCGGCATTACTGCATTTATATATCCACTTTTGCATATCGAACCCCAGCGGTTTCACATGGTTATTTGATGCGTGATTGTAAATTTTACAAGACATTAGCTCTAATGCATTTGTCTAAACGTATCTTGCCCCTGGTGCAATTACCGCGTGATCTTCCTGGCATAGCTTTATCTCTTTTAGGGTTTTCCATCACTATATTAGCGACAATGCAATTGGGGATGGTTCGTACCTATTTCGGATCGGAGTTAGGGTTTGTAAAACCGAAGTGGGTTAGCGGCTTTCCGTACAATACTATTCCTCATCCAATGATTGTTGGTCAGCTTTGTGCTTATTCAAGCATTTTATTCTGGTGGAAAGATGACATGCATTTGGAAACTAAGTTGTTGGTTGCCGGTCATATGTCATTTTATGTCATACATATGTTACAAGAAATGTTAACTTCCAGCTACTATTGAAATTGATTGATCGATCAAACCAAGAGAATATAAACATCTTACTATGAAGGAGTAATTACTATGTGCAAGAGTAAAATAAATGATAGCACAAGCGCAGGCTTCGACTGATTTTAGGAATATATTAAATTATTTAAAAAAAACTCATCTGATGGCCTACCACTAACTACGTGTCATTCAAATGTTTATTTCAATCAACCCCATGAGGAGTGAAAACGAAAGAATTGAATAGTCAATGGAAACACTGAATTCTCACACCTACCCGAAATTCAAACCGTTAGTTCGTCATTCCGTTGTTCAGCCAGCTTGAGTAGGTAATTAGTACAGTGTACCAAGATAGGTAGGACACGGTAGTTAGGGTGATCAATTGAATTTATTTTTTATGATACGTGTCAATCAACTCAATACTATAAAATTTGACACACTTAAACTCCACGTGCAATATACACTAGACTGTAATGTAGGCTATTATTATTTAATCCCAAATGAATGCTTGACAATCATAGAAACTACAGCTTGCAGCAGCCTCAAAATCTCCGTTCTCACCGCAGACCCAATCTGCGCCATACGCCATAGATTTGTGTTCCGTAAATTCCTTTACGATATTCATCATGCATTCGGTATGATCTGATATTGATGAAGATGGTGACGCCAATTCAATATTCGGAACATCTACCAGCCTACAACCGCCATGCATAGCCCCCACCAGCATCCGACTAGCATCTTTAGGATGCCATTTTATGCGCCACACTCCGCCTCCGACATTCACTTTCCCTAATGGTTCTCCACTTAACTTTCTCATATCGTATATTCTCACTTCTTCATCGTAACTCCCAACCGCAAAAATATGTTCTAACGTTGGATGGTAGGATACTCCAGTTACGCCAGCTTCAAAACCAGTTTTAACGGTGACAGGCTTTGGATTGCTTATGCCACATAATCTCACATCCCATAATTTCATTTTGCAATCGTCCCCACCACTAATAACTGTATCTGCATATGTATTGTAATGACGATTACTCGCAAAGCACACAGTCCATACTTCGGACGGATATCCGAATAGTTCATGAGCGTTCCATCGATGTGTTTCTTCGATTTCCAAGGCACTGCTGTTACTATTTGTATCAACATCAATATCAGTATTCACATTGACATTGACATTGTGCAGTGCTAACGTTCCTTTTGAATAGGAGGAAACGATCCGAGTACTGGTCACTCCTGCTTGATTCCTAGAGAATAATGATTCATCCCATGCAAGTGATAGGGCAAGGCCGATTTCATCAACGTCATCAACTTCAGATGATCTAACATGAGTCAACTGTAAATTATCGTCTCCATCGCAACCATCTAGAAGTCGATATATATTTATAGCTCCAGATGCATTCGCAGTAGCATACATGTAGGATTCGGAAGAATGTGATTCTTTTATTTTATCATCACTATGGGAATCATGAGTATGAAATGAAAGTCTTCCACTCTGAAGCCATTTCCCATCTAATACACCGCTGTCTGCAGACAGTGAACCCTGCCGCTGCTTTCCGAATTTCAGTTCTTGATTGATAGAATACAATATTAACTCTCCACTCCGTGAAGCTTTGGTTTTCTCTTTGCAAATCTGACCATTATTATCATCATTTTGGTCAAGATTCTGCTTACCGTCATGATCAGGTTTTTGGTCCTCAACCGTCGACTCGTTTAGTTGATAGCATCCGATAATTATAGGGTAACTATTGTTTTTCAGTGGTGTGTAGAGTGTTTCAAGACTGCATGCATTCAGGTTGGTTTCAAGACGATCAATCCATGCATCCTCATTTGAAGTCATTTTATCTAGTTAGCTAGATATGTACTGCCTATTACAAGCCTAACTTGCATCTTGCATGTTTGTTTTATCGAATGAATGTGATGATGTGATGTGTGATGTAGTATGTAGTATGTAGTATGTAGTACTGTATGTAGTAATGTGATGTTTTTGATTTTTGGAACAGAGGAAAAAAGCAAGTGATTCGGGGGAGGTTATGCTTTGAGCTTGCTCTGATTAAAAGGGGGCATAATACTGTTTGCGTCCATTACAGTAGGGTTTATGGTTTAAAATAAAAAATATAAACACGAAGCCATACAGTACGGTACTGTACACGGGGTGATAATATTACAGACATAATACATAATATATATATATATAATATATATATAATATAAATAACAAAATAGTGGAGAACTGAATTCATCCCTATAAATATGTGATGTGGATGGATGGCCATCAGCATCAGCCCAACCTCTTGGTTTGATCTACATAACTTATGCTTGAGGAACATCAAATAAGACAGGACGTATTCTCAATAATACCTTGAGTAAGTATATTTTGCATTAAACTAATCAAGCTCTTATTATTGAATTCCTTTACAGTGATGTTTTAGCACCCTTCGCCAAATTTTTGGAGCCCCCTCCTAAAACTGTATTGTGAATAGCACCTATAATACCTTCTAGAAACCAAAGAAGATGTAACTACGTAACTACATATAAAGCAATTGTGTTTCTTGAATTCTATATCACTGTGAACATAAAAGACCACACCATAAAGGTATGTGATCTTATGAATGACAAAATAAATTAATACTGTAGCATAAATTAATTAATTGAGGGACCGAAATAAGTTCTTCTTATATTTTTTTAGAAACTACGGTATCTAAAAAACTTTTAAAACTCACATTCATAAAAAAAATGATGTCTTTACCTATTATTTAGTTACAAAGCTAGTTCTTGGATTTTACGACTCTAAAAATCTGCTACAAATAATGTTTTAACAAGTGGAGACTGACAGGGACGACTATAAAGCCGACGTCACCACCCTCTCTCCGACCACGATACGAATACCTTTTAGCAACTACAAAAAAGGATTGACTCGATCTACAATAATTTAGTTAGTTAATGATGTCATCAACAATTGAGTCATCCTCGTCGTCGGCATCTTCCGGAACAGAATTGTCTTCTTGTCCTTCGAGGAAGATAGGTTGTATTTTATCTTTTCCGCTATCCTTAGTGGTGTCATCATCACTGCTAGATTCTGCTTCAAATGACAGTACAACGGAATTGCTTTCGGGATCCTTCTTACTATCATCTTCCTTGTCGTCTTTTGAAGAGAGGTCTTCTGGAATTTCGACGCTGTCTGTTTTAGTCGTATTTGATGTCGGGGCGATGTCTTCCTCTTCAAGTAAGGTTGATTCTGCCCATTCATCTCCTCCTGCTTGGACATGGTTGGTATCACTGTTGGTATCGTCATCGACGTTATCTGGGTCGCCCTCAATTTCCACGTCCATTTCAAGAACAGCCAGGTCTGCATCTTCGATTAAGGTTTTGTTTTTTATTTCGTTTTCGTTTCCAATGTCATCCTCATCTTCGATCTCATCGGCGTCTTCAATAATTGATGTATTTGACATGGGTGTCAGTTGCTCGTCATCGTAATCCCACCCCACAGGATCTTCCCCCGGCTTCGAAAGTAAGATAGCTTCCGTCTCTCGTAATTCTTCTTCTGCTTGCGTAATTATTTCTTCTACTTGTTTATTGTAGTCCTCTAGTGTCATGGGTGTTGTTTCATCGGCAGGTTCGATAGCCCATTCTTCGTCCGCAAGCATTTCACTAAGTCTATATTCTTTTTCATCATGCCAAGGAAGACCAGCAAAAGATCCAATTTCGTCGTCACTATCTTCTTTGTCCCAGTTTCCACCTTCATCGACAGTTGTCTCATTCGAAGAAGCTGTGTCTATTTGTCGATCATCGCTATCATATTGAAAATCGTTTGTAGATCCCCAAAGCTCAGATATTCCCGCAAAAGATCCCATCCCAGCTATTTCACTTTCATCCGGTCTTCTATTATTATTAATAGTACTCGAAACATCAGATAACCCGCTTCCTTCTCCTCCCCAAAGCTGGGAAACAGAGCTGAAATCAACGTCATCAATTTTTTCTGGCGGCTCGTATTCACTCAGTGCAGATGGGTCTTCAGGTGGGAGACCCCAAAGCTGCGAAATGCCGTCGAGTCGGGTCTGATCATAGATCGGATCCACCTTCTTTTTTCTTTCCGTGACAGTGTACAAATTTTCATCCGTCTCGGCACCTGGAATCGCACTTAGAATCTCTATTGTCTCTTTTAATTCATTCTCGGCGTTCTCTTCGATTTCCTGTAATCTGTCTTCGTATTCTTCTCTCGTCATATTCTTAACTTCGATATCATCTGTCTCAACTACCCAACTTTCATCAGCCAGTTGCTGACTCAGACGGAATTCTTGGCCGTCTGTACCAACTTCATCAAACCAAGGTAAATCTTCGTATGCTTCAAGATCGACCATTTCCGAAGCAAAATTGTTCTCATCCAAATTGGCGGCAGCAAGAAGTGACTTGATTTCTTCATTCTGTTTTTTCAGAGTTACGAGATAATTGCTTGTTTGCATACCTGATGGCACCGGCTCTTCGCGAAATGATTTGATCGTCTCCGTGGGCTTGAATGACGAAATCAATGAGCCATCAGTGGCCAGTGTTGTGACCGTGTGAACAGGCCTTGTTTCTTCTGTAGAGCTACTGCTTGTCACACTTGGTGTAGCATCGCTTTCAGATGAATATATTTTGGATATGTTAGACGACGTGGAGATATTTTGAAATGTCTCGGGAATAGAAGAGGAAGGGTTTTCTTCTACTTCTAAAACTGTTTTGTTTCCGTTTATAGCGGCACTTTTTACTGTAGTAGTAATGTCAAATGTTGGGGGGTTTGTACTAGAGGCGGTCTCGAGTATCGGTGGCGATGTGAACTCTGTAACTGCTATCTTGGCGTTGTTTTCATCGTTGACAAAATAAATTGTGTCGTCATCTACATCCCTTTTTTCTGTTGTTTCGTCGATTTCTGTTTCTTCTGCTTCTTCCCGAACTCGTTCCGCCTCGGCGGCGGCAGCAGTCTCCTCGTCCTCCCTTTTCCGTTGCTCTTCTAGCTGCCTTTCTCGGTCGATCTTTTCCTCTTCCATCTGATCAAGTTCCTCGACGGAATAACCTCGTACTGGAAGCAAATAATCGTAGAGCTCGCCGTCATTCAGTCGTTGTGCCGAAAAAGGCAATTCTTCAAATCCGTAAAGCCATCGGATTGACCCCGCGTTCGTTTCGGCGATCAGCGTATCGACGCAGAGGGGATCCTCACCTCGACCGTAGCTTTCATTATCGTAAGGGTCTAAAAATTGCTTCGCTAAATCGAAGAGACCCTGGTAGCTGATAGTAAGCAATCCCGATCCAACAACAACCAGCAGTGGTGACATATCAATTGAAAATGCCATAAAAGGGAACATCCATAAGATTAAATCTACGAGAACTTGGACTATGTGAGCGTAGGCTAAGGGCATGCGTCCCTGTAACTCGTCACCAATAGCCCCGTACTGTTTGTAGAAGAAATAAGAATTGAGTGGTGAGCATTAGATTGACTAGTTCTCTTGATCCTGTATTGTTATTATTACAGTATAATTTAATGGATACCATACAATCGTACACACTTACTTGACTCCGTATAATGTGAAACTTGTGCATCGTTTCCGATTCAAAACCATGACCTCCTTGGATATGTCCCGATCCCCGTCCCTCTACGAAAAGTCGTATCATCCACATCAGTACGACGCTGTGTCGTTGCGTGGCCGGGATGGCCGCGTCGACCAAGACCTCTCGTTCTGTTGCCGTCATCAGTCCTCGCTCAACGAGTCGTCGCAACCCTCTCGGTGTCAATATCGGACGATGTGATCGTGTGAAGGACGCGTATGTTAGTAGATTGAACAAACGTGTGTAACGACTCATCAGCTCAAGAATTTGTCTTGACGAGACAGTATATGTAGATTTTTCATTGGGATTAGAGGGTATCTTGCGCGCAGCATGAGAGGCCATGTTCATATTGACATCGTGCAGTCTCCCTTTTGTATTTATTATTGGAATTAGGACGGTTCATTCGGTTGCGAAACGAGTTGAAAAACATAAAGCGAGTCGAAAGATATAGAAAAAAAGAAGAAAAGAGGGAGAGAGTCAGTTGCAATCATTTTCGTCCACGAATAAAGGCCTCTTGTTTTGGAGGAACATTTCGTAATGGATGAAATAACGAAACGAACCTTGAAGTCGACGGCTAAGTTCCATGCACTTTCTCCACAAACTGTAGGATTGATTGACGAAGAAGGTCAAAGTAAACGTAGTCACCGATAATAACTGTCCCCACTTCAGTCAGAAACAATATCGGAGACAGATGTGAGGGGAAGATGAGTGAATTAGAAGCTAAAATGTGGTACAATGTATAGAAGCATTGCTATAATACATATCACTTACAAGGATGTTGAATCCAGATAAATTACTTTTGATGAGCGTTGGATATGAGCGGTGGATCAAATAGATGGCCATAGCAAAAATCATATTCCTAGCTGCGTAAATAATTGAAAAATCCAAAGTAACGAGAATGACGAGTGAGATTGATTCCCTTCCAGATCAAAATGACACCAACAGATAAGGAGAATAAAAAGGAAAATTGATGCAGAATTATATACTATAATGACTTACCGCAAGAGATCCATGTTTCAGCAAATACTGTACCCTTCCACCGCCGCCAAATCCAGCCACTTGAGGGATCGAATTGCATCATGATGGGTCGCCGTGCGCTGGTCCGTACGCTCTCGTTAATAAGGTCATCTAACAGATTCACCGTAGAGGCTTGTTCGATAATAGATTCTGGCGTGGTCAAAACCATATGCAGGGCCGTAGAAGAAGACGAAGAAGACGATAGCGGCGAAGAAGAAAACATATTTGAAAACTGCCGACCACGCCTTTGAGCTTGTTCAAATTGCATCCCTCGTCGATTTTGAACTCGCCTGGAACTTATAGTATTAATTTTGTGGGAAAATAGTGGGTGGGACGCACCCTTCGAAGACGAAGACGACGACGACGACGACGAAACTTTTATTCTCCTATCCGGATTCATTCCTCTGAGTATTGTCGGTGCAGTTGTTAGCGCAAAAGTAGCGTATGGAATAATATCTCGTTTTTGCGAACAATCATCTTGTGGATTATTCAGCATTGATATCAGTGTCAACACTAACTTTATTATTATTATTGCGTCGACCAATCGTCGTCTTATTGTAGCTTGAGGTTGACGGCGTCGGCGTCTATGGAACGGTTTTGAATCGACGAACTCTGAACATATCTCTTCTTCTACCGGGGTATTCATTTTTGTGTGGATGAAAGTTATATAAAGCGTTTTTGCGGTTAAAGTATGTTACAGTTGGTTTTCCTTTTCCTTCATATGTCTCCCTTAAATCAGGTCACAGCACACCGTATGATGATATCGTTATATTCGTAACAACAACGAAGTATTTCTTATTGAAATATCTAAGATCGTTGTCGGCCAACACAAACAACAATTAGTGGATTACTCTCAGCATTAATATCTACAACTACATAGAGAGCTACGAAACTAAACGCCTTGATTTTTGATATTTGAATTTGATGTGTGCGTTGTCGAGATGAGGATCGTATCGAAAGTAGTTTGTAGAAATGGAGCGAAATATGTGATAATTCCCATCTCCCCCGATAATTTTTTTGCTACAAGTAAGAATACTACAATAGTATATAGTAGTAAGTA
>Ga0115007_10002839_pt1 | contig 10595 bp, 7 predicted proteins | sample ArcOceMetagenome_2_FD_87166 | JGI IMG/M metagenome (GOLD analysis project Ga0115007, IMG submission 87166) | Marine eukaryotic phytoplankton communities from Arctic Ocean - Arctic Ocean ARC135M Metagenome | ecosystem: Environmental > Aquatic > Marine > Oceanic | place: Arctic Ocean | collected...
ACGAAACGCGTACGAGATCTTCGCTTCCTTGTGATGACTGCATATAAAAATAGAAAATATAATATGTCCGTTTAAGAAAATCCTGCTATGATTAATATAAAATATATAAAATACCGGGGCCGATACATATATAATATACCGATATATAATATTGGTTTATGCATCATTTTTTCTTCTCATTCAAAACATCAATCAACACGTCAATATATATAACTCCACCATCATGCCTCCGTACTCTCAACTTATTTCGGAAGAGGAAGGTGGTTTATATCATTAAAAAAAGATGACATTAGCAGAGAGCGCAACAAATAGGAAACATTCGTCGTTGACAAAGATGAGATCCTCAACAGCGAAGACTGTCGCCACCGGTACGAAGAAAAACAATCTTCTTTGGTATATGTTGGTTGTCGCTGTATCGTTGTATGGTGCAATATGGATTTTTACTTATAATACACGGATCGACGTAACGGTGATACACCAAAAGTTACCACCCCAATTATCAAGAAGTGAATCATCAAAACAAAAACGGTCATCGTCACGACAAAATACAACTACAATCGCAACGACGAAAACGACGAACAATAAGAACACGACGAACAACAAGAACACGACGAAAACGGGTGATGTTGATATCGATGTTGCTGTTGCTGTTGCTGTTGCTGTTGCTGTTGATGCTGATAATGAAAATGAAAAAAAATTCATAACGTATCAACTACATTATGATAAGCCATACAATATTACATACGGACAACATACACAATGTTTTGTGGGAGTTAGAACAAACAAATTTGGACGTAAACCAATACATAGAACAGCATTATCATATCCATTTCGTAAAATTTTAAATGTTACCACAACCGTTCAAACTAATCTTAAAATAATTTCAGTGGGAGATTCTGTTGGGATGCAATTCCATGAATTATTAGAAGAAGCGTTACAACCACAACCACCACCAATAACAACATCAATAACAACAACAGTTGCAGATGCAGATGCAGATGCAGATGCAGATGCAGACGATGTTCTATTACAAAGTAACAACTATCGTGTCGTGCATCAAAACGTTTTGGGGGATCATGCATCGGTTAGTGTATCGGCACCGGTGAATGGGGGAGGTGCTTTGGCGGCATTTCGTATGACAGGATTATTGTTGGAAGAAGGAAAAGGACAACCACCACCAAATGGACAACCCAATAGAGTTAATGGAGCGGGAGGGTGGCTCCCTGAACATGTACAACAAATACTAAATCATACATATAATACTGTCACAAAAACGATGGTGGGAACGAAAATGAAAACGACGAAAATAAAGAAAGCAGTAGAATCATTCGACGCAATGATTTTTCGTATTCCTCATGGATGGTTGTCACTTAATCTCGTCACAAGAGAACGTCTTGAGGCATCACTACTATTAGCTCGGGAATTATTTGGAATAAACACCGTCATCGTACAAACATTGTATCTAAACGTGAGTATATTATTATTATTATTATGTATTTATATTCCTGTTCGAAAGATAAATAAATAATGAAAGGGAAGCTTTCAATGTACCGGATATAGTATATATCTTCCTTCTGGAGGTATTTTCCTCCCCCACCAATTTGATCGTATCTTGCTTATCCTCTCACAACAATTTATCCTTCGCAATCATTACTACATTCTTATACCTACCGGTATCACTATGCATGGTACTACGTACGAATTTTATATAATATTATTGTAAACGCATTCTCAACAACTCGTGACACAGAACAATGTCAAAACCACTGATGACTTGATAGAATTGGAAAAAACAAATGATATGATTAGCAACCTGGTTGAAGCATCGTGGGAAAGATCGAGATATGACCTTCCCAACCTACTGCTAATGGATTTTGGTGGTTGGACGGACAAATTAACAAATTTGAATGCACGATTGGCTGGAATGAATCAATCTACGGCGAATTATACACTAGAACGATTGGGTTGCTCTAAATTCCCTCCCTCTATCGCCATGAGTTGTGTCGATCAGGCAAATCCTGGCTCATGTACGTGCACACGGAACATGATTAGTATTGATGGGATGCACTTTTGTATGGAATCAATCGGTGGACGAACGATCGGAGCCATCGCGTGTCTATTGCAATGTTCGTTGTTGCCAGCACAACACAACGACGACAACGATAAGGTCAAACTATTTCGAAAATGTCAAAAACATTGCAATGATCAATATATGAGTCTTAGCGAGGCATCTTCCTTGTCTACTACGGATATTGCTACTCCCATATAAGATAAGTATTTGTAATGTACTGTAGTAGTATAATTCTGTAAGTTCTGTTAATTTTTCAAGTGTATTAGAAAATTATAAAAGCAATTTATTCTAGTAGTACTGTAGTAGTAAAGTCTATCGTGACTTTTGATAATATTTTGTGTGTAAGCACGGAAAACCATGCATCGTACAAACATTTCTCATAGTACCTCCTATCATTTATCTGCCATACCTCTCAAGTATGGTCTTTAGTATTCGATGTGATGGTATGAGTTCGCCGTGAGATCTTGCTAGATGATCCCATGAGATTGGTAGTGACGAAGCTGGAAGAACATACGAAGGAATCAGTAAGTCATCTTGACCAATAAACCTCAGCGCACTAGTATTAATACAATACCCTTCACTAGGTCCGAAGTAGTGTCCGAGATGGCACTTACTTCTAGCACAAATAACTTCAATACGTCTATCTGTTGATTTTTGTTCAGGATCGATATGAATAACATGTGATATGGTCAACGGTCTAGAAAATGACAACCATCCAGAAGAGCTAGTTGTCGGGGCAAGATCCGTAGAGGCAAACAATGGAAGACCACCAATAGCAGTAAGAAAAATCCCCGATGGAATATCAGCCTGTCCCGTAGACCCACGAAAGTCGTACCCATTACAAGTGGTTTTTGTATTTGGTGGATCTGTCTTACCATCTAGTAAAACTCCGCGAGAATAGTCATTTTCTTGTGAAAGATATTCCGCTTCTGTCAAAATATGATCTTTAGTAAGTGATGATATATCATAACCTAATGGTGAAATATTCGTAGCATATAATATATTATTATTACTATTATTATTATTATCACTTGTACTGTTTGTTCCCTCTGGTGATATTCCCCATTTTGGACTGTATACATTAGTTTCACCATCAAATGACATCATAGGCTCGTCGCTTTCATCGTCAGGATCAAGAAAGCTCCAACCATTCGCCACGAGTACATTCTCTTCACCGCGAACGACAGGTACCCATCTTGGTGCATTATATTGACCTTCTTGAGCCTGTGGTGATGTTGAAATCAGTTTTAACATCCCTGTTGCTTTTGAGAATTCGTAATAATAGATATCATCATCATCGTCATCATCATTGTGATTAATTTTTTGCTGCTCTGATACGAAATTACTATATCCAGCTGATTCGAGGGCATTCAAAAAAATCTGCTCTTCCTCCAAAGAAACGTAATGGGAACCAAGAAGTAGAACAGCAGTCGATTTTCTACCACCACAAAATTCTTGAGGATCCAATGAAAGTGGTGTCGAATAAAATTTTGTGACATGATAATTACTTGCAGTCGTTGTACTAGTAGTAGTAGTAGTTGTCCTACTAATGCTTCGACGTGTCGACGTCAAAAAAGAATTAACAATAACGACTTGCTCTGAGGAGAGCGATAAGAGAAGACACAGACGTAAAACATTCTTAGTCCTAGTAGTGGTACTAGTAGTATTAGCCATTGTTGAGTTGTGAGAAGAGAGCAAAGTAGAGATGGATGATCGATGCATGATTGGTATGATTCATCTATTCAATCTCGTCGTTCGTCAATATCTCCTTATTTTGTACACTCGAATTATTACTTAAGCCAATTGGCATTTTCAAACCTCTCATGCGTATCTGTCGTCGAGTCGTGGATTGGTTCACGGCCAAACCCAGGCGCAAAAAAAGATACTTTTGATTTTGCAACGTGACAATTTTTATACGAGGTCTATTCGCTATTCAATGTACAGGTATTAGTATGTAAATTCTTCAATGACGACATGACGACAACGAAAATTCTAGATCTAGCTAGCTGTATATTTGAAACAGAACTTTTAGAGAGAGAGAGAGGGAGATACAGCAAAAGCTTATTAATACGAAGCAATACCACCAAAAACAGAAACGACGATGAATGACAGTAAAACGACTTCGACGATGAGCGACTTCGACGACATAGTACCACTCGTCCGAGCTTCGTTGATAGCAATCGATGCGGAACTAGTAGTAAACGAAATCAGAACCGAATATATTGTAATCGATGAGTATAGCAGCAATCCTGGTGATTCCGATTTTTCTTCGGAATCAGAACCGAATTGGTTTCAAGATAATTATCAGCAACAATCTTCTAACGCAGACGTAGTAGATCAACAATCAAGAACGATCGGTGCTTGGGCAAGTTTTTCAGTTTTGGGTTTTTTGATGGGTGGGCCATCCCTATCAATGATATTTGGTATTGGTGCAGCCTTCTGTTCTCAACAAGAAGAAGGTGTACTTGCGGGTGATGTTGCGCGAGCAATTGGTGATGTTGCAATTTTATCTCGTCAGAAATGTATACATATAGATCAAAAATACAGTATTGTCGACAAAATAGCAAATGGTGCGTTTACCTTATCACGAAATTGTTTAGATATTCTAACAAAATCCATTAATTATGTATTACTCGATAAAGATAATATATGCCGACTGAGGCAAAGGAGAAATGAATCAAAGAGAACCTAACAGAGCTATACCAATACCAAGATTAACATCAAGTCAAGTATCCCAGAGACGTAATTTGTAAAACAGCGTGTGTCGAAAATCAAAATGGCAGTGACTTCCACCAACCAAAACATTTAAAAAGAAAAACATTTCACTTTCACACTTAATGCATGTAATTTTCACATATAATTTTAATAAATTAATTTTGGTGCAAAACCAAAAATAAATGAATGAGATTAAAAAAAAGTAAATTTATTTCTTCCGTATCACACTCAAACCGTCTCTCATAGGTAATACTAGAACATCCACTCTATCATCTTTAGCAATAGCAGAGTTGAAGCGATGCATAGTAGTAGCAAGCTTTCGTGCCCTGCGATTTTTCCGTAACTCAGATTGACCCGAGTCTTCACTGTCAGACACAGAGGTGAATTCTCCCCTGCTAGCTTCTAGCACGAGACCCTTCCAAAGAACATTGTCGACCACAACAAGTCCTCCGCGTCTAAGTAAACGATTACTGCTTAGACAGGCTTCTACGTACTCGAGCAATCTTGTTTTGTCAGCATCCACAAAGACCATATCAAAGGGCGCCGTCAGATGATCATCGTCACCTGTCGCCATTGCCTCTACAGTCGCTAGAGCATCTGTGACTCTTAACATATCGCATCGAGCAATCCCATCGTCAACAGATATAGACACCAAATCGTCTTGTGTTTCATCCATGTCTTCGTTTTTGCGAAGAGCGCATGCTGCCTCAATGGCTTGTTCGTCATCAAATCCATATTTGCCAATAATCTGAAGGTGTGCAGCTGCCAAATTAAACGCACGGCTGTCTCTCTCCATAGTCATAACATATGGACCGTCGGTTACTACCTTTCTTTCGTCATCAACTCCCAACACTAGACCTACATTCCTCGCTCCCTCCAATAGACATGCAGTGGCGTAACCCGTGAAGGTTCCAAGCTCCAAAATACGACCGTTGCGTGTCATTGATGCGAGTTGCGTTAGTAATTTTCCTTGGGCGGCTCCAGAGACCATATGAGATCCGCTTGCCAAATAGGCTTGCGTATTAAGTTCGATTTCCTTATATATCGATGGAACCGGGGAAGAATGACCTAAACTATAATCATCAAGATTTTCATAATGTTGTTGCTGTTTTTGTTCTTCGGCAGACTGATCCCCTATTATTTCGGTATCAAGACGACGAGGTGCCATTGCGCCGTTGAATACTCGATTTTTGCATGCAGTAGAACATGATCCTTGGTAATTAGTCCGACATTTTTCGCATTGAATCATACGTTTGTGACAACTTTCGTTACGGCAATTTGTAACCAATGAAGTTTCTGCTCCACATGTTACGCAACTTCCCAAATCATCTTCAGTAATTTGACGACCCAGTCGTCCATCAAAGACAAAGTTGGTACCCTTGAACATGGATTCCTCTCCCTCTTTCTTTTCCGTCAATGTTCGATCGTAAGCAATGATCCCCCCAGCGAGACGAGATACGTTGGTAAAGCCCATTTCTTGCGTCAAATATGCCCCAACTTTAACGCCTTGGGGTGACAAAAAAAAAGTAGCGATTTAGATATATATAGAATGCATATCAAAAACCATAATTAAGAAACATTAGCTTTCACGAATATTATTTCGATAACGTATACATTTTGACGAATAAAACACAAGCACACAATTTCGGTAATATATAAACTCACATCGAATTCCCCCCGTACAATAGGCCATTATGGGAGCATCCTTGGGTGTATCCGCCAGTCGTTCTTTTAAAACATCCCAGCTATCTCGAAAACTTTCTGTTCCCAACGCCTCTGCACCTTCAAAGATCCCAACATCGGTCTCGTAGTTGTTACGACAATCAAGGATAATAGGTGCATATTTTCCCTCTTTATTAATAGCCTCGTCGTCACCATCCACTTTTTCTTTCTGTTCGGTAGTCTGCTCCCGAGCTTGCATCAGTCGCTCGTGCCACTCCAATGGTGGCATATCATAACCAGCAGATTGCCAATCCAATGATGTATCGAGACCGTCGGCTACGACTTGATTCCGTACCCGAACATGCAAATTACGAAATGGTGGAGCCGGTTGACCATTGTGTGGAACCCCAGCCACTGCAAACTCTTCCTGGGAAAGTGGCTTTGGATCGATATTGATGTCATTTTCCATATACCGTCCTAGCTCTGGTATCGACCGACAACATTCCATAAAATGAGATAATACGTTAGTTGGGACACTCATTTGTGCGTTCACGCCCTCATGGGCTACGTAAACCCTTCCGAGTGCCTGAAAGGGCTTCCAAATCTTTCTCAAATTGAAGGCAAATTCTTCCACGTCTAATATTGTAGCCGGAGGAAATGCATAGAAGGACAGCATTGTCATGCTGGGGGAATCAACGGGATCAGGCATTCCATTCAAATAGGCGGGGGGAGGCAAGGGAAGTGGAGCGTTGGGATCTTTTCCTACATTAATTTGGACGGAAGGACGTTTCATCGTAGAGAGAGTTGACGACGTTGAATTTTGAAGAAAATATTCGTTTGCCAAAGCAAATGTCTTAACGACGTCTTCGTCGTTTTCGATCTTCCAGTGCAGATTATAGAATACATCCTCGTCCGTTGTTGTCAAAGGAACAACGGCGATGACGGTCCCATTCTCGTCTACTTGAGGTAAATTCGCTGTCAACAAAAAACTATTCTTACGAAGAGCTCGAAAAAATCCAAACATCTCATCTTTCAACCCACGAAATGTTTTAGTTCCTTCTGAACCTGCCTCAATGAAGACACGTCCTCGTTTTTCTCGGCCGCTTAGCTTTAATTCCTCACGTAATTTTTCGTCGACGAAGACCTTGACAGCGTAAAGAGGCGGAACCTCGAATGGTGTCGTCTTTGATTTCGACGATGACGTGACATTTGTATCGTTACTTTCCGAATGTAGTAATCGTTTGATGTGTAAATGTCTCGATACCCTTTCTTGGACGTTTCGTTCGCGAACTTGTCGTTTGGATCGATTAACTTCCAATCGACGTTCCACCAACTCTTGGTTGGTAAGGATCTTGTTTTCTTCTTCTTCTTTGTGCGATGTTGGTGATGACGCCAACGGCCAGCCATTGAAGGGAAATGCAATTCGACGTCGTCTAACGTAGGAAACCTCCCTCTGGAAAGCCAGTACGGTACCACTATTGTGAATAATAGCTCTATTAACTGTATTGATGCCACGTCCAATGATCATAAATATCGTCATGGTAACGATACAACAACTGTAAGCCTTTCTTCTTATTGTCGTCGTCGTCTTTGATATTTCCATTATTGCGATCTTGATGGTAGAGGCTAGTAGCTATAGATCCCACAAAAGGAGAAAAAGAATTATGAAACCAGAGGATGAAACAAAGATCGATTAGATGGTATTGGCCAGTGATTCAGCTGTGGTTTTGTTTAGTATTCAACAGCTCAAACTACCGATTACCCGATGATGGGTATTGATATTATTGTTGAATGCTGAAAGAAAATAAGAAAATACAAGAAAAAAGCACATTTAACATGTCATGAAAAAATGGTGCGTCATGAAACGCGACGAAGGTCAGACATGCAGGCACGACACTGGGAAAAAATCCTGCCTACAGTATTGATTTTTGAAGTAAGTATCTATATCTCAACATTATACTAGTATTATTATTATTTTAGGAAAGTATAGGGGCATTATAGTAGTAAAAAATGTTTTATTATTTTACCTCGAGACAACACTACTATTTATACTACTAGGATGATGTCTGAGCAATTCATAGATGGTATTCAGGTCACTCTTATCTCCAACGGCGAAATGAGCAAAAGGTGATAGATGTGTGACAGGGTCGAATGATTCCAATGCCGGCATGTACGACTTTACAATACTGCCCAAACCTCTTGTCCACGGTATAGAATATTCACAGGCCAAATTCAATGGGAGACGACCGGCGGAACCTTCTCGTGTAGCAGCGGGTCGTCGGGTACAATTAGCGATTGATGTGTTGTTAACCACGCTACTATCGTAATCACTTCTACCAATCATACCGTTACCGTTACTGCTACTATCTCCATCGCCGCCATAGCTCAATAAGTAGTCAAGTATTCGTATTGACAATTCTTTAGTCTTCCTGCATTTTGTGCAGGATGACATTTTGACGATCAATATGGAAAGCACCGTTTGGCCGTTATCATCAACACAACACAAATCAATTCGTAAACGAACAATGATTTGTTTCAATATTCGAATGTAATTTTTCCTCTTTTTTTTAGTAATGAATTGATCCCACATGTCCGATAATAGTAAATGTAAAGCATAAAGTCGTACCTTTCCTCCATTTTCGTCGGAAAAGAAACGAACGCATGATTCGATACACCGCCAGGCATTTTCATCGTCTCGATCACCGATATTCAAAAGGAGATACCCAAGCGGCGACATCTCTTCATTATTCAACGACAATAGACGCTTTTGAAGTAGAGAATCTATTCCTTCTTTAATATTGTATTCTTCCAATAAGACTCTGATCATCTCCTCGTTCTGATAGTAACAAGCAAAATGCAACGGACTTGAACCTTTATCGGGATGAAGGCTATCGAGCAGCATAGACGGATGTATACGGATTATTTCACAAAACAGTGTCATATCATAACAATATTCAGCGATGATTTGCGTAATATTATTTAGGTTCCGTTCAAAATAAGATGGATATTCTTCTCTAACATGCTGTATAATTTCGTTGAAATCCGATCCTGCCTGTAAGGATAACTTCAAGGGTATTTCCGCATCAGTTGTCTCCTGAAACAATCCTTTATGTTGGTAGTAACAGTGCTGCCCAACTTCATCATCCTTCTTGCCGCCATCCCCGTCTCCTCCGTCGTAGGTATGTTCTAGAATTTCTTTGAGGATGAAAGAAATTCCGTCGTTCCATCCGTGTTCTTTACATACCATGTGCAACAAAGTGGTTCCAACACCGCCATCTCCATCATTATCCGCGTCACCATCATCACAATAATGGAACAAAACAGAAACGTTGTCGTGAATGATTGCTTGAAGGGCTGTCATGTTCCGACAACGCGTAGCCATACTAGCATACTGAACACGTTCTGGTAGAGACAAAAACGGTATCTTACGGAGGATGATTTTGAGTGTACTTTGGTCAATAGATGGATCATGACATGCTCGTTTGAGTACTTTACGGAATATACCCTCGTCGAGATGGGTTGTTTTGGTTTTACTACTACTACTACTACTACTACTACTAGGGTGATATTTCGTTAGTATTGATTTGATAGCATTCCAATTTGTTTTCTTTGGATTCTGTAGTAGCTTTGTTATTTCTTTGGACGCTTTCGCTTTGTCTACTTTCGACATAGCACTTTAATAATTATGTGAATAGGCAAGCGACCTAGCACCAGTTTGTTGTTGCTCCTTTCCATTGATCGAGTACCTGTATGTATATCTCCTTTTGTGTATAACGTCGCTCATCGCTCATCGCTCATCGTCGATCGTCATCGTCATCGTCATCGTCATCGTCATCGTCATGATTGATTTTTATTGCTTTGAAGAACATAACAGAATTTCTGAGAACGACGGACGGACGTTTGAAATCCATTTTTTTTTTTGCTTTGCACAAAATTATTATTCTCAACAAAACGAGAGCACGAGAGCATTATAAGAATAGGTTTAAAATTCGTGGAGCTAACTCTTGCTTGTTGGTTCGTTGGGAGAGATTATTGTCACGTCACACCGGAAACGACTGACATCACGTTTGTGCTGTGATGGAAAGGCGGCGAGCCACACGACGAAAATGGACACACTACGATAGTGAAACGGTCAAATATCAAATTC
>Ga0115007_10002841_pt1 | contig 10583 bp, 7 predicted proteins | sample ArcOceMetagenome_2_FD_87166 | JGI IMG/M metagenome (GOLD analysis project Ga0115007, IMG submission 87166) | Marine eukaryotic phytoplankton communities from Arctic Ocean - Arctic Ocean ARC135M Metagenome | ecosystem: Environmental > Aquatic > Marine > Oceanic | place: Arctic Ocean | collected...
AATGGCGAGTTAAACTCCTCATCCAAAAACTCATCCCACTGGCTGTTAAATTGCTTAGCGGCGGTGACCAGCTCTTCCAAGTTTTCGATCCGTGACTGGGCTTTTTCGCCTTTCTCTTTTTGGTGGTGTTCGATCAACCCTGCGTGCTGAATAACATGCTCAGTCTGCTCATGAAGCAGCGTGTCTTCCGTATCTTGTGCCATCTGGTTGATTAAATCGATAAACCCTTGCAGCGCATTGGCTGCGCGTGGAGGTAAGCGTTTAAGCTCGACTACCTCATTGGAGGCTCGCCACATGGAGATGGATTGGCTGCGGGCATGCTCGCGTATGACTTCGATAGTGCGGGTGCCGATGCCTCGAGTAGGGACATTGATCACACGCTCCATGGAGGTGTCGTCATCCCTATTACTGAGTAAGCGTAGATAGGATAGGGCGTTTTTAATCTCTAAGCGTTCATAAAAGCGTTGGCCGCCGTATATACGGTAAGGGACTCCGCTGCGAATCAGCGCTTCCTCAAGTACGCGAGACTGGGCGTTTGAGCGATAGAGGATGGCGCACTCTTTGCGGACATTGCCCTCTTGGACCCATTTGCTGATTTGATCGACGATAAAACGGGCTTCATCTTGTTCGTTGAAGGCGGAGTAAAGCGAGATAGGCTCACCTTCGCCCGCATCGGTATGGAGCTCTTTTCCTAGGCGGCCTTGGTTATTGCGGATAACCTCATTCGCAGCCCGAAGGATGGTTTCTGTTGAGCGGTAGTTTTGCTCAAGTTTGATGGTTTCCGTACCGGGGAAGTGGACCGCAAGGTTTTGAATGTTTTCTATCTTGGCGCCACGCCAGCCATAAATCGATTGGTCATCATCTCCGACTGCCATCAGTTTTCGTTGGCCGCCGCATAGCATCTGTAACCATGCGTATTGGATGCTATTGGTGTCCTGAAACTCATCCACTAATAGGTAGCGGAAGCGTTCTTGGTAATGGGCTAATAGTGCAGGGTTTTTGTCTCTTAGCAGCTCCAGTGAACGCAGTAACAGTTCACCGAAGTCGATCATGCCGCCCCGTTCGCAGGCTGCTTCATAGGCGTGATACATGGATAGCATATTACGATCGGTTGGGTCATTCCGTGGTTCAATGTGTTTAGCGCGTAAGCCGTCATCTTTTTTGTCGTTGATATACCACTGGAATTGGCGTGCGGGCCAGCGTTTATCATCCAAGTTCATCTCTTTTGCGAGCCGCTTGATGACCCTAAGCTGGTCATCACTGTCCATGATCTGGAAGTTTTCCTGTAACCCCGCATCCTGCCAATGGGAGCGTAATAAGCGATGGGCTAGCCCATGGAACGTGCCGACCCACATCCCTTGGGGGTTAATGCCCAATAACTCTTCTATACGCCCCCGCATCTCTTTGGCCGCTTTGTTGGTAAACGTAACCGCCATAATCGAATAGGGTGACATTTTCTCGATCTGAATAAGCCAAGCGATACGGTGGACCAGTACGCGGGTTTTACCCGATCCTGCACCGGCAAGTACAAGTAGGTTCTGTACGGGCGCCGTTACAGCGCTACGCTGGGCATCATTTAGGGAATCGATTATATGGGTTACGTCCATTGCTACTCTTCAGTCACTGTATAAATAATCAGTTAAGGATTATAACAGCTGCTATGGACTTTAATAGTAACTAAGGGGGAAGGGAGGGAGGAATTGTCCCGCTCGGCGATAGATTAACGCCCCTGTAGGGCTGAATAGGCTTACCTACAGGGGACGGAGCTTAATCGGGGAGTTGGCTTGGGTTCTGTCGCCGGAAGAGTAAGATGCGCTTGAGCTCATCTGGATCTTTTAGCTTTTGGGCGCTGTTTTTATCTAACCAAGGAATGAGTCGAGAGAGCCAGAAGCGCATAGCGGCGGTGCAGCTTAGTACTGCCCAGGCGTCTCGCTCCCCTTGGGTGAAGGGCCGTGCTTTGTTGTAAGCGTCCAGAAGTGCATGTTCTCGAGCGTGATCAATAGAGCCGTCCGGATTGCTACACCAATCATTGGCAACAATAGCTAGATCAAATAGCAGAAACCCGGTGGCCGCATTATAAAGATCCAATACGGCGCTGACACGGGTTCCTTGAAAGAGCACATTGTCGTGGAAAAGGTCGCCGTGAATGGTGCCTACTTTGATATCGCTGGGGTTTTCTCTCAGTTGGTCAAAGCGGTGCACTTCATCTTTTAATAGCTTTTGATCTTCGGCTGAGAGCTTAGGGACAATCAGTTCACTCTCTCTGCGCCACCAGAAAACGCCACGGTGGGCTTGGCGCTGTAAGTAGAAGTCAGCGGCGGCTACGTGAAACTCGCCTAATACTTGACCTATTGCAGCACAGTGGTCAGCCGTTAGCTCCGCTTGGCCTACATGCTCGCCATAAAAGCGAGGCTGGATAGCGGCTGGGCGGTTTTTTAGCTTTTTAAGGCCAATACCATTACGGTCTTGGATCGCAAAAGGCACGTCGATATGCCGATCAGATAACCATTGGCAAAGTTCAATAAAGTAGGGCAGCTCTTCGTGATCAAGTTCTTCGAAGAGTGTGAGTACATACTCACATTGAACGCCCTCTTTTTTCAATGACAGGAAGTAGTTGGTATTTTCAATACCCCCTTCAATGCCTTTAAAATTGACCAGTGAACCAAGATCAAAATCGTTAAGTAGTTGGTTCAGATCATCTTGATCTAGTTGTGTATAAACAGCCAAAAGCGTTACTCAATTCTGATTAGTGGGTAGGGTGCTTACCAGCGGAATAGTACCCATTTAGGGATTAACATCTGTGACTCTTCTTGACGGATAAAGTCGCCTTCGCCTGGGGCTGGGATTAAGTAGTATGTCTTACCTTGTTTAGGCACGACTTTAATCTCTTTTAATTCCCCATTGATACGGTATTCGTAATAGGTTTTATCTGAGTCGTTGTAAATTGTAATTTGTGGATCGTTCTCATCCACAAGCGGAGGCACTTCAGCTTGCGCCAGCGGTGTAATCAATAATAACGCGGCGAATAGTAACTTTTTCATAACACTTCCTTCTTTAATATATGAAGACTTCTTTAGACGACTTAACTTATCGACTATGATCTGTCCCTTGATGATAACCAACTCGGATGTACAGATGAGCGAACAGCGCCAAATATCCAACTCACCTCTTATTCTAGTCGACGGCTCCTCGTATTTATACCGTGCTTTTTTCGCGTCTCAGCAAGCAGACTTAAGAAATTCTGCGGGCGTGCCTACGGGGGCGATCCGAGTGGTCACCTCTATGTTGAAAAGTCTGATTAAACAATATCCAGAAAGCCCGATTGCCGTCATCTTTGATGCAAAAGGAAAAACTTTTCGCGATGAGATTTATAGCGACTATAAAGCGCAACGCCCGCCGATGCCAGATGATCTTCGCAGCCAAGTGGATCCCATTCATAAAATTGTGAAAGCAATGGGCATGCCTCTGATTATTGAGGACGGGGTTGAAGCGGATGATGTGATTGGAACGCTTGCATCCCAAGCAAACGAACAGGGTGTTGATACGATTATATCGACCGGCGATAAAGATATGGCGCAGCTGGTGGATAAGCATGTCATGTTGATCAACACCATGACCGATACCTTGATGGATGTTGATGGCGTACGTGAAAAGTTTGGTATTCCGCCTGAGCTCATTATCGACTTCCTCGCATTAATGGGTGACAAGGTCGATAACATCCCAGGGGTCCCCGGTGTTGGTGAGAAAACAGCGTTGGCGCTCTTACAGGGTATTGGCGGCATTAAAGATCTCTATGAAAACCTCGATAAAATAGCGGATTTAGGTTTTCGTGGTTCCAAAACCATGGCGAAAAAGCTCGAAGAGAACAGAGATAAAGCGGAGCTATCCTATCTACTGGCAACTATTAAGCTTGATGTGGAGCTGCATGAAACCATTTCTGATTTTAAAAAGCCGGAGCCGGATACCGCTGCATTAATTGAGTTATTTGAAGAGTTTGAGTTTCGTTCTTGGTTGGTTGACCTTCAAGCCGGTGGCGGCGCGTCGCCTGAATTAATTGAAGAGGCAAGCGCTCTACCCGCTGCGCCGGACAATGTTGATTATGAGGTCATCTTCGATGAAGCGGAGTTAGATCGCTGGATTGACCGGTTATCCACAGCTGATCTGTTTGCTTTTGATACGGAAACCACCAGTTTGAACTATATGGAGGCTGAGCTGGTAGGGGTTTCATTTGCTATAGAGCCCGGTAAGGCCGCGTATGTTCCGGTGGCCCATGACTATATGGGGGCGCCTGAGCAGATTAGCCGTGAGCGGTTATTAGAAAAACTTAAACCGCTGCTTGAAAGTGATGAGCATAAGAAAGTAGGCCAACATATTAAATATGATATGAATGTGTTGGCAAATTATGGCATCGAGATGAAAGGTATCGCTTTTGATACGATGCTGGAGTCCTATGTACTCAACTCGACAGCGTCCCGTCATGATATGGACAGTTTGGCCGACCGTTACCTCGGTGTTAAAACGGTTAAATTCGAAGATATAGCAGGCAAAGGCAAAAAACAGCTGACATTCAACCAGATTGAACTGGAGCAAGCCGGTCCCTATGCGGCGGAAGATGCTGATATTACGTTAAGACTGCATCAAGCGATTGATGCGCAGCTGAGTAAAGATGAAAAGCTTTCGAAGGTGTTTACTGAGATAGAAAAGCCTTTGATTCCAGTGTTGTCACATATTGAACGTAATGGCGCGTTAGTGGACCCTAAGGTCTTAGGTGAGCAGAGTATCGAGCTAGCTGCTCGTATGATTGACTTAGAGCGAGAGGCGTATGAGATTGCAGGTAAAGAGTTTAATTTAGCGTCGCCTAAGCAGTTACAGCAGATCTTATTTGAAGAGCAAGGGGTTCCGGTTATTAAAAAGACACCGAAAGGTGCGCCGTCTACCGCAGAAGATGTCTTACAAGAACTGGCATTGGAGTACCCGCTTCCCAAACGAATTTTGGAGCACCGTAGCTTAAGTAAATTAAAGTCGACCTACACCGATAAGCTGCCGCTGATGATTAACCCTAGAACCCAGCGTATTCATACCTCCTACCATCAGGCGGTTACAGCAACCGGACGTTTATCTTCAACAGACCCCAATTTACAGAATATTCCCGTTCGCACCCAAGAGGGGCGCAGAATTCGTCATGCGTTTATCGCGCCGAAAGGCTATAAAATCGTCGCAGCCGATTACTCCCAGATTGAGTTGCGCATTATGGCGCACCTCTCACAAGATAAAGGCTTATTAGAGGCCTTCTCTAAAGGCGCGGATATACATAGTGCTACGGCGGCGGAGGTGTTTAAGGTTGACCTTAATGAGGTGAGCAGCGATCAACGCCGTAGTGCCAAAGCGATCAACTTTGGCTTGATTTATGGCATGTCTGCGTTTGGCTTGGCTAAACAGCTAGGGATCAGCCGTAAAGAGGCGGGGCAGTATATTGAACATTATTTTGCGACCTATCCTGGGGTGCAGAATTATATGGACGATGTACGTACGAAAGCCCAAGAGCAGGGTTATGTAGAAACCATTTTTGGCCGCCGGCTATACCTACCAGAGATTAAAGCGAAGAATGCTATGCGTCGCCAAGCGGCTGAGCGTACAGCGATCAATGCGCCGATGCAGGGAACGGCGGCAGATATCATTAAACGGGCGATGGTATCTGTGGATAACTGGTTGGCCGGTGCCGACTACGATGTGCGTATGATTATGCAGGTGCACGATGAGTTGGTTTTTGAAGTACGAGAAGACCAAGTTGACGCGTTTGTTGATGAGGTTAAGCAGCAGATGTCTGGTGCGGCGGATCTGGATGTGCCTTTACTTGTAGAGGCCGGTGTTGGCGATAACTGGGAGCAGGCGCACTAATCTATCCGTGTCTAATGAAGGGGGGGATGGAACGATTGTTGAAAACGCCTGTCTACTGTTTAAGGGTCACGTTTAGCAAGATGGTTGTGGTCCTTTACAGCAAGTATTAAAGCCCTGAGGTCTCAATCGTTCCCCTTTTAACGATTCCCAGGGCTTTTTTTTGTTCTAGGTCGCTTATTCTGCTGGCAGCTCGTCTTGCTCTGGTAAAAGCCAAGAATCTAAACGCTGACGAAGCTGATCTACGTTCTGTTTTTTCAACGCAGAAAACGTTTGTAGCGTTACGAGGTCACCCAGCACTTCAGTCAGCTCTTTACGGATCGTTAGGAGTGTTGACTGCGCAGGGCCTTTTTTCAGCTTATCCGATTTTGTTAGCAATACATGCAATGGCATATGAGAGGTTTGACACCAGTTGACCATCATATGATCAAACTCTTTCATCGGGTGGCGTATATCCATCACTAACACGACACCTTGTAAGCATTGGCGCTTTTGTAGATATTCATCAAGATGTTGTTGCCAATGCTGTTTCATCTCAATCGGTACTTTTGCGTAACCGTAGCCGGGAAGGTCAACAATACGTAACCCTTCAATATTTAGGTCAAAAAAGTTGATTAATTGTGTTCGGCCAGGGGTTTTTGATGTCCGTGCCAGTTTTCCGTTGTTGGTTAGCGTGTTAATTGCGCTAGATTTTCCCGCATTTGAGCGGCCAGCAAACGCAACTTCTGCACCTACGTCTTCCGGACACTGGTGTAATTTTGCCGCACTTTTATTGAATCGTGCGCTGTTATAGTGAACGGTTAATTGATCTGATGACATATTTTGGGCCGCTTTTTTGGTAATCGCTACTAAAGGAACAGAGATTGTCGTTCCAGTTTGTGTGGATATTGGTTTATAATTGCGCCAATTTTACCTGCGATCAGGTTTTAGCTCTAGTCTGCAGGGAAGTGAGGATAACATTGGTCAACGTAAAACCATTAGTGTTTTACATAGATCAAACATAATTTTAATCAAGAGTCTGGGTTCGTCGATGAATAAACTACTGATTAGCTTGCTTGTGACCATAGGTCTTACTGGTGTAGCTCATGCGGCAGGTGATGCTGCTGCAGGAAAAGGCAAAACAGCTGTATGTGGTGCTTGTCACGGTGCTGACGGTAACAGTGCAGTGGCAAACTTCCCTAAACTTGCGGGTCAGAATGAAGCGTATCTGATCAAGCAGCTTAACGAAATTAAATCAGGTAACCGGGCTGTCGTTGAAATGACAGGTCTGCTAAATGGTTTAAATGAGCAAGATATTGCTGACATAGCGGCTTATTTTGCTAAGCAAAAAGGCACGGTAGGTCATGCAGCTAAAGATCTTGTTGAGCAAGGTCAGAAAATTTACCGTTCAGGTATTGCTGCGAAAGGCGTTGCTGCGTGTACAGCATGTCACTCACCTACAGGTGCTGGTAACGAGCAAGCGGGTTTCCCTGCGATTGGTGGTCAGCATGCTGCGTACACTGAGAAGCAGTTACACTCTTTCCGAACGGGCGAGCGTGCTAACGATCCTCAAGGCATGATGCGTGATACTGCGGGTAAGCTGAGCGATGCTGAAATTAAAGCTGTCGCTAGCTATATTCAGGGACTGAGTAAGTAAATTCAGTTCTGGTTAAAAAAGGGCAGCGTAAGCTGCCTTTTTTTATAGCTGTTTTTTTGAGAAGATGGAACTTTATAGTCTAGGTTTATGTCCACCTCTTACACATTGATTGTTCGGAGCACAAAATAGAATGAAAAGAATTGGCTTTATATTAGTCGCTTTGCTGTTTCCTTTACTCGCTCAAGCAGAAGATTATCGGGAAGGTGTGCATTACGTTAAAATACCAACGGCTGTTCGTACGCTTGATCAGAGCAAAGTTGAAGTGGTCGAAATGTTTGGTTACCCATGCCCTCACTGTAATAGCTTCGAGCCTTACATTAAAAACTGGAACAGTAAAAAAGCAGATGATGTCAATTTTGTGCGTATTCCCGTGGTCTTTGGGCGTAGCTGGGAACCAATGGCACGTGCTTTTTATGCATCAGAGCTGATGAAAACGCTGGATAAAACCCATGAAGCAACCTTTCATGCGATTCATGTTGAGCGTCGCCGCTTTACGGGCGTAAATGACTTCTCCACCTACTACTCAAATTTGGGTGTTGATGGGGCGCAGTTTGATAAAATGTATAATTCTTTTGCGGTGAATATGAAGTTAAAGCAAGGGGATTCTAAATTGCGTGGTTATGGTGTTGAAGGTGTGCCAGCAATGATTGTAAATGGTAAGTACCGTATCAGTGCTCAGATGGCGGGTGGCCAACAAGAGATGCTGAAAGTCGTCGATTTTCTTGTTAATAAAGAACGCGCTGCCGCACAATAGATCTTAGTATTCTAAAAAAACGCCCTGAATGGGCGTTTTTTTTTATCTGTTTGCTATAAGCTCTAGTGTGAATTAGTGAGTTGAACTAACATGAAGAGATGCTGATTTGTGGTTACGGTAGCCTGAGGATTCAGAGTGGCAGAAGAACAAGTGGACTGGAAAAAGAAATATAGGGAATTGACTCATGAGTTGGAGCTGCAAGAGCGCAAAAGTGCTGATGCTGAGCGACAACTACGGCAGCTTGCAGGTTATTTATCTGTTGCGCTAGAGGGTGAAAGTCCGCAATTTGATGCTGAACTATCTCAATTAAAGCCTTTGTTGCAAACCGGGTGTGTAGAGCACTTAGCGGCGTTGAAAAAAACGACAAAACGTGTAGAAACACAGGTTAAAAGTAGAGAAGAGGCGAGGGATCAGCAGGCGCGGGATACGGTGGCTGCCCTTTTAAAGTGGGTCCGCATGTTACGTACCCAAGTACAAAATAGTCGATCCCAGAATCTTCTTGATACGCTTGAAAAACGTAGCCATGAGATAACAGACAAATTCTATAACTTACCTACGTTACTCGGTGATTTTATCGAGTTGCAGAGCCATGTTGAAACCGGCACGGAAAGTGATGCGTCGTTGGACAACAGCGATTTTTCTTTAGACACCACCGCGTCTGTTGATGCCCTTGGCGATGAAGTGCGTATCTTGTTAAAGCATATAGGCGCAGAGTTATTGGAGCTTATTAGCGGGCTCAGCGTGCCTAAGGATGAAGCACCCGATGCGAGAGCGTTGGTTAAGCGTATTGAAAGTGGTTTTGAATTACCCCATCTACCGGATATTGTTCATTGTGTTGTTAAGCTGGTGATCAAGTCGACCAGCAACACAAGCGATGATTTTGAGAATTATCTTTTAGAATTAAGTTCTCGATTAACCGAAGTGCAGACCTTTGTTGTCGATAGTCGTCACGAGCAGCAAGAGATTGGGCAGAATCAAAGGGCGCTGGATCATCAAGTACGTAAAGATGTAAAGCAGCTTCATCATACGGTTAAAAACACCAACGATATTAAAGATTTAAAGACGGCAGTATCGGTTCAACTCTCGGGCCTAGTGCGGGCCATGGATAGTTTTAAAAAGAAAGAAGAGGAGCGTGAGAGTCGATTACAGGGGCGCTATGAAGACTTAATCGGCAAAGTCGATGAGATGGAGCAGGAGACCCGTAAAGTAAAAGCGCATATGGAAGAGGAGCGATTACGCGCAAGAACTGATCCGTTGACGGGGTTGCCGAACCGTGCAGCGTATGATGAATATATTGTCCAAGAGTATGAGCGTTGGTCGCGTTATAGAACCGCGTTTACTGTTGTTGTGGCGGACCTTGATCTATTTAAACAGGTTAATGATAGCTTTGGGCACCTTGCGGGCGATAAAGTACTGCGTCTTGTCGCGAAAGTTATCAGCAAAAATATTAGAGTGACTGACTTTGCTGCACGTTATGGTGGCGAAGAATTTGTTATTATTCTGCCGTCGACGTCCGCTGCTGAAGCTGCGCAAGCGATGGATAAATTAAGACTTTCACTGGCTAAAAGTCCATTTAACTTTCATAGTAAGCCGGTTACGATCACCATGTCATTTGGTGTATCTGAGATTCAAGAGGGCGACTCCCTCGATGAAGTATTCAACCGTGCAGATGAAGCGTTATACCAAGCAAAAGAAGACGGTCGCAATTTAGTCCGTACTAAATAGCGTGCTTATTTTTATACCACTATCATTTTAAGTAAGGTTTCTCTGTTGTGAAGCGTCTTTCACGTATTCTAAAAATCATCCAAGTTTTTGCTCGCTACCGTCTTGATACCATCTTTTTGGGTTTATCACTGCCTTGGTATGTTCGTATTCTGTTTTGGCTACTACCTTGGCGCTTGTTTATTCCGGCATCAAAACCTGAAGCGGTTCGTATTCGTCTTGCTTTAGAAGCCTTAGGGCCCGTTTTTGTTAAATTTGGTCAAATGCTCTCTACACGACGAGATCTGCTTACGGATGACCTGTCTGAGGAGCTCAAAAAACTACAGGACCGTGTACCACCGTTTTCCGGCCCCCAAGCGCAGACCTTAATTGAAACTGCGTTGGGACAACCGGTGTCCGAACTGTTTAGCTCATTTGAGGTTGAGCCGCTCGCCTCTGCGTCGGTTGCTCAAGTGCATGAAGCAACGATGCTCGATGGGCGTGATGTGGTTGTTAAGGTTATCCGGCCTGGCATCAGCAAAACTATTCGTAAAGATGTAGACCTGCTTTTTACCTTGGCACGTCTCGTCCATACCG
>Ga0115007_10002842_pt1 | contig 10578 bp, 2 predicted proteins | sample ArcOceMetagenome_2_FD_87166 | JGI IMG/M metagenome (GOLD analysis project Ga0115007, IMG submission 87166) | Marine eukaryotic phytoplankton communities from Arctic Ocean - Arctic Ocean ARC135M Metagenome | ecosystem: Environmental > Aquatic > Marine > Oceanic | place: Arctic Ocean | collected...
AGGCACCTAAATTAAAATTGGGTGCCGGTGTACTCATCGAATTGGAAGCAGCACCAAATCCACTCATGTCCATGCCACTGTTGCTACTGCCACCCCCACCCCCACCCCACATTTGATCCGGTGTTGCATCCGCAATGCCAGAGGGCAAAGGGGTGAAATCTGGCACAGAGACTTTAGTGTCCGTGTTGTCATTCGTATTGGTTTGAGTATTGACCAATTCGTGTTGATGAAAATTTGAATACAATGGTCGACTGTTTAAATAGGGCATCAATTGTTCGTACAAATATGCCGGACCATTGGCATCGGATGGGTACACCAAAGGACGAAACAACATGTACCAAAAAGAAGAATCAGACAAACGACTTGCTGGTATATCGTCGCAGCAAATGGTAAGAGCACGTCTTAATTTGGGCGGGGCACATTGTGGACGAGCGGCATGGTATTTTAAACCTTCCCCCTCTTTGGTATTGCAGGTGGAAAAAGTATAGTGTTGCATTGTGACACGTTCCAACACATGGACAAGGGCATGGCCCGGGATGGTTTTACGTCGCCACCCACCCGGAAAAATTAACATTTCACCGGGCCGCATGGCACTGACACGCCCCACAAAATATTGCAAGAAGGCTAAAAAACTGGTATGCACGTCTTCGCATTTGCCAATGGGCAATCTTGCTCCAATTTGCAACGCTTCCACCAACGCGTGTTGCACACAATTGACGTGCCGCGAGCAATCTCCCAATTCCTCGGACAACAGACGTTTAAAAATGTTGCCCACGAATTTCATGGACATGGCCAATTGCACGACGGCCTCTTTGCCTTGCCCGTCGGAACTCTCTTTGTCGTTGGTCGTGGTTTTGGCAGAAGCATCTTTGCTTTCCAATCGTTGCGCCGCTGCTTTTCTTGCTTTTGAAATGCCCATGATGACATCCTGTTCCAATTGCCGTTGTTTGACGTCTACAAAAGGATCGGCAAACAAATCACAAAAAGCAAAGTGCAACCATGTGGGGGACGAACCGTGGACAAAGGAATGGCCTTCGTAGACTTGTTTGTCTCGCGCCAAAGTTTGAGATGTTTTGACGCGGTTGAGCTTGTCCGCCACTGTTTGTGGGTCGGCCATTCGTTGTTGCCAGGAGGAGGTCGTTCAAAGTGATTTTTGGTCGGGCGGCAAGTGGGTAAAAGATCGAAACACGTGTTGGCAAGGGGTTGCTTAATAGGGGGCAATAACTTTTCTGGCTTCGATCTCCAGATCTCTCACAAAGCTGCTCAAATTCATCCAGAGCCGTCAACCTGGTCAATATGACTTCGTTGTTAAAACAACCCACCATACATGTCGGCAACTTGTGCACCAGCACACCGAAACGACAACTCAAAGAAGCATTGTTTTATCGATTTGCACGGTACGGCACCGTGATTGATGTGGTTGTGATGAAACGCCAAAAGAGGTTGCGTGGCCAAGCGTGGGTGGTGTTTCTTCAAGTCAATGCGGCTGCCGTATGCATTCAGGACGCACAGGGTAAATTGTTGCTGGGACGAAAAATGAAATTGGCGTACGCCAAAAAGAAATCCAACGCGACCGCCGAAAGGGACGGCACTTGGGTAGCACCACATTCACGGCCAAAAGACACTGGTGCCGACGGTCAGGGGGAAATCAGTGTCAACAAAGAAAGGCCTCAACAGGAAGGAACAAGCAATGAATCCACATCCAGTACATTGGTGATACACGATTTACCAGAGAACGCCACGGTGGAAGCAATGACCGCGTTGTTTGGGCAATTTGCACAATTTTTATCGGTCAAAAAAATTGACAACGACGACAACGAGGACGATGGAGAAATGGACGCGAAAAAGGATGAAAAGGACGAACAAAACACGATGCACGTGGAATTTGGGACCTCCAACGCAGCAAACGTGGCGTACCGCAATCTGAATGGGTTTCGGTTGACACCGACGGACGTGTTGGAAATGGAATTTCTATAATGTTGAGGTTGTGTTGAAGAAAGTTGCACGGTGTTGAAAAATACTTTCAACACCGATGGATCACTTTTGTTGTATGATGTTGGGTCGGAGAAAACAAAACCAAAAAAAATAAAGTGCAACACTGTAACAAAAGAAAAGATGTGAAGAAGTACCCCGTTGTTCAAATAGCAAATAGAGTAGTCGTAAACATGTAATGTACAAACAGTTTGTTGGCCTTCTCTGTCACCGCCCCCAGCTCCACTTTTAGGGGCTCTAAGTCTCAAAGAGGTCAAGCCACCGGGGGGCTTAAATTTGAAAATTTAAAAACCTCCGTTCTCCTTGCCCCTCCGCTCTGGCATACTGGCACATATAATTGACCAGTGTCCTTCCAAAAAGCGTCGACGGTTGCTTCAATCGTCTCAATCGTCTCGAATCTGTTCTCAATTCAACAACAACCCAACCAACACATCTTCCCTTAAAGCTTGCAATCTTTTCGTTCCAAGCAACCAACACAGACAGTCTTTGTTATATCAAACATGGACGATAGATTGAACAAGTTGCTCGCCAACCTTTGTCACAACAATGTTGACATTCGCACCCGAGCAGCTAAAAACTTGACTTTCAAACTCACCTCTGGCCTTGTGTTGCCCGAAAGAATCATTTCCAATGTGATTGCGACTCGGTCGATACTCTCCACTTTAAACAATTCTGCTGTTTCCGACCAAGAGTTTGGACAACTACTCACGCTTCTGGAACTCATAACCACCAAAGATGCTTGGTCGGCGGCCGTGTTGGTCGACGCAGGTGCATTGAAAGTCGTTCGTGCCTTAATGGATCAAGTGAATTCCTTTGATACGACGGCCCGATCCGACCAACAAAGAATTACGCTGCAGGATCAATTGAAAAACATCGCAAAAATATTGCTGAGCGTACCGCCCCAACAAAGGAACCCACCCCATGCTGTTGAAACGTCACAGAACATGCTGTACCCAACGGCTGAAAACACAGACCCAACGCGTTCAAAGAGGGCATCTCCACCTCCGTCTCCACCTCGCTACGGCGGCGGCGGCGGTGGCGGCAGTAAAATTCAATCGCCACCCCGCAGAGATACCAAAAGATCCGATTCACCAGATCATTTTGCAAGCATGATGGCGATTTCGACCTCGACAACGGCACCGACCGACAACACGGGTTCTTCCGTGCGTGGTGGGTGGTGCTTTCCTCGAATTGAATTGACGCGGCATGACGATCAAATCTTGTATCATGCAAAAGCAGAATTGTCTTGCGGTGATCCTGTCCGACAAATGAACGTGGTGAAACAATTGTCAACCATTATGCTGTCCGATTTTCCCGGAGAAATTTGGTTGCAACGCCCTGAAATATTTCGCATGTTATTGACATTGATACGAAGTACCAAAGAATCCAACATTCCGAGTGATACTGCCCTGCTTGAATGCACTGTGCATTGCATGGAAACATTATTGAAACATTGGAAACACAGTTTAAAACGAATGTTGGACCATGAATTGCACCCCACAATTACCACCACCACCACCACAGCAGCGGCACCCACACCCACCTCCACTCGCGATCGCATTGAAACATCTTACCCGTCTGGCCATGCGGGTACCATTGTATTCACACCGTCGTCGTGTTCCACTTCATCCATCTCCTTGGGCGATGCGGCATTGATGATTGTGATGAGTGGTGTACCCACATCTTTGTGCAACAATTCGATACACACCGATCTTCTTCAACCAATGCTGTGTCAAGCCATGTCACTCGTCGCGGAATCGTTTCCCATCCATCACGTGACCAGAGAGGGTCAGGTCATTGACCACACGTCATGGACCGCTTCTCGGTACCAAACAATTATGAATACCATGGGATCACTTTTATCCCAATGTGTCATTGCAGGCTTGCAACCGGCTGCATCGACAACCACAGCACCATTGCCCAACAATGGGATTGACACGAACCCCGCATTGCAATTGACGTACTGCCGCTTGTTGCATTGTTTGTTGCTTGAAATTGCTGGTTCCAATTTAGGTATTGCCGGCGACACGACTGCACCCAGTACACCTTCCGTGCATGTCAGTACCAATGTGGTTGCATTCGTAAGGCACGCATTGTTTTGCTCGGTTGGAAGTGGTTCAACATTTGACATTGATGAAAACGTTTGGAAATCTCTGGATACTTTGATGAAATCTGTTGACCATCAAGGTGCTCATTTGATGGAAGTCAGCGAATCGATTTTAACAGCAGTTCGAACAGCTCACAACAATTATTCTTCGACCGACCCGGCCGAGGACGCACATGATACGAACGAAGAAAAAACAATGGTGAACCCCAGAGATCGGTTTTTAAAACACGCCATTGCGTTGATGTCTGCTGCGGAGGCGACGAACGAAACAAAACAACAACATGAGACGAGTTCCGATGTGGTTGACACATGTCGATGTCAGTGTGATGCACTGTTTGACATGTTACCATCCTTGATGTGCATGCGAACAACAACAGACGCAATGAATCTGGGCAACGCAGAAGAAAAACCGGTTGTGGACAACGCAATGGCAAGTGCTATTGTTGGTGATGTTGTAGCTTTGTGTGGTTTAACTCATTCTGACATGGTTCAAAGCAGCAACTACGAAGACCATGCAATTTCTGCGTTGCAAAACGATTCCATTGCATTGCTTGTCAAATTGATGACCTACCCATTCCCACAAGTTCAACTCATCGTGTATGAACAACTTCTGTCCTCCGTCACCATGAGAACCTTATCACTTGGTGGCAACAGGAGCAGCAGCCACCGCCACAGCAGCAGCAGCAGCACTCAAATCGTAACACTTGTTGACCGTTTTGTAGTTGATGTCATGGTCAACAACATTTTAAACCATGAATTGATCATGAATGAAATAGTGTTTCAAGGCATGAACAATAAATTAGTGCAAACGTATGCCATGGATTTAGCCAGATCCGTTGTCACGTTGGTGTCGAATGGCATTGGTACCCATGGCACCACTGACGACAGTGGAATGGTGCGTCTCCACAAATACATTCCGGTGCTTTCTTGCCTCACACTAGGTGATAAAGAAGACCACACCAACAAAGTTTCAAAAGAAGTGGATGTTAGTGGTATTGTAGAAACAATGTCGCTGCAGGATCGCGCTCTGCTTCTTTTACAAGCATTGTCTCACCGCGACAAAACAATACGTCATCGTGCCGCTCAAGATCTACGTCACATGTCTCGTTCCATTCTTTCAAGCAGAGAGGGTACAACAGAGGACTACATTGATCCAAGAATGTTACGTCAACCATTGTCGTACACGGCAGATCGATACCGAGTAGATTTACAAGGGGAAGAGCAACGCAATGAACTTGAACAACAGCAGCAGCAGCAGCAGCAACAACAACAAGTGACCGTGTCGGACGTTGCTCAACTTGTTCAGTTGCTGGAAAGTCCCACGATTGAAGACAGTATTTGGTGTACGGCGGCCGATCATGTTGGAAGTATGTTGAGATCGGATGGGGATGGTGACGGTGGGGATGATGTTGCTGATGAATGTGGAGCACACAACACAGACGAGAACTCCAACATGTTGTTGAAATTGTTGGGTACCGTTTTGTTGAAAATGAGTCTATCGGGTGATGGCCAGAACGCCACATTGCTATCAAAATCCTACGAGCTTTTATTGATTTTAGTAGGCCATTGCACGGCTTGCTACAAAGCATTGGTCGTACAGGATGTCTTGCTTGCTCGTATTGTACCGGATGTCTTTCATGCCAATGCACAAGTACGATTTGGGGTGCATCGTCTTGTACTGTTATTGGTATACCACCCCATTCGAATGGTGCCCCAAGTTCTTCGCAGCAGTGGTGGGTCAACCAGTGCCACCAACACAACCAATGCAACGATGCGGTTGGTGGACACCAAATGCTTGTTTGCGGAGACCTATTCCTCTGCTGCCACCACCACCACATCGACGGAATCGTTTGCGCCGGTGCAAACCGTTTTACCAGTTCTGCATTTGTCTGATGTCGTTGCAGTGTGTTGTGATCGCAAGATTCTTCGTGTTTTAAGTTCAGTGGTACAACAATCCTTCGTTCCTTCTCAACGCCCAAGCATGGAAGATACAGTTGGTGTACATCCTTCTCACCATACGCAACGGTCATATATGTTGCGGTTTGTTCACACTCAATTGAATTCAAACAACGCATCCTCGGCAATTCAAGTGGCAGCTGTGGTTCGATCTCTGTTGTTCAACATCAAAACAGCGACATCGCATGCTGTTTTTTTGCGTGCAACACAACAACTTGGCCGTGCATGTCATGTATACCCAGAAATCAGTCACGCCGTGGGTACGGTGGCCAGTTTTGAAGAGAAGGAGACTACTGCATGGTTACCACCATTTCGTCGTATTCTACGTACCTCGCCAACCTGTGACATGGATCGTGTTGTCTTAAGAAGTGTTTTACAAACCTTGCATGTGTTGGTCAAATCAATGAACACGGCCTCTTTGTTTGCCTTAAGTTCATTGGTCAAAACTTGTTTATTGCCTTTGATTCGTAACATTGGGCACGATCAACTCGACCAACACAATCCAGGTGTGATTCCATCCGTCCTTCGTACTAAAATAGATTTGTATGCACATGTGGGTCAAATGGGCGGTGGCAAGAGCGAAGCATTGAAAATGGATGTCAGTGTAGCTGCCATGGAATTGATGTTGGAATTAATTCGTATTGTCCAAAGTCGACCCGCCGATGACTTGGTGCAACAAACCGTTTTGTTCATCGCATGCGAAACCAGAATGTTACATGTTCTCAGTACAATGTTTACACCCGAAGCACTTCCTTTTCGTCATCCACACCGTCGTCGTCGTCGTCCCAGTTGCCGAACCGATGCAACGTACATTGCTTACCGTACCATGGTGCATTTGTGTTTGTGCAGTTCCCGTGCACTGAAAGCCCTTGGCACGTCCAAACAGACCACCGAAAAAGAATTCACAAGAACCAAACAACGAAACACAGTGTTGAATCTTCCTTCCGTTGTCAGTGCGTGTGTCGAATTTTTAAGCTCCTCTAATTTTCAAAGGTACAATCGTTCCACACTTTTAAGAGCCACCACGTCGTTGTTGTGTCGTGTCATGAAAGATGGGCAAGGTCAAATGATTCTCGGTGCCATTCACCAACAATGGGCTGAAACGAAAGAAGATGAAGATGAAGAAGACAGAGAAGTGTTGGTTGCACAAGCACCTTGGTACATTGCTGGTTGCACTGCCAAAGATACAACTGTTCGTGCCAATGTTGTATCGTTGTCTCTTGGGCTGGAAACGTTGGAATGGTTGAAAAGTGACACCGGTTCTTTGTTTATGTCACTGCCATCCTCACCACACCATGTGCCGGAAGGTGTAATTCCATCCATTCATAGAGCAATGCAGTTTGTAACACAAAGGACACAACCACCATTGGTACGGGCAGAAGCCTTGGATGCCGTTGCATGTTCTTTTGAAGAAGCACTGGCCGCAACAAGCACCAACAAAAACGACGTGAAGGCTACGGCAATCTGGTTGGTCAACCATGCGGTCGTTGGTGGCGTCTTGGCGGACATGCATGAAGATGAATCAGGTTCACTTCGGTGTTGTGCTGCTGCTGCAAGATTATCGGTGTACTGTACTCTTGTTTTGAAAAAACAAATGACGCCCACTTTGCGCGAGGAAATGGACATTCGACTGCTTCGTACTGCGGAAGGGGTGCACCAAAGATCAACGTTGAACACGGCCTGGCTCCGATCCATGTCCTCTTTGTTGAGAAATACGTATTGCCCCACTGTCATGTTGACACGCAGAGGAAGGCAGCAACAAAAAGAAGTCTTGTACGATGGTTTAATGCCCGCACCGTTTGATGTTCGTTTGTACCAACAGCAGCAGCAACAACAACAACAGTTGCCAAAAGAGCCAGACAACGATATTGCTTGTGGTCGTGTTGTCATTCAAACGATGCATTCGTTGTGGAAAGAAGTGCATGTTAGTGTTGCCATGGAAATTGAAACGATGTCCATGTTGGCGCTGCGTACGATTGTGGGTGAAAAGGAAACGGGGGTGGAAACACATCGGCACCCCGCCGAGGGCAAAGCCAAAGAAGAGGACAGTGACAGTGACAGTGACAGTGAAGCGGACGACTACTCGTTCAAGTACGAAGAAGAAGAAACAGAAGCGTCTTACGAAAAATCCATGTCCTGTGCCATTCAAAAGTTGAGTGGTTGTTGGAACATTGTCGAGGAAGACCAATCAAACGTGACAATGGCAATGCTGAAGTTTATGGATCAATGTACCAAAATGTTGTGCACTCTGATCACATCGTTGCTTGGTTGTGCATTGAAAAAACAAACCTCCTCTTTGATTTCAATTGATTTTGTACCACTGACTTCACTCATTGAGCGTGGCATGTCTTGTTCTTTCAAGATCCCCAACACATTGTCCTCCAATTCCTCTCATTTGTTATGGTTGCTGTTGCAGACACGACCGTTGACAAAAAATCGTGTTGTGAATGTTCTGAATATTTCTGCGGTCACCAATGTGCTCGTCACTCAATACATGCGTGCGTACACCTCGTTCACTTCGTCGAGTACAACTCATCCAAACGCTCAACCGCCCCAACACCAGCGATGGTTGGGGCCATTGTGTACATTGCTCAAACAATCTTCTGGACGAGGTTTGGCTTCGGAAGTTGCCTGCAACATGGGCATCATTTATTTTGCATTGAATCATCTTGGAAAATGTCACATGTTGTTGAACAATGTGTTGGGTCGATCTACCGTCGAAAATCCACGGCATGTCATCAAACACATGCACGTGCACTACCAAATTCTGGCCAATGCGATGTCGTCTTCTTCAGTTGCACGAACGCAATGCATTCAATTCGAGGGTGCCGCTGTACTTCAACAGTCATGGTCTGTTCTTGAAGGATTGCCCAAACGTTTGGTGACTTCTGTGGTGTGTAATTATTTACGAGTGTTGACGGCCCTGACTCAAAACAACGATGAAAAGAACAGGGAGTTTGTTCATCATGATGTCTTTGGTATACCTATCATTGATGAGGTGGGGGCAAAAACGAATGCAGCCACGTACGGTGGGGCCTACCATCAACACCGACACCAAAGCAATGAAACAAGTTTATTGTTGTTGCCGATTCGTCCAGTCGTCACTTCACAACCCGCCTCGTTGATGACCAATTTGATTATTTTCTTGATGCATCGATTGAACCGTGTTGTAACAAACATTGAACATGGCACTGTAATTTCAACCAACGACATGGATATCATCAAATTGGGGTCTGCAATGTTAGTACAACTTGGAAAAGATCAACCGACCGCCAAAGTATTGTCTCGCATGCCTCTGGTTCATAATTTTATTCTGCTGTTGCGTCGCATGGTACTCGGTTCACCCATGACCGGGTCGTCCAAAAAGGGTAGTCAATCTTCCAAATCTTCCAAATCAATTGCTTTTCAAAACAGCACCAATGCACGCATTGTACAAATGTGTATGCTTAACGTGATGTTGTCCATGTCAACCCATCTTTCCGAACATGAGTTGTGCTTTTATTCCCACAACAGGCAGAACGGTGCCCACGACACACTGTTGTTGCTGTGGCGGCAATGGTGTTGTTCATCAACTACAACGGCGACGGCAAATGAAATCACTTTGTTGGGGCATTTGATTCGAAATTTGTCAATGGCCAATAAATCAAAGTTCATGGCACATGAAACACTGTTGGAAGAAATGTTGGAAAGTGTCTTGTGCGAGGAACAACCAATTGTGGTCGCGTGTGCCGCTTCGATTTTATGGTCCGTGTCTTACAATTACAAAAGAATCATTCCTCGAATGAAATCCTGCAATGCAGCTTTGGTATTTCAACGTGGTTTAGAGATTTTGAAACGGGATCTGGTCAACCGACAAAAAACAGCAGTGGCACCGCCACGGGGGGCAAGCACGGACAGGTACACAGACAGCATGATTGCAAATGCAATGCAAGGTTTGATTCGATTGACGGAATGGTGCAAGACAAACCAGGTTTCCAATAGAAGAGTGGCAGCGAGAAAAAATTCTCCTTAGTAGTCTATAAAACTTAAACATATAATAAATATACTGACCGGGTAACCCACATTCATGTGTGTATTTATTATTTTTGCGAGAGTAGTGTATGTACACACATACATACAACATGGTAATGGATTAAAATAAGTTGTTGTTTTGTGATTTTTTATATTTTTTTCTTGTTATTACCGTAATGAATGTTTTCACTCCTTCACTTCCCAGACTTTCAATCACTTGATCATTTTCAAATCAACGGTTTTTTCCATCGTTGGTCCTGCACTAAACGTGGCCGAAATCTCCGATACAACAGTATCATTTGAAACAACCTGCTCTGGTCGATTACTTGGACCACCGTTGTAAGCACCAAATCCTCTTCCTCCCCCATAACCTCCACCATTATGTGATCGTGACTTTGGTCGTACAGGCACCATGTTTTGAGTTGCTGTTGCTCTTTCCAACAATTCACGTGGTGGTTGGTGCATGTCCCATATGGGTTGATCCAACTCCCCACGTTGTACTTTCTGGACCA
>Ga0115007_10002845_pt1 | contig 10575 bp, 4 predicted proteins | sample ArcOceMetagenome_2_FD_87166 | JGI IMG/M metagenome (GOLD analysis project Ga0115007, IMG submission 87166) | Marine eukaryotic phytoplankton communities from Arctic Ocean - Arctic Ocean ARC135M Metagenome | ecosystem: Environmental > Aquatic > Marine > Oceanic | place: Arctic Ocean | collected...
AATACGGTTCTTCTTCTTCTTCAGTCCTTAGCTTATGGTGAATCATTTACCGACCACATGATCGCACCAGAATTGTAGTGGAGTTCGAAGTCCTCAGTTCCAAGAAGTTTAACAGATCGGTGGATCTCTGTGGACCATGATCGACCAACCATTCCCGGCACCCATGATTGAACCAGAGACTCTGTTTGTGTCTTCTCTCGAACTCGATTTTACAAATGCCTATCCCAATCCCAACGAAAATATTGCCAATATTCACCACACCACCTCCTTCGCCGACAAACAATCATGGATTGACCGAGGTAAAAATTTCATCATCTTCGTTCTTTCGACCAGTCTTTCGACCTTTGTGTATTGGGCGTCTGAAAAAATGGTGCTTACTGTTCAAGGAACCGACATCAATCCGACCATGTTTGATGCGCCAACATTCAGAACCATTTTTTACTTGGCATGCTTGGCCTCCATCGCAGATTTAATCATACGAGCCAATGGAACCATTGGATCTGGTTTCCACATCCGCAATTACCAATACTCCAACATTGGCATCGCAATTGTCTTTGCACTTACAGTCTTTACGATGTTCCTTGTACCATCCATTTATGAAAATGCACCCGCACCAAAAGAAAACCTGTTCTCCCGAGGCAATTGTTCCGCTCCTTTGGATATCCACCAGGATTTTTATACAAAATGTCCAACATTCAATACGCAACCCCAAAGTTTTATTGATACTGTTCCAACAGCATCTTTATCCCAATCCACGTCGTTGGATCGTATAAAAATCTATTACAGGTTTGTTGAGCGAATAATTGCCCGGGAGCAATATATCCCAGTACTTGCAGAAGCAATACACAAGAACGATCAAACTCTCAAGTATTTGTATCTCTTTCAAGATATGGACTGTGTCTACAAATTATTAGATGCAATATGTGAGTACACGTTCGTCCGATGCAACCACAATAATTGTTCAATGCCACAGCAACACGTGGACATAGGACAAAATGTAACACTTTCGTGCATTTTTATAAACAGTGTCAACGAATGGTTAACCTGTGGTATCAACAAATGCAAAGAAGCAGAAGGATGTATACCTTCACTCCATTACAGCAATGGTCAAGTCAAGAAAATTATAAATGAATTGATAACACAATTCAATCAGGTGATTAAAGAGCTGTTCGATCCACAATCGGCCGAGTTTTTAAATATTTTTTTCAACAAATTTAAAATTCTATTTGAACGGACACAACCTGGACAAGGATTCGATCGCATTAATCGAATGTGTCCCAAAGACGATGTAACACACATGGACGAAACGGATCAAGTCAAACATGTAAATGTCGACAACAACGCACTTGAAAAAATCAGTTGCAACCCCCAAAACACTACGTATTTCACTGATGCGACCACTGCAAGTTACGACAGTCGCTTTCTTCTTTTGATCACATATTTATTGTTTAATTTCAAAGTGGGGTACTTTGCCGTGACAAACAATAAGTTATATTTTCATTTGTCTATTGCACGTACGAGTTGTTTATGTATTGCATTATTAATGTCGATGCTGGTGTACATTGGGGCATTATCTCTGGAAAAAGCGGCAATATTGAATCAAAACGATCAAACACAAACATTTTGGAGTGCCATCTATTTTATAGTCTCGTGGTTATGTTTTTATGGTGGTTTGGGTGTTTTGGTCAGAGAACCGAAACTCGATTTGAAATCCAAATCGAGTTATACCGAGAACAACGACAACATCGACAACATCGACAACAACGACAACAACGACAACAACAACAACCACAACGACAACCAAACAAAACAGCAACAAAAAGAGACACACATTGACATTCTTGCACCAGATGTACACGATACGTTTGACAGTGGGTGTTGCCCATGCCCTTGCCAATGTTGCAATCAATGCTTAACAACATTAGGTCATTGTGCATCGTTTTTCAAAGAGAATTTTATGGATGCCGATGGCTATTTGTTGTAAGGGATCAGACACAAGAATGTTTTTTTTATTCTTTGATCATGTTTGCGATGTTTGTATGACTAGTATTGTATTATTCTTTCCACTCACATTTCCATTCATTTCCATTCATTTCCATTCATTTATTCATATTTTGTTAAACAACAGCCCGGTCAAATTAGTAATGTTGGAGGTGTTTGAATTTGGTTTACAATTTTTTGCTTTGTTGTCGTCGGCCAGTAATTACGATGCCCAAGAAGTAACAATTTCCGCAACATTGCTGTCGTTGAATTTAATGGCACTGCCGGTCGCTACCGTGCTGGCTGGTTGTATCTTGAAATCCCCGTTTGCGGTCGTCGCCACAACATTGACCGTTGAAATCATATTTGATAAACTTTTTACTGCTGTGGCTGTTTTATTGCGACCTGATACTATCACTGAATTGAATTTAAGTTTTATGGGCCAACTCGCTCGTCATGGTGGTTGTCTGATACCTGCATTGATGACCGCATTAGATGTGTCAGATGTTCTTGTATTGGCCAGTCATTTCAAACAAAAGGACATGGCAAACACTGGCATGCATAGATCATTGAACAAATTTACCCGACATCCCATGTCGAAATTGATCACCGTCACCGCCGCAGTTGTATCTTTCGCAGTTGGTACTGTGTTGGGTGTTTTTTCGTTGTGGTCTTTTGCTTCGCAAGACAAGTATTGCCATGTTTCTTTGGGTCCAATTGCGGTAAGTGCAATAGACAATAGACGGTTAACAAAGACGACTGACATTGAATGTTTCCATGTATTTTTTCTTCCTTTTTCATCTTTCATATTCGTATTCCTGGCCCTGTTCCAGGCTTGTGCTCGCCCTCGGTTGTATTACAAAAACGGTTTCTTTCAACCAACATCGTGTTCTTGGTTCAATACGAAAACATTAAATTGCGGTGAAAATATTATGACAACAAACACTGAATTACCAAATGCCAAAGAGATTTACAGTCAAATGTTTAATTTAACAGAAATTAATGTGAGCAACAATCCTTTTTTGACAAACGCGCCCAAAGGATGGGGTTACATTCCAAGTCAAACATTGTCAATAACATTGACCAACAATCCACAATTATCAACATTTCCTTATTCTATTTGCGCCGCCGGAAATTTGAACAAACTTGACGTAACAGACAGCAATGCTAGTAAACACATTGATTGGTCGAACCAACTTCTGCATTATTTGAACGAAAATGTAACATCAACATGGCGTGCCGTTCGTCTTCCTGTTTCTTCTGCAATATTTATTAACACCGCTTGCAAATCTTCGTTAAATCCCACGTTGGAAGTTTTATCATTAGCCAATAACAATCTGACATGCACACGCAACAACGACGATTGTAGCTTCGTTGGGTTGTCCACATTTACCAATCTTCGGCGCATTGATTTGAACGACAAATTGTACAACCCAACCATACTAATGCAGTATCAAACCATAAGCAATTTGATCTCAATTTTCAAGAGAACAGATGGAGAAATAACATTTGTTGGAAACAAGGTGACTGAATTACAACTCACAGGCTGGCCACGCGAGGAAACGAAAAAGTGGTGCAATCAAGTCATGCGTTCGGCTGGTGTTGATCATTTGAAGAATCTCGATCTGTCGGGTTCTTTTTTGTCTTACGAAGATCTTTCAACTAGTCTTTTGGGGTCGGCAGAATTGCCGTTAATCGAGCGAATCCATCTTGGCAGCAATCATTTTCAAAGCCTTCAAGGGTTCTTTAAAAACAGGAATTTGGGTTCAACTGCCTTGGCAAAAATTAAGTTGCCTTTCATGAAATTGGTAGATGTAAATTTTGAATTTGATGAAATTGGATCAAAATTGCAAGTCCTCGTATTGAAAGAAAATGAATTGTCGTACAAGGGCATCAAAAATGCTTTTCATAATTTAAACCATTCGTTTGTCTGCCATGGTGGACCAGAAAGACATCAAAATGATCTCAACATTCTCTCGTTGGAAAAAAACAAACTGGAAACGCTGGGCACTGCTTTGGTTCCACTAGTCGACACATGCCTCGGTTCTTTGGGGTTGTCCAAAAATTTGTTGACCGATTTAAATATTACCATTCATCCACTGCCAAAATTATTGCACACACTCTTGGCGTCAAACAATAAACTTAACAGTGTCGATTTGACTGGTCATACAGGTCTAAGACGATTAGACTTGGCGGGCAATAAATTGACCCATTTATCGAGATCCGTGATTCCGCCAAGTTCGGAATTGGTTTTGTGTTCAAAGAACTTATTAAATGCAATAGATGCTCAAGCTTTTGCCAACACAAATGTTTTTTTTGTAGATTTGAGTCACAATAAATTAAGGACAATTGATTTTGACGTGTTTCGCAACATGAACCAGAGTCTGTGGAAAATTTCGAAACGAGATTATTATGCGCAGTGGGAATCTATGCAGTGGGAATCTAATGAAATTTCGGGTGTCTTTCGGGACCCTAAGCTTCATTGTGGCATTAATTTAGAAAATAACTTATTCAATGAATCATTTAAAACAGAACTGCGAAAAATGTTTGTCGTCGAGTTCAATTTTGTCGTCGGGGATGTCGATCACAATCGTTTAAACCACCGGCACAATATTGATTTTGAATTGAAATTGTAAAAAAAAAAACAGATGTGTTGATTTATTTTTGTAATGTAACATGTTGTACTGTTGTAAAAGGAAGGCTTCTAAGGTTGTACCTGTGATATAAATACCTGTACTACAGTGTGTACAGGTGTGTGCACATCGTGTAAAAAACAGGGGCAGGTTTTTTCAATCTCTGAAGCCCTGATCAGGTTTCGATCGCCAATCAACTGCTCTTGAACGATCAGTTGATTTTTAGACACAATTACCTCTGGCAAACCCCCGATCGGTCCAGGTCGATCATCTCATCATGCAAAACCCACAAATGTTACTGTTTGGCATCTTGGGCTCTCCAGGGTGCGAAGATATGGAAGTGCAGGTGTGCAAGAAATCAATACACTTTGGCAAAACCGGCGTTATCTGGTGTTACAATCGCAAGATTGGTGGCGCTTCGAAGTTAGGCGGCAAAGGTCGGTACGTTGTGGAAGTCGATCTGGACGCAACAACGTCCTGTCCACGCACCAGAAGCTACATCGCACATCTGTTTGCAACAATAACGGGAACGGAGAACTCCCTGAGGCCTCTGGATTTAATAAAGCGGATGAAGCACAACAAAGAGATCCTGCACACGCCTTGGTTAGCAGCATGGAACCATAGACAAACCAAAGGTGTTGAAGTACTGAATCGCATCGCGGGTATTCTGACTGCAACCAGATACAAAACCATCATCGATCAATTTGCCAAAGACAAAAAAAAAGCCATGAGTGTCAATTTGACGGATCACCCTGACGACGACGCGGAGATGCTAAATGTAAAACGAGTGAAAAGAGCAGCAAGACGTCGCAAAGAAATAGAACGACACGCCAAAGCCGAAGAATTAACCATTCATTTAGAAGTCTCTAAGGACATTAAAATTGGGTTAAAAGAATTTTTATTGTTTGCAAGGGAATCAGAATTAGGACGACCCCCAACATTACTGGATTTGTTGGCAAGTGATATCACTGTGAAAAAAGAGCAAGAAGGTTTGGAGGGCGAGGGTGACGAGAACGATCCAAAAAAAGACAAACGTATTTGTGTCCTCAAACGACGTCTGGGCCGTGCGTCCAAGAAGAAATATGCATTGTTAAGATGGAAAGGATTACCACCCCCACAAGCACACAATGTCAAAGTATTCAACGCAAGGCCAGCGAATTTGCACATTTGTAAACCAACAGATGCCCATCCACACCCAGGATTACCGATATTAAAAATCTTAATTTTATTGACTGATCCCACACATCTGAAACATGTGAGCTACATCATGAGACGAGTCGCGCATCGCATGCGAATTAAAATCTTCATCAAAGAATGTTTAACCATTGAACGATTGGTCACTGAACTTGTACAAAACGAACAAAACGATGATGGCAGCGGCAGTGATGGTATTAATTTATGTTTTATCCAAGATGAATTGCCAGGCATGAGTGGTGATCAATTAAAAAGGTCATTGGAATTGTCCAAAGTTGCTGTACCAACCGTGTTTGTGGCATCACCGGAAACAACACCACCTGTATATGGACAAAAGAAACCAGCAACACGTCCCACTTTTCAGCCATCCAATTCTTCGGTCTCTTCGATTTCTTCCCTGACGTCTTCCATGCATTCCTTTTCTTCCGGCATGAATTTATCCGTGCATTCCTCGATGCATTCCGGCATGAACTCTTCCATGAATTCCTCCATGAATTCCTCCATGAATTCCTCCATGAATTCCTCCGTGGGTTCAATCGAATCCTTGGAAGCAATGAATGCGTTTAATGGTCACAACCATCAATTGCCGCGTTTGATCAATGCTTTGATCCAAGACCCATTATCTTCCTATCCTGGACATCATGGCGCAGGTTGTGAAAACATTGTTGGCGTGCCGTGGACGATCATTTGTATGCCTTTTACTCGAAGCAATGTTTTGGACATATTTCAATCGTTTTGGTTACCTCTTCAACACTTGACACATCGTCCATGGAGTCATGCTTCCACTTCCACTGCCGCGGCAACACGCCCACCACCACCGAGTAGCAAGGAATTTTTAGGAAAGAGTGCGGCCGATACATTGCAATTTCAACATCGTAGTGGATTGGGCCGAAACGGCATTTGTACATGGTATGCGTCACAACAACATTCAATTGTCAGAAACGTACCATCGATTGAAAAACAATGGATGATCGATGCCGATCAAAGTTTAATACCGGGGGGCAAAAAATTGAATTTTGGCCGCAAGAACAGCAGGAAAAACAACACTCGTCCTGGACAAACACACCCAAAAAAGAAGCAGAACGTCCTGTTCAATCAAAAGGTCAAGGTTCAGAAAAAACAAATAAAACGTCGAATGCAAGAACACATTGAGGCACAATCAAGAATTGTGTTGGATTTGTTGCCCGGTCGATAAGTTTTTGTACAAAAAAGTCAACTTTACAGTATATTTTTTGGAGGATGATTCTTGCTTCGTCCTTGAAAAACAACTCACATGTATATAAACAAATATGAATAAATAGAACCAATTAAAATTTGAGATTCTTCTCTGCTTATGTTTTTTGTACAACGTTTATATTTTTTGGAGGATGATTCTTGCTTCGTCCTTGTCTTCTTTGTTCAATCGTTTTGGTCCAGCAGCCGCACCGACCGTAAATAGGCCAGGTGACCTTTTGGGAAGTTAAAAGATACATGATTACAACTCTAATACGGGTCAGTAGGCCCAATGGCCTTCAATTTACGCATTCGACATGTTGATGGGTTGTCCAACGTTTTACCATCTCCCCATTTGGACGATTCTTGGCTAAACCCAGGAAAAGGTTTTCCTTTAGAAAGCACTCTGTATTTTTCTTCCATGGCGGCTACGAAATCGTTTTTATTGCTGGGTTGCACACCTTCTGTTTCGGCAAGAAAACCCCATTCTTGCCACCATCGATCTTGAGCTGACCTTTCCTTCTCAATTGTTGCTCGATAATTGGCCAACCATGCAACACCGTCCTTTTGTGCCATTGTCTGGGTAGTTTAACAAAAGTTGCTGTTGCTGTTTTGTGAAACTTTCAACAACTATGAAATTTGGTCTCGTTGCTGGCACACGCACAGACGAGACGCACAGAGTACATTTTGGTTTTCAAAAGTAAAGTCAAATAGTCAAATGAACACAACATACACAAACGTCTAACTACCACCTCTCCCCCACACCTGAGTGAAACATGTCCAGTGCGGACGGAGAGAATGCCGAAAAGGGAGGGTCCATCAAAGAGGGTGAAACAAAAACCGAGGGGAAATCGTCGGAAGAAAAACAAAAAGAAAAGGAACTGGCAAAGACAAAGGCAGCAGAAGAAGCAGAGAAAGAAATGAAAAAACGTCCACAACTGGAACAGACGTGGGTCTGTCCTACGTGTAAACGAGTAAATCCTTCGTTTTCAAAAGTAGTTGGAACCAAATTATTGATTGAGGTGGAATATTGCAGTGTGTGTCGCACTGCAAAGCCGGTTAAAAAAATAGAGGACGACGACGGACCAGAAACCAACCTAAATGACAAAATGAATGAAATGCTTGCAGAAAAGAAGAAAAAAATGAGAGCGGGATTAATTGCAAGATGGAACAAAAAGAAAAGAGAAAGGGAAGCAAAGTTGCAGTTGGAATTAAGTGAAATGAAACCATACCCACATGCAAGAAATTGTTTGAAAGCCATCGTCCCGGGTCCCAAACCTAAAGTTATACCACCACTTGCCATTGATGAATCCTTGGAACCGGGCACGTTAGTACCATTTGTGTGCCACCACGGTTTAAACGGTGCACCCACAAGGCGTGTCCCTTTGGGTGAAACGTGTCCGTATTGTCGTAAGTTGGCGGAACGTCGATTGTGGTCTTGGTTGGAAAATCAATACGTGTACACGAGAGAATTTGATGAAATGGAATACGGCGAAACCCAAACAGTTCGTTATTGGGGCGACGAACCTGTGGGTGCCAAAAAACCCACAGGGCCACAATCAAAAGAAGACGAAGACGAAGGCGACCAGAAGAAAGAACAAAACACAGACCGAAACAATTTTGAAGAACAGGAAGAACAAGAGGGCAAACAAGAGAAAAAAACTCTTGAAAAAGTGTCAAATGCCAATGTCACAGACAAAGATGGGTTAATCGTGGAGACGTTTGCATTGCGGGATTGGGAATACACGTTGAAACGTCTAAACGACAAAGTAAAATTCAAAGAAGTCTCGTTGTTGTGTTTGGCATTTGAACCAGAAACGTTTTGGAACACAATACGGTATTACAATGTTGCGGCCGATCTGGAAGATCAAGATCGTATTGCCAGAACAAAAGGCATTGCATCACCCAACAGTGAAAACACACGTTCCTCGCCCACGTTGCATTTGAATATTAAACAGGCCAATGGTTTAAGAAAAGCTGATTATTTTGGGTTAAGTGACCCCTATGCCGTCATTTATGTAGACAACAAGGAAGTAGGAAGAACTCAAGTTATACCGGATGATTTGAACCCTATATGGAATTATACACTTGAAATTGATACAACCGGCCTTGATTGGACAACGGCACGATTGAAAATTGATATTTGGGACAGTGATTTTATGCTACAAAACCCATTGACGGATGATTTTTTAGGTCAAATACGATTGTCGGGGGATTTGTTGAAAGTATTTCTCGAAATAGAATCACCTGATTTAGTGCTGAAATTGGAGAAAAAACGTGGTGCTCCAAATGTATTCGATAAAAATCAAGCAGTCAAAATTCAAGGTACAATAACCATTCACGGTGAATTGAAATCACCACCATTGACACCACAAGAACGAAGAAGATTGAAAAAAAGACCAGCGAGAGGCAATGGTGATTGGGCCAGTGGATGTAGGTCATGGAGAAATCAAGCACTTAAGTTATGGGACAAATGTTTTGATGTTTTTCGAAATCAAAAATTTGCTTTTTTAGAAGCTTTGCGAGTACCAAAATTGTTGGAACCGGTATTGATTGGTATATTTTCTCAACAGGACGAATTCGATGAATTTCAAACTTTGGTCAACGATCCAGAATGCAATGCTGAAATTGATGACCGTGGTCAAATCTATGGCTTCACGGCATTGCACTTGGCTGCTGCTAAAAATTTACCTGGTATTGTATCAATATTGGTCCAGGGCGGTGCAAGCATTGATGTTTACGATTTTACAGGGAGCACACCGATGCATCTGGCTTGCAACGAGGGTTTTGAAGAAGTTGCATTGTTGTTGCAAGAATTGGGTTCAGATGTGTGGTACAAAGACCGTGCAAAGAATGATTGTTTTGACATATTGCAGGCATCGGGTCACAAAGAATTGGCGCGAAAATTATCTGCTCCATTTGAGATTAAAAATGAAATGTTATGGCGAGCAAGGCGTTTTTATAAAGATTTAATGTGGGGAAGAGCCGACATGTATGATTGCAGACACATGGGACGACGTTATTACCAGGGCAAAATGTTTGCCTGTGCCTTTGCCATGCGAAAACAAAAGATATTGAAGACCTTTAAAGATCCAAAATTTACAAGAAAAAATTATTGTGTGGCTGATTTATATGACCCAAGACGTACGTTTGAACTTGGGATCGATTTATGGAACCATAAACCAACAACAGTACCAAACTTTGAACGAATTGTCGTCAATTGGAAAGCCACGGGAAATCGTGACGAAAAAAAGAAAAAAAGATTGAAAGAATTGAAACCCATGTATGTTTATGTCATGGGATTCAACCCAAAAAATCCATTGCAAGGCATGCCCGGTGGTATTGAAGAATTCATGACCAGACTTGATTATGCCGAAGATAATTTGTTTCAAATATGGAGAAAGAAAAAAGGCTTGCCAAAAGTTGATGTAAACTATGAAATGGAACACGGTAAAAGAAAAGGAGTTTCCAAAGGCGAATCTGCGTTGAAAGAGTTGCTGGCGAGCAGGAAAAAGAAATCGAAAGATGGAGGGAAAAAGAAAAAAAAGAAGAAGAA
>Ga0115007_10002848_pt1 | contig 10568 bp, 22 predicted proteins | sample ArcOceMetagenome_2_FD_87166 | JGI IMG/M metagenome (GOLD analysis project Ga0115007, IMG submission 87166) | Marine eukaryotic phytoplankton communities from Arctic Ocean - Arctic Ocean ARC135M Metagenome | ecosystem: Environmental > Aquatic > Marine > Oceanic | place: Arctic Ocean | collected...
CCCCAAAACCCCAAAACCCCAGGAATATGGAAATCTAATTCAATTAAAGCCGCAAATATATATGCATAAAATGCTCAAAAATTGATATATAATTTTGAAATTTGTCCAATTAATTCTATAAATATACTTGTATTCACATTAAGTTTTAAATTGAGTTAAGCTATATGTGTTTTTAACCCTCGATTTCGTTATTTCTTTATAATAGTTTTTAATTTATTTAGGAATTACATACGCTTTAGCTTAAAATAAATATGTACAATACTTAAGCAGCTTTCAACAAGATACCCGGTACTGGAGCTGGTTCAAGACCAAATCAGAGTACACGTCTCGGCACTTCTTAAGGAACCAGAGTTGTAGGATCAGCGATTTCAAGAGGCCAAGTCGTACAGTCTGCTCCATTGGGATCAGTGAAAAAAGGACTTGTAGGAGGACATGCAAGAACATAGTCCCAGATGCTGAACAGTAAGTTAATATATCATCAATCATAACTAATTCTCATTATCATTATTTAGGCGCAATGATGCTTCAACAGCAGGTGCCAGCACCAGGTATCCCAAGATTCAACCCTCATGGATACTAGGCACCACCTCAAGAGAGGAAGAAGGAGGAGAGCCAGGCTAGCTTAAAGCCATACCGCTCAAGACAAAAAGTTGAGGAGGTGGTCATCGTTGATTTCAAGTAATTCAACATTGAGGATCTTTTATCTGAGCTGGTAAGTTTTATTTATTTTAAATCGCATTAAATGTGCATTTTTCACAAATATTTTGAATTCTTTTGCAAATAGGCTCAAATAATAATTTGAATTTCAAACTAAATCTTAGATTATTTGAATATCAAATAATTTAAAATTCAAAATCACTCTTTTTAATAAAATAATTAAATTATATTGAATTTAACTTATTTTAAAATAAATATAGAATATCGAATTCAGAAACCCTTAAAAAGCTCCAGGAGGATGGCTTCCACTCGAATGCTATGACAATAAAGAGTTGGATTCTAGAGCTCCAGGTGGATGGATGAAACCCAAAAAAGGTCTAACAGATAACATACTTGGAACCATTGAAGAAGAGTTGAAAACAGAAGATGACGAAGGCAAACCAATCAAGCCGAAGATGAACAAAGTAGAGATTTCAGCACAGGGTCTCTGGTAGGACAGAGATGGTCTATGTTTCTGGAGAAAGCTGAAGGTGACGAAATTCCTTACTGGTTCAGAGAAATATCAGGGCTTTTGGGAGAACACTAAAGAAGCTGTAAAGCTACCAAGGATCAGTATATTGTTCGATGAAGAAGATCCCAGAGCTTTTGCCAAGAGATTTGCTGATGCTTATAAGTCAAGAACAATGGCAGATTCTCTTCTCAAGTACAACTTTTACATTGAAAACATGCCAACTCATCAAATTCCAGAAATTACCAACACTGAAGTAAATAGAGTTTTGAATATGGTTCAAAACTAAAAGAATCTGAAAGGTAAAAGCTCATCTGATACAACAAGTCTCTTAAGTGAAGTTAACTTTGACTTTGCAAAGACAATGAACAAGATAGTTTTCGACAAACACATTGACAAGGAAGGACCTATGCTCATTTCTGGTCCCCTAGTTATGCCAGATGCTAAAGAAAAATTAGACCCACCACAGATGGGAATGATCTAAATTCCTTCACACAACTTCCCCGAGTAATTCTCTAACTTCTGCTTCAGCTCAATATTGAACAAAGATCAATCAATCAGAGCAATGCAAGAGATTAGAAAGGAATGTAATGAAGTTTAGATGAAGGATATTTATAATCCAAACATCACTAAATCAATGAGAGTCAGCGAGTTCAAGTAGATTCAAAAGTCATCCACCAGCCAGATTTCTTACTACCTCAAAGAGACTTGGGTGAACAAGATTAAAGATATCATCAAGACCAACTTTAGCGACGAAGGTTCAAATGGATGGGTTGGTGCTAAACCATGGTACTCACTAAATGAAAATAATAAGTAATCTTATGAAAATGGAAAACTGAAAAAGTTCTTGACATAAACCAAATTTGTGATGGAAGACACTCTCTACTTCATGACTAAAAACTCAGTAAAGAAGTTTGTGAATGCAATCTGTGATTTCGTTCCAATCTCATGTGATGTGGTTGATTCATTCAATGTTAAGAATGTGTTTTATTCTGAGGATTACATTAAAAAGAATGGACCTCAAAAGGAGAAGACACCACTTTTCACTATTGAACTGACAGTTGGAGAAGATAGGACACCTGCTTATAGTACATCTGCTTAAGAGATAGTTTCCATGGTCTTGTCCATTTTCGACTAAGGTATTAAATCTCTTCAGGAAATTAATCAAGTTGAACAAAAGCTTCTTCAGCATCTCTTCAAATCTAACGAGAAATCTTATCTAAAAGCAACTAGAAGACCAGAATACAGACCAGATGAGCCAGATCCAGATAACAAGAAGGAACTTCCAGATCCAAACACATGGGTTTTTGATGAATATGACAAAATAAGGGAAGTCATTATGAATATTATTGACCCATTGAACGAATACTGTAAGACATATAAATGTTTTGACGAAGAAATTGCTTATGATCCAGATGTGGAAATGGCAGAGTATGAATAATTAGCTCCTGAAGACTGGCCTGAACCTGAAAGTCTTAAGTAAATCATCATTGGACATCAAAAGAGAGAAAAAGAACTTGAGACAGAAATCCCAGAGGAAATCATTTGCTCAATTTTCAAAATTAGCACCAAGGTCATTCGAGATACCCTCATGGAAAAAAGAAGAAAAATTTCTTAATACCAGATTGATTTCATCGCAAAGATTGCAAAGTTTACCGCAAACAAGATTCTGGACGATTTTGAAATTTACAACATCAAGTGCCAGAATTCACCAAAAGATATGGAAGCCTTAGCTGCTCTGAAAGAATTCATGCAAGGACTACCAAAAGAGCTTGAGAAAAAGAAAGGTGATATCAAGAAATGCATGCTTATGTATGACAATCTTGATGAGTTCCATTACAAGTTCCAAGAGGATGAAGAATATGAGAAGATGTGGAAAGTATATGGTGCTCCAATTGAAGTGGTGCAAACTATTGACAAACAGTAAGGATTCCTTGAGAAAGAAAAGGAAAAGTTTGTGAGAGCCCTTGAAGTTAACAAAAAAGATTTTGATATCAAAATCATGGAGCTTGAGGGTCTTGTAGGAAGCTTTAAGATCTATCAAGATGCAAGTATTTATGACGAAGTTACCAATAATGCTAGGGATATCAAACATAGAATTGATGAAGCTATTGAGAATGCAAATTTGATCAATAGAAGACAGCGACTTGCAGAATTAGAGGAGGAAACTGATTACACATCGGTCACATAGATGAACAAAGATTTCTTGCCATACTTTAATCTGTGGACTACAGTTGATTCTTGGATGAGCAAGTACAACGGTTGGATCAATGGTCCCTTTGAAGAGCTTGATGCACAGGACGTAGAAGAGACTGCTGAAAATGCAAAGAAAACAATGTCACAAGTTATGAGATTCTTCAGAGACAAGGAATTACCAGGTATTATGAAAATTGCTGATAGCATCAAAACTAAGGTTGATGACTTTATGCCATAAGTACCAATTGTGTTGGCTCTCAGAACTGAAGGTATGGTTGACAGACATTGGGAACTTTTAAGTGAAAAGCTTGGCAAAGAAATCAAGCCATATGAAGGTTTTACTTTCGGTAAAGTAATGGAAATGGATCTTCTTGATAAGATGGATGACATTGTTGATGTCGGTGAGAAAGCAGGAAAAGAATACTAGATTGAGTGTGCTATGGGTAAAATGAAAGGTGACTGGGCTAACATTGAACTGTCTCTCAAACCATTCAAGAGCACAGGGACATATCTTGTTAGTGGATTCGATGATGCAATGTAAGTCCTTGATGAACATATCGTCATTACATAGACAATGATGTTTTCTCCTTTCCGTATGTTTATGCTTGATGAAATTGAAGAGTGGAACAAGAATTTACTCTACATTTCTGAATGTATCGATGAATGGGTTAAATGCCAAGGTCAATGGGCATATCTCTAACCGATTTTTGATTCTCCAGATATTGTTAGACAACTTCCTTCGGAAAATAAGAAATTCAAGTCAGTTGATAAGAATTGGAAAGGTGTTATCAATGGAACAATTGAAGATCCAAATACATTAAAAGCTTGTACACGCGAAGGATTATTAGAGACATTCCTAGAGTGTAATCAGAAACTTGATGTTGTCTAAAAAGGTCTCAGAGATTACCTTGAGTCTAAGAGAGCTGTATTTGCTCGTTTCTACTTCCTATCAAATGATGAATTGCTAGAAATTCTTTCCCAAACTAAAGAAGTTGAGAATGTGAAACCTCATTTGAGAAAAGTATTTGAAAATCTTGTCGATGTCACTTTCATGCCAGACAAGACGATTGTTGACATGTCCTCCGGTGAAAAAGAGAAAATTGAGTTTGAATCACCAGTTGATCCTAAGGATAAAGGTGTAGAGTTCTGGATGGGAGACCTTGAAAAGATGATGTTTACGACTGTAAGACATGTTCTTAAGGGTTCTATTGACAACTACATTGAAATCAAAAGAACCGAATGGTGCTTAAGACATCCTGGTCAATGTGTTCTTAATGGATCTCAGATCTATTGGACTTCAGAAGTAGAAGATGCATTGAAATAAAAGAAATTACCAGATTGTCTTAGAGCCCTTGAAAGCTAGCTATTAGAAACAGTAGAGCTTGTAAGAGGTAAAATGTCCAAGCTTCAATCCATTACAATGGGTGCCTTAATTACCATTGATGTACATGCCAAGGATGTAATCAAGACTCTTGTAAAAGAATAGATTTCTGATGTCACTGCATTTGAATGGATTTCTTAATTAAGATACTATTGGGAAGATAAGAACATGAGAGTTAAATGTATTCAGACCAACTATCCTTATGGATATGAATATCTTGGAAACACATTCAGACTCGTCATTACTCCTTTGACAGATAAGTGCTACATGACTCTGATGGGAGCATTATCTCTTAATCTTGGTGGTGCTCCAGCAGGCCCAGCAGGAACAGGTAAAACAGAGACAACGAAGGATTTGGCAAAAGCTCTTGCTAAACAGTGTGTTGTGTTTAACTGTTCTGATGGTATGGACTATATCATGATTGGTAAGTTCTTCAAAGGTCTAGCAGCTTCTGGCGCTTGGTGTTGCTTTGATGAGTTCAATAGAATCAATGTTGAAGTGTTGTCTGTCGTTGCTGCGCAATTACAATAACTCTTCGGTGCAAAAGCAAATGGAATTGAAGACATTGTTTTCGAAGAATCTAATATCAAGCTCATCCCAACATTCTGTGCATTCATTACAATGAATCCAGGATATGCTGGTCGATCAGAATTGCCAGATAACTTGAAAGCTCTTTTTAGACCTGTTGCAATGATGGTTCCTGATTACTCTTTAATTGGAGCTATTTCCCTTTACTCCTTCGGTTATGCTACTGCAGATGTCTTGGCTGTAAAGATGGTTACAACATTCACCCTTAATTCAGAATAATTGTCAGCTTAATGCCATTATGACTATGGTATGAGAGCAGTTAAGTCTGTTATTAATGCAGCTGGTTTACTGAAGCGTTAAGATCCAGACATGGCCGAAGATCAGCTTCTTCTAAGAGCATTACGTGATGTCAATGTCCCTAAGTTTTTAAAAGATGACTTGCCTTTATTTGAAAATATCATCACCGATCTTTTCCCAGGAGTAGAGCGACCAAATATTGATTATGGTTAATTAACTACCTAGATGAAAGAATCTTGTAAGGATTTGAATTTGGAGGGAACAGAAAATTTCTTGGCTAAAATAATCTAGCTTTATGATACATGCTAGGTTAGACATGGTCTCATGCTTGTCGGTCCAACTGGAGGTGGAAAAACAATGAACTATAAAACTCTAGCTCATGCAATGACTTAGATCAGACACTTAGAGAAGTATGAAAGAGTCAAATATCATATTATCAATCCTAAATCAATCACATAAGGACAACTTTATGGTGACTTCTTTGGTGCAGGTGAATGGGAAGATGGTATTCTTGCAAAAATTATTCAAGATTGTGCTAAGGATGAATCACCAGATAAAAATTGGGTCATGTTTGATGGACCAGTAGATGCAGTTTGGATTGAAAACATGAATACTGTACTTGATGACAACAAGAAACTATGTTTGAACTCAGGATAGATCATTAATCTTACGCCTTAGATGACAATGATGTTTGAAGTAGAAGATCTCACTTAAGCTTCTCCAGCTACTGTGTCTAGATGTGGTATGGTGTACATGGAACCAGGTGCATTAGGAAATGAACCCCTTATTAAATGCTGGTTAAACACTATCCCAGAGACATTCAAAAAAAGAAAGGGCATGTCAGAAGCTATTAATTCTCTGTTTAACAAATATATGTATGATATGTTGAAATTCATGAGAAAAAACATGAAAGAACCAGTCTTTACTGTTGACAACAACGTTGTGCAAAGTATGACCCGAATCCTTGATTGCTACTTCGCTGAATATATTGAGACAGAAAGCCGGAAAGTGACTCCAGAAGATGTTGAAACATTTGAATAGTCACTAGATTAAATTTTCATTTTCGCACTTACTTGGTCAGTTGGTGCAACAACAGATCTTGAAGGAAGAGATAAGTTCAATACCAAGCTCAAAGCAATAATGGACCCAAAGATCAAGTTCCCCTAAGACTAAATGGTTTATGATGCAGTTTGGAATATTTAAAAACAGGAATGGAACAAATGGACTGAAACTGTTGAACCATACTATGTTGATTCTAAACTTTCATATGACCAGATAACCGTTCCTACCTTCGATTCAATCAGGATGTCGTATTTAACTAAACTCTTAGTCACGAACAAAAAGCATGTCCTTTGTCCAGGTCCAACTGGTACTGGTAAAACAGTAAATATTCAGTAATTATTGTCAATCTTGCCAGAGGAATATCAATATATCCCAATTACTTTCTCAGCCCAAACATCAGCAAATCAAATTTAAGATGCCCTTGATGAGAAGTTTGAAAAGAGAAGAAAGGGTATCTATGGACCTCCAACAGGTAAAAGATTTGTGATATTCATTGATGATTTGAACATGCCAAAAAAAGAAACATATGGTGCTCAACCACCTATTGAAATCGTTAGACAATGGATAGATCATCAAGGATGGTATGATAGAGTTGAAAAATCTAAACCCTTCAAGAAGATTGAAGATATCATATTGGTATCAGCAATGGGACCACCAGGAGGAGGAAGAACAAGTCTATCACAAAGATTTCAAAGACATTTCAACTTCCTAGCTTACACCAATTTAGGAAAAGACTCCATCACTATGATCTTCTCAAAAATTCTTAGAGCCTTTGTTTCAAGCTTTTCTGACAAGATTGAAGCTGTGTGTGATGGAATTGTAGAGTCTACCTAATTAATTTTCAACGGAGTCGCAAATAATCTGAGACCAACACCAAGTAAATCTCACTACACTTTCAACTTAAGAGATATTTCAAAAGTGTTCTAAGGTGTATGTGCAGGTAATTCAAAAGAAAACTAAGCACCAGAGAATATATTCAGATTGTGGATCCATGAAAATCAAAGGGTTTTTGGTGATCGAATGATTAACAATGCTGATAAAAATATATTACATGAGCTATTAATGGATGAATGTGCTAAGTTTAGTTTGAAAAAAGAGCAGCTATTCAATGTTGAAAGAATTATGTATGGTGACTATTTCAATGGAATTGAAGGAGACGGAAGACCTTACATTCAGATTCAGGACATTAACTTGCTTATGGCAAAGATATCCGAATATCTTGAGGACTTCAATGGAGGTGTTAAAATACCAATGGACCTTGTGATGTTCCTCGACGCTTGTGATCATGTTAACAGAATATGCAGAGTGCTGAGATAACCACTTGGTAATGCATTGCTTCTGGGTGTCGGTGGTTCTGGTCGGTAATCATTGACAAAACTTTCGACATTTATGAACAATTACAAACTGTATCAAATTGAAGTAGTTAAAGGATACGCTATGAGAGATTGGAGAGACAACTTGAAGTTTGCTCTTATGCTTGCTGGTGTAGAAGGTAAAATCACAACCTTCCTATTTGTTGATACATAAATTATTGATGAACAACAACTTGAAGATTTGAACAATGTTCTGAATTCTGGTGATGTACCACAGCTCTATAAACCAGAAGATTTTGAAGGCATTTACAATTGTGGCAAGGCTGAATGCCAAAGGAAAGGATTACAATTAAACAAGATGAATATGTTTGGCCAATACCTACTTCGAGTGAAGGGAAATATTCATTGTGTTATTGCAATGTCTCCATTAGGAGATATCTTCAGATAAAGATTATTGAAGTTCCCATCCTTTGTTAATTGCTGTACAATTGATTGGTTTTCAAATTGGCCTGAAGAAGCATTAATTTCTGTAGGAACTGGGTCCATTGCTCACGATCCTTAAACCTCTGAAATTTTAGGTGATGACTTAGCTGGCTGCATTGAAATGTTTAAGATCATCCATCAGAGTGTAGAAAAAATGGCAATTAGGTATTTAGAGGAAATGAGAAGAATTAGTCATGTAACTCCAACTTCCTTCCTTGAGCTTCTCAGCACATACAAAAAGACATTGAAAGAAAGAAAAAAATTGATTGGAGATGCTAAAATGAGACTTGCAAAAGGTCTTAATGTGCTTGCAAATGCTTCTGTAGAGGTAGATAAACTGAAAAGTGAGCTTATCGCGAAGAAACCAGAGCTTGAGAGAGTATTGAAGTAAGTAGCTGAAACCAAGGTTGTCATTGACAAAGAAAATAAAGATGCTTAAGAAGTGAAGAAAGTCGTGTCTGTTGAAGAGGAAGCAGCTTCTATCCAAGCAGCAGAAGTCAAAGGAATTAAGGATGGTGCTGATGCAGACTTAGCTGTTGCCCTTCCAGCTCTTGAACAAGCTGTAAAGAAAGTCAGAGAAATTGATGTGAAAGATTTCTATGAATTGAGAACGGTAGGAAAACCAAGTCCATCTATTGTTAAGATGTTTGAAGTTGTGTCATACATGTTAAAACTTTCTAAGCCAGCAAAGAACAAGGATGAGAAATCAAAAGATGTTGATCCAGATGGATTCTTTATTCAAGCTAAAAAGGAGCTTTTGGTCAATCCTAAAGATTTCTTGAGACAACTAATTGAATATGATAAGGATAATATCTCAGAATAACTAGTATAAAAGGTGAAACCATTGATGACTCTTGATGTTTTGACAGAAAAAGCTATTGCAAGTGCTTCCAAAGCTTTAATTCCAGTACGAATTTGGGTACAGGCAATGGTTACTTATAGTGAAGTGCTTAAAATTGTGAACCCAAATAGAATAATTGTTGCTGAAATGACTGCAAAATTAGAAGTAGTTATGAAGAACCTTAATGAGAAGAGAGCTATTGTGAAAGAAATTAATGATAAACTTGCAAAATTATCTGCAGAACAAGATGCACTTGAAAAGAAATAAAAAGATCTGAATGATGATATTGGTGAGTGTGGAAAGAGACTTATCAGAGCAGAGAAAATGATTGGTGGTCTCGCAGGTGAAAAAGATAGATGGACAACAACTGTTGCTGAACTTTCTATAAAACTGAACCTTGTTGTAGGAGATTCCTTGGTTGCTTCTGGAAGTATTTCCTATTGCGGATCTTTTACATCCCTCTACAGAGAAGAATTAGAAGATTGCTGGAGAAAAGCGTGCACTTAGTAGGGAATTAAATACACTCCAGGTGTTACAATGAGTAAAGTATTAGGTGATGATGTCACTATTAGAACTTGGGGAGTTGCTGGCTTGCCATCTGACAAGCTTTCTGTTGAGAATGGTATTATCATGTTCAAATCAAGGAGATGGCCACTAATGATTGATCCTTAAACTTAAGCAAATAAATTCGTGAAGAATATGGGAAAAGACATCACAGAGGCTGAAGCTGGTCTTGATGTATTCAAGTAATCAGAAACAAATCTTTTGAGAAACCTTGAGTTGGCAATCTAATTTGGTAAATGGGTGCTATTAGAAAATGTGGGTGAAAGTTTAGATCCAGCTTTAGAGCCAATTCTGCTGCAATAAAAGATAAAACAGGGAAGTAGCTATGTAATAAAGCTAGGTGATAAGAATATTCCATACAATGATGGTTTCAAATTCTTCTTGACAACAACTTTACCAAATCCAGATTACTCACCTGAGACACAGGTTAAGATCAGTCTGCTCAACTTTGCTATCACTCCATTTGGTCTGGAAGAACAAATGCTTAATATGCTTGTTTCTTTGGAATTCCCTGAGTTATAACAACAGAAGGAAGAAATTATCGTCAGTAAAGCTAAAAATGGTAAGATCACATATGAACTTGAAAATAAAATCTTGCACACTTTGTCAGCTGCCGAAGAAATTATGGACCTTTTGAAAGACGATAATCTCATTGATATACTAGATGATTCCAAAAAGGTTTCTACTCAAATTCATTTAATAGCTTATTAACTAAGAAGAGAAAAAAGGGAACTTTAG
>Ga0115007_10002851_pt1 | contig 10566 bp, 4 predicted proteins | sample ArcOceMetagenome_2_FD_87166 | JGI IMG/M metagenome (GOLD analysis project Ga0115007, IMG submission 87166) | Marine eukaryotic phytoplankton communities from Arctic Ocean - Arctic Ocean ARC135M Metagenome | ecosystem: Environmental > Aquatic > Marine > Oceanic | place: Arctic Ocean | collected...
CACAGCATCACCGAAAGCGACCGACACGATTCGGAAGAGGACAACAACAGCGACACCGTGGATGGTGAAACACGGTCTCCTGCGGTGGGTGCCATGCAAAGCATTGCGAGCCTGGTGCAAGAGAACAGTGGGCATGGCAGTGGGCGTGGCAGTGGTCGTGGCAGTGGGCGTGGCAGTGGTCGTGGCAGTGGTCGTGGCAACCACACCCTCACCGAAAAGGATACGGAGGATGGTGCCATGACGTATGCACGCATTCTCAATTGGCACAGCAACAGTGACGGGAGTGAACGGTCGGAAATGCAAGTCATTCGAAAGAACGTGCGTGGGTGCAGTACAATAGACACGTATCGCACCGGTGGTGGTATATATTCCAAAGGTGTGTGGTGCCGTTTGTCGTTTCACAGTACGCGGGAAGGTGTTACCAATGTAATGATTTCATCTTCCAAAAACATATCCAAACACACATTGAACGTGTTGAAAATTGAAGCACAGAACATGAGCATGTTGTTGCGGGTGGTGGTGGCGCAAGCGGGCGTTGAAACGATTGAGAAAAGTTCCAGGAGGAGAGGAGGTGGAGGGGACGAGAAACAAATTCTGGCCACACATTTAGGCATGTCTCGTTTACAACTGTTGACGTTGCTGTTGTTGATTGTGGTCCTGATCAGTGTAGCGGTGTTTCGTTCTGGCCCAAATTTTTTTTGGAGGGAACAATTGAATACCATTTTAGATATACAGTAGGTACCACAGGTACGCCCCTAAGAGGTAGAAATCAGATACATGTCATGTAGACAATGACAAAAAGAGTGCTCTTAGAGAAAAGTAGGTGTCTTGATAACAGGTACCCCGGGTACACATGTGTATTAATTTATTTTTAAAGTTATACAGGTACGACAGGTACCATTTATTTATGATTTAAATGATAATTTATGTACAACAACAATAATTAAAGTAGTGTTGTTGTAAACTGTGCCGTGTGCACATGCAGCTACTGTAGCAGCTAGTGTTGTAAATGATAAATTATCGTAACTCGGGCCAGCTTTACGTTTTACCCGCATAGTTTTTTTTCTAATTACCCGTACCGTACCACATGTGTACACCTTCGGTACTACTTTTTACTGCGTCGGTTATCCCTGTATTCCTCAATTGCATTCCGCAGGGAGTGGTTTGGTATTAAAAATTTAGAGGGCAATTCAACCCCGGTCAACGGTGATGTGTTGTGGTTGGTCAACCATTTTTCAATTCCTGCTCTTTCGTACGTGTGCCCATCCATGCATGTCACTGGATCTGTCATTCTTACTTGTGTGATCGGGCATTGAAAGGACATCATCGAATCGTCGTCCTCTGACTCATCTGAATCAACAGCATGGACGGCTTCCACTGTTTTCTGTCTGGGTGGGGATGGTGGTGCCATGGTGGGTTCGGCATGAATGCTTTGTGGACGGTAGGTGAAATCTTCCTTTTCTTCTTCCAGTGCGTCAGTATTGTGGGTATTGCCTTCGGCCCTGTACCCACGACGACGATGTTGTTCTTCTTCGGCCACATCCACTTCTCTCAACTGTGTATTGTTGTCGCGTTCACACATGTCGTAAAATTTTCTCATTCTTTCCGCAAGCACGCTGTTGACTCGTTCAATTTCTTCGGGATCAATGTCGTTGTTTCCTAAAAACGTCGAAGTAATCGCTGCATGTTGCTCTTGGAGCGCACGCAACGTTTCATCGCGATGACGGTCCCGTTCTGCCTCGCCACGCCTGCTGTTTGCAGCACGGTTGTTTGTAATAGTCGTTGCCATGGATATACTTTCATCGATCGCACCAAGCACTTCTTGCAACGACAAGGCATTGGCCAATCCTTCCGTACTTTCAGAACTGTCGGTGGCGCCATTCGTAGTACTGCTTGACATTTCTTCTTGGTAATAGGCAACAGATGGATCGGATTTTGAATTGGCACGTTGTTCTTCTCTGACTGCGTTTCTCTTACTTTCATTGGCAACATCGTTCCAATACCTCGTTCGATCCGTTGTTTTGGATCCAGCATTGCTGCCAGCATTACTGCCAGCATTACTGCTAGCACCACTCCCAGCACCACTCCCAGCACCACTTCCAGCACCACTGTCTTCTCTTTCTCTCATGTATTTCACAAACATGGTATTGACACTGGGTGTACTGGCACAATCCATGGGCGACGCGTAATCTTCGTTGACCACGTCAATGTCGGCCCCGTTGTCCAACAAAAAGCGACAGATGTCACCGTGACCATTGTTGGCCGCTACCATCAACGGTGTCGTGCCACGATTGTTGGAACTGTCGACGGGTACACCCAGTTGAACCAATGCGACGGCAATCGAAGACAACCCACGTTTGCAAGCATAGGTCAAGGCGCAGGCGCCCTGGCTGTTCCTTTGGTAGATGTCTGCCCGTAATTCATCCATCAGTACATACGCGCATTCCACGTGTTCGTGATCAATGGAAGCCATCAATGGTGTAATGCCACCGTTGGGAGAAGCAACATTGATGTGAGCACCGTTTTTACATAACATTCGACAAATGGCTACACTGCCATTGGAGGCAGCGACCAAAAGTGGTGTTCGACCATGAGCATCAACCACACTCGTACTGCACCGTGCCTCCAACAAACGTTGCACACATCCCACATGTCCACCTGCAATGGCATGAAGCAACGGTGTTCTTCCACCTGTATCTTGCATGTTGGCGGCATCACTTTTCCCATGGTCCAACAATACAAAGACGACATCTCGGTACCCTTGCGACGCGGCAAAAGACAACGCGGTTTGATTTTGATCGTTTACGGCATCAACTGTGGCGCCCTCTTCCAAAAGTGCTTGGCACACAGCAGCATAACCTCGCAGTGCCGCCCCCATCAATGCCGTCGTCCCACGTTTCGTTATCGCCAAAGGAAGGACCGAAGGATGGTAACGGCAGAGAGCCAGCACGCAATCAATTTTCGGAGACAGCATGGTCACGTTGGTACTTGTACCCGTGATCCGTGCTTTACAGAGGCACAGAAGAACTCGACCAACATCGGCGACCGTCAGTGTGTTGATGTCAGTGGTGGTGGTGTTGTCAATGGAGTTGGAAGTCGCCGTGGCATCCTGATCCCGATCATTTGAAATCAGATCTGTATTGCAGTAGAGATGAAGGAGTTTGTGCACTTGACGCGTGTTGCCCGACACCGCGGATGCTAGCATCTTTTTTTCAGACGCCATGGGAGGAGTCTACGTGCCTTCAAATAGTCAAAAACGGTTGTGATGCGTTGAGGCGGGGGGGTTTCGTGAACCCTGTCCCTGAAGCCTTCGAAAGTGCGAGTAGGAGTTTGTTTACAAATTGTTGAACATATATTTGTAACCCAAAGTAAATAATTCAACGAAAAACAGCACAACAACTTCAGACTAGTTTGATCCAATCGACCGAGAATGCTATCACTAAACATACTGATACTTGGAGTGTACGCACATACATTGTGACGTGACTGATATGTAAAATTTGCCAGCAACGATTTGGCAGATTATGAATTTGGCCAATTGCCAGTCTCCAATAGTGTAACACCCATGATGCAACCTCAATGTTAACGTCACAAACACCCCCACCCCCACCCCCACCCACGTAACAACAGACAAACCCAGCTCAACGTTCATGGGGGCTGGAGCCAGTGGCGTGAGTGATGCTGATGTTCACCCCAACGATGTCTTTACCAGAGCCGGTGAAACATGGAACGAATTTATAGACTCAGGTTCAGGTGAAAAATATTGGAACAATGTTGAGACAGGTGACAGTACCTTTGAAAAACCACCAATCGTGAGGCTTGTGGAAAAAGAACGCGAACGCGATGCCGTGCTCTTCAGTAACGACAACGATTTAGATGAAGCCACCAGAAACGTTTTGCAAAGAGCAGACAAAGAAGCCTCCATAAGAAGAATGGAAAAGGTTGAAAGAATGGCAAAAGATATAGCAAAGGAAGACGCCGCTCATAAAAGTAGAAACAAAATGATAAAATTGGCCAAATTATCGGGTAAAACAGCCATTGTGGACGAAGATACGGCCGCCGCCCAAAGGCGTGAACTGGTTTCTGAAAACATTCATGCACAATCGACCTTGGAAACCATGAAAACAACAAGATTGCGTGTGGAAGCTGAAAATGAAGTCGAAAGATTTATTGATTGGTTGGAAATGAATCGTCCACGTATAGTGTACGAAGATCAATTCAGTTCAAAAATACCACTGGAAAAAAGTTTTCGTGAGATTTTAATCAAGTCCTCTTCTATGATAACAAGGGAGGACATTAATGCAATGCGCAATACTAGACAAGATTTGACTGAAGAATGGGCTTACGACGATACCAAAATATTAATGGTACAATGTGCATGGCGTGGGAAAAAAGGTAAATTACACTCGCATATGATTCGACAAGGGAAAAAAGCTAAACGAGATTGGGGCATTAAAGAACGCGAAGAAGCGGAAGAAAAAAGACGGCAACTCATGTTAAAAAAAGTCAAGGACGACGAAAATGAAGCCGAAGATTTTTTACTAAAAACCCAAGAAAAATTAGAAAGTGAACATATTGATAAAGTGTTGGACGAATTAAGAGCGGGTGGTACATTAAGATTAGTGGGAAACGAAGTAGGGTTGATGTTTGAAGAAAAAGCCAGAAAAGACCGGTTGAAAAAAAAGGATGTGGATGTTATCCGTGGTGTACATACAACAAGTTTAAGACATGCATTAAGAAACGGTACCTACGATACAAGACCAAAAGGACATTTTGAAAAATTACGATTAGCACAAATGATGATGTCCGAATCCATGTTGAGAAGAACATTTTTACAATGGGAAGCAAAAACAGTCAGCACTTTAAGAACCAGAGAAGCCATGATCTTGGCATTGAGTCGTTTTTTTGGTGCATGGAAAATCAATCATAAAGCAGCAATGAAATTGAAAAAAAAAGTGGCCACTGGTATTCATAATTACTATTCACTGTATGTTGGACATGCTTTTAAACGATGGTGGTTGAAAACCAGAATTAATTTTACATTGAAATCAAGGGTGCACAATGGTGAAGTGGTTTCGTTCATGGAAAGGAGGGATGATTTTACTGTGACAAGCAGTAATGCCGATGGTGCTGGTGCCATCAAAGGTAAATTGATCAAACGTTGTTTTATCAACAACCACGGTGCCCAATTGACGGCGGAAGAAAAACGCGACGGTGGGTTGAAGAGATTCATATATTCTCACACGGCAGCATCTCCATCGTTGAACTTGGCACGCAAAACTGGTGAAGTATCCGAAGAATTTACTAAATATGTAGACTCGCATTCGGATGAAAACATGAAAACATTTATGAAAGCCATGGAAGTTTGAAGTATGAGTATGAGCAGTGGAGTGTGTGTGGCGGCACACAAAATATTTATTGTACACAGGGGGTACAGGTACCCCACAGGTACAGGTACCCGGGTAGTATAAAAATCATATATATTTAATAAAGAAGTTATCTGGTTATATACAGATGGTGTACATGTACACTAGATTATACCTACCTGTATAACTCTGTATTCATCACCTAGATATATTATTGAGCAGGTGTACCTGTGTACTGTGTACTACCCGGGTACCTGTACTACCGGTAGTACCACCTCATGTACCTCTAGCAGCCTCTAGCTAGACATACATCGAGGCTGTGTGTACGGTAGTACACATATTGTACTGCTACCTAGCTGCTACCGTAGACGTGTTGCAGTGCTGTAATCGTATGTTCATATTTCATATTGCCATACCGAGTTTGTTCCCTTTCCTTTCTCCCCCTCCCCCTCCCCCTCCCCCTCCCCCCGAGTTACATGTAATGTATCAATCACCCATTCCCAACGATGATTTAGCTTTCAGTATTCTTCGAGCAGAGTTGTCGTTCCCCCTGGAAGCCTTCCGCGATCGAAAGACCTCTTGTTCTTCACCACCATCGCCTCTGCTCCATATTGGTAAATCTGATGATGATAGGGATGGACCCGGTGAATCATTCTTTCTAACTCGTACATCACCTTTTCGAACCATACTGCCACCATTGTTTTCATCTTGCTCATACGGGTAATGCAATGCTCTAAATATGGTTATTTTCCTTAATGTTTGCTTTTCCCAGAATTTATGGCCCCCTTTGCTTAGTATTTCTTGATCTTGTTTGTACAAGGCATGCATTTGTTGCATGCATTCCCATCGAGCTTTGTGGTGTGGTATTTCAAATTTTGGTGGTATTTCAAACTTAGGTATGGATCGCATGAAACCATCGGAGCAGACCATGACACGGATTTTTCTTGCAAACGTCTGTCCTGGTTTTGGTCGTTCACAAGTCAACCCCAACCAATAATCTTTTTTTAACACGGGCACTCGAAAATCATAATCGAGATAACCGTCCGCAAATTTGACCGATATGCGATTGATGACAGCTTTCATAAACATGTCCAAATGTTTGTATTCCACCGTGCGCGTTTCGTTTTCACCAAACACACCCAGAAAGGATTGGTCCACCGTACAAGAGTCGCAAGCAGCAATGATCTTGGTGATCCCTTCTTGGTTGTGGTTCATCAATTCGTCAACTCCACATTCGTCCAACGTGCGAAATTGCAATGTTTTCCCTTTCTCCACCACATCATCCACGTAGTTGAGTGAGATCTGGACCGCCTTTAAAAACTCTTGTGCCTCCCATTTGGCGCGTTGTCTTTTTGCGAGAAAATAATTAGAGATGTAACCAATGAGCAAAGAAGAAGACAACTTGATAATCAGAAACTTGTAACGGAAGATTGTGTGGAGGACATCATCTGCACCGGTTACAAACAGGGCAGCGATTGTCAAAATGAAAGGTACAACTAAGGCGACTGGACTTGTGGGACATTCCCATTTAGGCATGCTGTGGGAAGAGGCAAGTTGATGGCAACCACACTCTCGCAACACCAAGGTAGTCAAGAGCCTGTGTACTACCGTAGTACCAACAAAAGAGGGAGGAGGGCGGTGGTTTTTAGTTTGTTTTGGAGGATCGCGCGCAGCCGGGGTCTCAGCGTCGCCAAACCTGTGAGGACTACCAGCTAAAATGTAAAATGCAACATGGACCGTGGTGAATACTTGCGCAAATAATTCAGGCTGACCAAGTACAGAAAAGAATCTGCCTTTCGCTCCTATCCTATTGGGTGTGAGTATTAATCACTCGTTTTTTTTTGAAAAACATCTTTGAAACTTCAGAATTGTGATTCACCACGGTTTTTTCTCCAAGCAACGAGAAACTCGATTTTCTCAGCCGTCCATTTTCCTTTACCACGAACAAACACTTTTCAATACTAAACAATGTCTAACCCAATTGTATTCTTCGACATGACCGCGGACGGTGCTGCCCTCGGCAGAATTGAAATGACTATTCGTGCTGATGTCGTACCAAAAACGGCTGAAAATTTTCGTGCATTGTGCACTGGTGAAAAAGGTTTTGGTTACAAAGGTTGTGGTTTCCATCGTGTTATTTCTCAATTTATGTGTCAAGGTGGTGACTTTACCCGAGGCAATGGTACTGGTGGTAAATCTATCTACGGTGAAAAATTTGCCGACGAAAACTTCACCCTCAAACACGAAGGCCCAGGTACTTTGTCAATGGCAAATGCTGGACCAAACACAAACGGATCACAATTCTTTTTGTGCACCGTCAAAACCGACTGGCTCGACGGTAAACACTGTGTTTTTGGTAACGTAACCAAAGGTATGGATGTTGTCAAAGCAATTGAAGGGTTTGGATCTCAATCGGGTCAAACATCCAAAAAGATCGTCATTGCCGATTGTGGTCAATTGTCATAATTTCTTTTCCTTTTTTTTTTTTCTTCCCGGAAAAAAATATTTATTGAAAATTAATTGTGGTGCTGAGTGACCGTGGAAAGTAACTCTACTAAACTACCTTGCTGCGCGTGTGTACACCGTGATCTCTACATGCGCGTTCATCCACCAGTAGATAAAGTAAAATAAATACCTTAATAACACTCGTTGAGTTGTTTTTTTAATCGTTTTAGAGGGGTGTACCATTTTAAATTTTACCTGTTCATTCCACATGGCGGGAAGCAGAACCACGTTTCCCGCCATGTGGAATGAAAGTGTACAAAATTTAAATGGGTCATACTTTACACATTTATAACAATTCTTATCTTCTCTTATAATTCTTGATGGCCCATTACCCCCTCCTCCGGCTGCTCCCTCCTCTTTTCTTCGTCTTTTTTTGCCTCTACCACTGGTACTGGTATTGGTACAAGTTCATAACCGTCTTTACTGACCAAAAAATTTGTCAGTTCTTCCTCGTTGATGGGCAACGCACCACGTGAGCCTCGCCATGGTAAACTTTCTACATTCTGACCAGGACGAATGAATAACATAGGCATTGTGTATTGCCACGGCTGTTGGCGAAGCGATACACCCGTCAACAAATGTTCAATCTCATTCTTTTCTAAATTAATGGATGCAAAGACGAGTCGTCTTGGAAATGTGTTTTGCACCTGTTTCGCAGCTTCTTTCAAACGTGGCATGTTTGATGCACATGTACGGCACCACGAAGCCTCAAAACTCAATACGATGTCGGGTTGTTGCTTGGTGTGATCTTCCGATTCCTCCGCCCATAAAAAATCAACATCGTTTTGAACCAATTCTTGTAAATCAAGACCACTAATCGCTGTGACACCACTGTCTACTTGAGGCAACAGTGTTGATTTTGCTTCTGATTTCCAATGGGCCGTCAATTTATGCTCCAAAAAATTGCGAACAAACGATCGAATTTCTTTGGCATTCAAACGTACCGATGAACTTGTTGACAAGTAATCGGGGTACAAACGATATTTTTGGGGTGGTTCATTTTTCTTGGATCGATCCACAATTACAAGATTGGCTGGTGCACCTCCTTCAACATTGTTCTTGATCTCTTCGCTTAAAAAGTTTCTGGGGTTGGACGACAAATCAACAAAACTCAAAATACCTTTGTTCTCGGGTAAATTGCGTGGTACGACTGCAAAATGTGCATTTGGTAAACCTGCAACAATGGATTGTGCGGCTTTCAATTGTTGTTTGACATTGAGTGCATTTTTTTCATCTTCATCGACGGTGATTAACACATGTACCGAATGCCCACTGCCCCATATTTCACGCGAGGTGGCTGGGGTGTACCTTGAAAATTCAGGTTTTGGTGTCATGTCCAATGCTTGAACACAATGGTCAACGATGACTTGTGGGTCGTCGATGTCCGAAGGCATCATCCACATCAAAACATTTTCAGAACGTTTTAAAGCAACAACCATTGGTGTGATCTCCTCGTTGTCCATGGGCAAACGATTCCTACCGTTGTCTGTTAAATTTTGTCGAACGAGACGGGCGATTTGAGCATCGTGGGTGCCCACAAACTGTACTTTGCCCCGTCGTTCTTCTTCCTCCTCTTTGTTTTCTTCGCCGCCGCCGTCGTTTGGTTGGTTGTCTTGTGGTTCTTGGTGGTGGACCGTTGTGGTTGTCGAGGATTGCCAGAGTTGTGCAGCCTTTTGAAAGGCGTTGGACGACCATCCCAGTGTTGGTGCTGTTCCAAACAATCCAATCATAATAACATTGGACGATTCGAACACATCCGTTCCAAAAATATCGTCCAGCAGTGCAGTTGCACTGGAATGCCATTCAAACACGTTCTTGTTACTGGTGGTAGTCCTTGTTCCTTCTTCTTCAGTACCAGTACTAGTACACATGGCAAGGAACATTTTCTGTTGTTTTAAATGATCTTCAACCACAACAGCACGCAACATTTCTGAGAGAGTCCGACCGTTTAACGACAACGACACCAAATCGATCGTGCTTCGTGGTTGTCCACCTCTGTGGTAGATTAACAAGGGACGTGGGAGATACGTTGCCTGTATTGTTTCGTTGGTGCCTCCATCTGTACCGGTACCTGCTGCCGTGTAACCCGTCGTTGTTTGATGATCAACGGTAGTCGCAGGAATTGAATGGAGTGTAATGTGAAATTCGTTGATCAATGGGGAGAAATTGATGTCGTCCAATCGTTTGGACCACTTTTGACACAGGAAACAACGTGTGTTTGGGGGGTACATGAAGAGAAATGCACCCGGTGAGGGTGTTGGTTGTGTACAACTGGGGTCACCGACGAGTGACTCGGGCGCAGTTGAGCCCAGAGGAAAAGAAGTGGGGTGGAAAGAAGGGGTTGGGGTTGACGCGCAACCGACAGCCGTTGACAACAACAGGAAGACCAACGACTGCATCTTGGAATGGTGCTGGGCAGGGGTTCGTAATCCGAACGACCGAACGTGACCAACTTGACGAGTTTCGGGGGCAAAGTGGTCTGAGTCCTTCCAGCCTTCGGCCAGGGACCATTTCTCCATTCTTTGACACCAAGACCACCGCCTCTCACCGCGCACACCAGGCATTGCCATTTTAATTTGCACCAACACACCAACCAAGTTCACCGCCTCTGCACCGCGCACACCACCACCAGCCATGTCCCATCCCCTCAGTGGCATGATGAAACGCAAATTGTCAGAGAATTTGAGTGCGTTGG
>Ga0115007_10002852_pt1 | contig 10565 bp, 11 predicted proteins | sample ArcOceMetagenome_2_FD_87166 | JGI IMG/M metagenome (GOLD analysis project Ga0115007, IMG submission 87166) | Marine eukaryotic phytoplankton communities from Arctic Ocean - Arctic Ocean ARC135M Metagenome | ecosystem: Environmental > Aquatic > Marine > Oceanic | place: Arctic Ocean | collected...
ATGTCACACGCCTAAAATATATCAATTCGGAAAAAACTCTCCCAATACTATATTGTTGATATCTGGAACACATGGAAATGAACCCGCTGGTGCCATGTATCTTGAACAACTTGTTTCGCGCTTCACAACTACAAATATGGACTACAATATTAAACTATTTATTATTCCTAAAGTAAATAGATGTGGATTAATGAAAAAGATTCGAAAAGTGCCAGAATTAACAATTAAAAATTGGGATTTAAACCGTGCATATCCAGTTGGAGACGAAAAAGCCCCCGATATAATAAATCATTATTTATATTTAATAAAACAGGCTCAGTTGGTTGTCGATTTACACGAAGCCCATGACTATCGCATAATAAATACAAAGAGTAAAGGTTCCGGAATTTATACAAATGGATACGGACATCCGTCTACAATAGATTCGTCTACAATAGTGCAAAAAATGGTACAGAATGTGAATAAGATTATTGACAACGAACAACATCATTTTGTCACTGAAGAAATTGCCATAATACCTGGCAGTTTGCGCGGTTACTGTACAGAACACAACATACCATATATTTTGATTGAAACTACGGGTATTGAGCCGCTTGAATTGCGTTTAAAAAAACTCGACAATATTATAAATACTCTTTTTAGTTATATTGATTCTAATAAGCGTAAAAGATGGACCGCAAAATCATAAATATTAAAACGGTATAATGTGTCTTCATCAACAGACGTTCAACAGACGTTCAACAGACGTCTGTGTACTACACCAAAAATGCAAACAATATCCCCGAACATTGCAAAGTAAGTAATAATTGACAAAGTGTTTGCTCGTGCATTGGTCCACGAGCCCAAAGAATCATATTCATTAAAGTACCCTTTCCAGAATGATACAGAGTATCTGTTTTAGAATCATATTTAGGCATACGGTGTCGGGGACATTCCCTTAGTCCAGACAATTCAGGAATGGAAAGAATTGTATTCACTATTTGTGGCCACATAAGCATGGCAAGTTGTTCTGTTTCATGCCTGGCAACTGCCACGAAAAACATACCACTTAAATAGCACCACGAATCACCCACAAAAATAGATGCCGGATACCAATTATGTACAAGGAGGGCGGTGGCCACCAAAATATAACTAATAAGCGCATTTGTTGACGATGAAAAAAAAAGCAGACCGATAGCAATCACAAGCGTTTGACCAACTTCAATGCCATTAATCCCAGCATGTATATTTATGGCATTCCCACACCATATACACCAAAGTATCATGTATACATGATATCCAACACCCAAATCGAGCAAATAGCCAAAAATATTTACGGAGGTATTACTTTCGGCCATAAGAAGCAGGTAACCCAGAGCGGAAAACAAGATTTTATATCTCCACTGAATGTCAATTATATCGTCCAGTGCTCCTATCCATAATCCCACCAGTGTTAAATATAACGTCGTGTCCCGTGGTAAAAATGCTGCCAATATAATTCCAGCAATCAGACCCATCGCTTCTGGCAACTCTTTCGACTCCTTTTTGTGCATATCTTTGCCAGTAATGCCCATACTCTTAAACACAGGGCCACAGATTACGACCGCAATGTACGTTGCAACAGCTTGCATTCATTATCATAAACGCGACTCTTATACTACAATTCAAAAAAAATATATTCAACAAATTGTTAATTCGATAATAATTCCTGACGTATATGTTCTGGAATCACGACTGTATCACAAAAACAACAGGTAATGTGATTAAATTCTACCCTCTCTTTCAAACACCTCGCACAAAATGTGTGATTACACGGAAGTTCGATTGCACGCTTATCCGTCAAATCTCTCTTACACCATCCGTCGCAAAGATTATGATTTTCTGCCACATCTTCTACCTCTCCTGCCACTTCTTCTGCCACCGCCGTTTTTTTAGATGCTTTTGGTGGAACGTGATAACGGCAATCTGGACATGTTTTACATCTATTTGGCATTTTATGGGAACAATTGTTACAATTCTTACCATTATTATAAGATTGAGGTAATAACGAGTAGATTAAAGTAGTCAATTGGAGAAATTCACATTTTGTTAACCTTTCAAATCCACGCTCGTGTACAAAATTCGCGAAATTTCGCGCCTCACGTGGTGTACTCATAATTCATTTCATACACTTTTCAATTAATACATTCACATATTCACATATTCGTTACTTCTGTCATTTCAGACGTTATTTCCATCTCCCAGCCCAACGTCCAGCCCAACGTCCAGCCCAACGTCCAGCCCAACGTCCAGTCCAACGTCCAGCCCATTACCCAGTTCAATGTCGTTAAGTTTTATATCGTCTAATTGAATACCGTTATCTTCATTATCTTCATTATCATCATTATCTTCGTCAATCGTACGGTAGTTATTATGAATTTTCACACGTTTTCTATAACGATAATACAAAAAAAATATCATTCCCGATAAAAGTACAAACATCAGGACAAATTGAGATGTTGACGATTCAATTGGTAATAAAGAACTTGGTGTTGATGTTAATGCATGAGAACTGGATGGTGTTAGATTAGACGTTGAACTGGATGGTGTTAATGCATGAGAACTGGATGGTGTTAATGCATGAGAACTGGATGGTGTTAATGCATGAGAACTGGATGGTGTTGAATTGGACGTTGAACTGGATGGTGTTGAATTAGACGTTGAATTAGACGTTGAACTGGACGTTGAACTTGATGGTGTTGAATTAGACGTCGAATTAGACGTTGAACTGGATGGTGTTGAACTGGACGTTGAACTGGACGGCGTTGAATTAGACGTCGAATTAGACGTTGAATTAGACGTTGAACTGGATGGTGTTAAACTCATTTGTATTACAAATAATAATTATGATAGTAAATAAGAATATGGTTAAATTAATCTTCTTTTTTTAGTTGGTGGGGGTTTGTCTGGTTGGAGATGATTTTCAATCTGAACCAAATCATTTTTCCATAACGTATGGATGTGTGTTGTTTGAAGTTGTATTAGGAGTTGTTGAAGTATTTTGAGTTCGTTTTTCAATGTTGATATTTTATCTTGTGTGAGATTCCACAACGGCATGTTCAGAAGGTAATCGACATCTTTGAATTGATGGTGTTGCATTTCGGCAACGATGTCGAGTTTTGGTTTTCCTTTAAATTTGATATCACCATTGATAACCATTTCAATGAATTTGATTTTTTGTTGAAGTTTCTCAATTAATTGTTGGTAGTCTTGTACTTTGTATTTTTTGCGTTGTATGTACAAAGCGAGTCTTTGATGGAAATACTCCTCCAAAATTTCAACTTCATTGTTGTATTTTTTCATGTCCCCTTGGGAGTCGAATGCGTGCATATTGCCTATATCTATTGTCGACTGTAATTTAAATGCTTTGATAAGTCCAGCTGTACGTAATTTACTTGCACATTCTGACGTCATTCTGACCTTGAAATATACTGTTGTATCCGTATGATTTGCTTGAATCGATACAATGTCACCCTTTTTAAACGCACCGTATCCGTCGACACATTTTTCGAGCATTTCTTTGTATGTATTTGTCCATGTACCGACGGGCAATTCTGTAATCACAATGACATTGGTAGAGGACCAACTGTATACACCTTTGACGGCAAATTTCGTGGTTCCTTGTATGGGTTCAATGGTCCCAGTAAAATCCTTGTACCATGGTTTCATTCGATTGGTGGGTTTATTGTCCAACTTGTTACGAAGTTGTTGGATTATTTCTAATGGATTGTAGGATGGGATAGTCGTCGACCATCCAGTACCAATGCCACTACCACCGTTGACCAAAAGCATGGGAATGACGGGTAAATAATGCACTGGTTCGATTTTTTGCCCGTCGTCCTCTAACGGTGTGTACAACGGCGCGTCTGCTGGATGGTAAATAAGTTCGGCGAGTGGTGACAATTGTGTGAATACGTAACGCGGGCTCGCGTGGTCTTTACCCCCCATCAAACGCGTTCCAAATTGACCATTTGGCATCAGTAAATTTATGTTGTTCGACCCAATGTGAGTTTGTGCCATATTGATGATAGCACAATTGAGGGACATTTCACCATGGTGATAAGCGGCATGTTCTGACGTGTATCCTGCCAGTTGGGCTACTTTAATTTCGCTGTGTAATTTACGTTTGAGACAGGCAAAGAGAATTTTGCGTTGTGATGGTTTGAGTCCATCCATTGCATGTGGAATAGCGCGTAAATTGCTTTGGACTGCCATGATGATATACTCTTTATCAACAAAATCGGCGTATTTCATTTCACTGACTCCAAAATCAACAAAGGTACCCTGTTTATAGTTGGAAATCCATTTCTTCCTGTCTAAAATCCGTTGTTTACTGAAACACATGTCAATCATAGAACCATCACGCATGATTTCGAATGGAATGCGATGTTTTGGAAGATTTGAAAAGTATCCAAGAGCTTCATCCCTTGTTGAAGTTCCGAGTCCTTTGTAGTATTTTATTTTCCATTCTTGATTTTGTTGTGTTTTCCAGTGATGAAATTCTGGTGTTGTATAGAAGACTTTCACCTGTTTGTGTCGTTCACATTTCACAATGGGTGTGATAAACACTTGTAAAAAGTTGGGAATTTTCAATAGACTTGGCCAAAAGTGATGGAAAAAATTGATAATGAGACCTTTAATATGTGAACCGTCGTGGTCTTGGTCTGTCATGATCATAATGTGACCATATCTTAATTTATCTGTCGACGTGTATTGTGTTCCAATGTTAAGTCCTGTTATTTTCATAATGTGTTGTATCTCTGCGTTTCCAATGACTTTGGCATTGCTGGCGTCGCGTACATTGAGTAATTTACCTTTCAACGGGAATACACCGAAATTATCACGTCCGATAACTGACAGTCCAGCGACTGCTAATGATTTAGCGGAATCACCTTCAGTTAATATTAAGGTGCATTCGTCGGAGCGTCGAGTACCGGCAAAATTGGCGTCATCCAGTTTCGGAATACCAAGTAGCTTTTTTTTTTTGGAACCCCCCGTTTTTTTTTCCAATTGGCGCTGAGACTTTGCTCGTGCGAAAAAGGTAACTTCTTCAATAATTCCACTGTTTTTGATTATACGTTTTAGAAAAGACTCCGATATCTGCGGTCGAAACGACACTGGTCCGAAATCTTTGACACGTGTAGTTAGAGTTTCTTTGGTTTGAGAATCAAAATTTGGATTTTGAACCAACGCGTTGACAAAAATAAACATCGACCGTTGTACCATGAACGGCCTTACTCCTAACTCTTTTAATGCCTTTAACGAAATAAATCCTTTTGAAATGGCTTCAGATATATACTTGACGTGTTCACCACCTTTGGATGTACATATAGAATTGCAAAATGAGACTTGTTGTGGTTGTTGGTCTGGGGACATCGTGACACAAACCTCCCAGCGTTCGTTAATGATTTCATGCACCAATGTTTTGTTAGAATACATCTGACAATATTGTTTAAAATTTCGAACAGGTAGACGTTTTCCATTCAAATAGACACGAACATCGGTTGGTGTTGTACCAGCGACGTCATAAACACGTTTACGCAATAGTGCCTGTATATCTTCTGTAAAATTTTCGAGACCGAAACGTGCAAAATCTGGTGAAAAAGAAACACGTGTATAATCTTTTCGTGTACCACTCGCATTGATACGTGGTATTGACACATGTGTCATGTTATTTGTCCAAGATTGTGTATATTTCAAATGGGATTTGGAATCCACCGTTTCGATACAAAAAGAAGTCGAAAAAATATTCGTTAATTTTGCACCATAACCGTTGCGACCACCCACGACACGTTCCTCCGAATCATCGTAATTATCTCCAGTCAACAATTGTCCAAAGACCATCTGAGGGATATACACCTTGTGTTCAGCATGCATTTCGACAGGAATACCGAGTCCGTCGTTCTCAACAGTAATACTGTTTTCAGTAATCGTCACTTTAATAACTTTCATTGATGAATCCCGTTGTTTATTATCAGCAGCATTAACTAAAATCTCATCGAAAATTTTTAAAATACCCGGTACATACGAAATTTCTCGGAATTCAAATTGGTCCTGAGTGTTTAAAACCCACATTGATTCAATACGCGCATCGCAAGAGCCAATGTATGTGTCGGGACGTTCTTTAATGTGTTCAAGGTGACTTTTCTTACGATATTTCTGCGATACTTGAGCATTTCTGGAGCTCATTTTGTTTAACATATTAAATAGAATCATATTTACTTTCATATAAGTGTATCTTTTATATTTTATATTTTATATTTTTTTTTATAGTTCACTCAAAATTCAAACATCCATTATGGCCCATGTGGGCGCGCTGGCCAGGATGCGGTCCACCCTCCTGTCGGTTACAACCCTGGCAGTAGGGGTGTATTGGTGCTCGTAACTCATACATATCATCGACAATTGCTTGCATTTTATGTTTATCACGACGAAGGCGGGCCATTACTTCGTCGTCATCATCGTCGTCGTCGTCATTATTGTAAACTGCATGGTTTACAATAAGAACCGTTTGTTCTTCAATTTGGAGTTTATATGCTACTACTTGTTCGATTGCGTCTTGTTGTAGTTGTCTTATTTCGACGATGATACGTTGTCTGGGCGTAGGTGTAACTTCGGATACAGTCTCTTCAGAGGTGGTCTTTTGTTCAAATGTCCGTAGGGTAGCCATAATATTTTTAATTAGAATGCTTTATAGTTCTATTCTACAATTCGTCTGAAAACGTCAATCGGTCAGAAATAAGGATATTATCAAATAATAAGCCAGAGTCAAAATTCCAAAGTTCAAACCCAATTACATTCGCACCCGAAAATTGATTGTAAAGGGTAGCGTTGGGGATGTACTTTGGATTCGGGAGTTGCGGATGGACCCATGGTCCACTATACTCTGGATTTGGGACACTGCGCTGAGACCATGGTCCATGATATTCCGGATTAGGGAGTTGTGGTGGTTCCCACTGTTCATCTTCTTCTTCGTCCCAATCAGAAGGTTTCACAGCATCAAAATCTACAATTGTTGGCATAATGTCGTCATAACCATTTGGTTTCACGTGTTCGGGGTCCAACATCGACGGAGAAGGCCAATCGTCTGGTTTTGAAATGGATGGATTGTCGATTTGACGTGGTTCGAGTAATTCCCAGGCATCTTCAATATCACCAGTCTGACGTTCTTTTTTGTCGACATAATAGGAATATGTATTATCAGAACGTATCATGAACGTAAAGACGTGCTCCTTTCCATCTTTCAAAATGTCCGCATTTTCAACAACCGACCATTGTGTCTCTGTCAAAATCGCATGAACTTTGCTTTGACCGTTACAGCTAAAATCTGGACCAAACATCAATTTATACGGAGTTTCGTGATTGATTGTTTCGATATCACCGTCAAATTCAAAGAGTTTCAAATAAGCACCACCACATTTAAAATCCGTATTATTCAATTGAATGGAGTATTCTAAAACAAAGTCATATTCGGTCTGGTCGACAGGTGTTGCGAGTGGTGCAAACATTGTATAAAAACGCGCGTCTTCGTCAGTTTTCAATTGGTAATTTTCTGTCAATTGAAAACTACCCATTTTGTCACCATCGTGTCGTGTTGAAGATTCTATCCAAATTGAATCGTTTTCAAACGTTTCGAAAAAAAAAGTTGTTGCTTTGACTGATGTTAGTAGTAAAAACAGGAACATTATTATACCATTACTATCATTCCATGTTTTATCTTTCATATATGTTTAAATTTGTTGAATTAATCTCTATTCTAAAAGCACAGAGTGGATGGTAATACATTCTGAATGTCCATTCTAAACTTTTTTCCCCGTAAGGACCGTAAGGATACGGCGTTAATGTCAACGCCGAGCGAATCAGTGTACACTACTGTCAGCGACACCAACCATCAACGTGGTTCGTTTAATACAACCGGTCCAACCGGTCCAACCGTCCCAACCGGACGAATATTGGCCGGAAAATTTAAAAAAAAAACAAAACAAATAAAATTGCTGCAAATGCGTTCACATTGGCAGAACCACCCTGAAGACGTCGAGCGAATGTTCTGTTGGTCATCTCGAAATATATTTCTACCACAAAAAAAAAGTTCAGAGACATTAACAATAGCAAAAAATCGTGCACAAAAAGACGAATTTATATTTGGAAACGATATAATTCGTATCACACGTACCGGTACCAATGACAACACGTGTAATTGGACAACTATCGCCGTCGAATCGTTTGTAGAATTTATTCTACATGGTTTATACGGTGATGTCACGAGACCTCATTACAATTGTCACACTATGAACGTTCGTCCTGATTTCGAAACAACTATCGGGATTTGGGAAGTAAAGGCCCGTACTTGGAATATCGCGGGTACAGTGGGTGAGAAAATATTCGCAATACCTTGGAAATACGGCGCATTAGCGGAGACATTAGATAAGCCTATTATCATACTACTTGTAGCCAAGCAAGAACAGGAAATGCGAGACAAATACGGAATGTTTGGGGGTAATATTTCCGAGTTTCATTCAAAACAGTTACAAAGTTGGTCATCACAAAATATACACTTTGTACCGTTTACCCGTCTCATTCGTCATTACAATAAAAAAAAAACACATAATATCATTTCTTAGATTTTTTGGTTCGTGCGCGTTTATGTTTACGTTCAGCCAATTCTTCTTGTTGTTCTTCAAAGTGATTGACATCGTTACCCATTGACGTCCATCCTGCGACTGTTTCCCGAGCAAATAGTTCGACACGAGGCAAATCGCCAAGTAACGTTGTTATCATACTTCTTACTATTTCGGGCTTACGCGAATGTTCACGTCTCGGTGTCATCACAACCGGCGTTGATGAATCATCCAATAGGGTTAAGAAATTAACACGTTCGTTCGTCGATTCTTCATGGACAATTGACGACATTTTAGAAGCTCCACGTTCCGTCTCATCAGGTAATAGTTTCTTGTAAGATGCAATTTTACCTTTAACAGCAACCAAACATAATTCCGCGTTTGACCGTGTGTAATACCCAACGCCAAATGCCGGCTTAGAACCATCCTTAGTAGTTTTCACCCAATTCACAAAACAAGTTTTATATTTAAACCCCCAGGCCTTAATTAGCTCTAAAGCCTCCGCAATCAGGGGCATCGTAGCCCATATAAATAGAGCGGCGTCTTTTTTTGAAATGCGTTCAATTTCAGGCCCAAGTGCACACAAATCTCTGATATGCATGGAGGGATAGATAAAAGAACCGTCTTTACGTTTGAGCACACCATTTCCAACAGATTGGGTATAAGACCAGGGTGGGTCCGCGTAGATAATGTTTTGAGAATCGGAAGCAAGACTTGCCAATTGTTCGTTTATCATAATAGTACTATACATTGATGTTATAAACAAATAAAATTATGTACTACACATGTTGATTCTAAAAATCTATTCTAAAAAATCTATTCTAAATCCTAAAATGATGAGAGGTTGGAGCAAACGTTTGGTTATATATGTTTATCTACAAAAAAGATACCGTCGTGGCGTCCTGATTCGTAAAATGGGGTTAAAATGGACTTTTAAACCGGATAGATACCAAAGGACCGTGTTAGTGTGTCCCATTCGAGACAAATGGCATTATAATTCGAAACAAAAACTCAAAACATGGTCGACAAAAATGTCGGTTTTAATGGCAGGAAATAAACCATTTCAATACCAACGTGAACGTATCGGTGGTTGGAGTGGTGCCAAAACCTGTAGAACCCATGCAGTCCAACTTCGAGTTTGGCAAGTCGTTGGAACTTCCGATATCTACGTTGGACATTTGGGACAATATACATTAGCTATTGTTTCGAATGGAAAACTTACCACTTTGGTGCACGAACCTGGTCAACAACAATTTTTTATTGGACGTGGGGTACTTGACAAACGTAAATTCAAATGTCTCAAAATCGTACAACAACCTTACAAAAGAGCTAAGATACAAAAGACAATTGCGTTGTACGCAATTCCGACGCGTGAAGAATTGGGATGATTAAAATTCAACAGTACTTAAAGGAAATAAAAGGACAAATGCGAAAGGTTCGTGGATATTATTTAGCTCTACTACACAACGGACGCGACGAAATTTTTCCATACTCAATCCACGGACTGTGGCCACAATTTGACCAGAACCACTGGCCACAATCCTGTAGTCAACATGAATTTGACCCAAATGGATTACAACCATTGCTTCCGAAACTACATGAGTATTGGCATAGTTCTCGTGGTACAGATATTCATTTTTGGAAACACGAATGGGAAAGACACGGAACTTGTACTGATTTGAATGAAGTCATGTACTTTGAACAAACTATTAACTGTTTCGAAAAAGTGCGTGACCGAGGAAAGGCCTGGGTTCAACAACGTTCTCTCAAAATCCCATTCGATTTAAACTTTGAAATAAAAATAGAATTATTTTTATAATTATCACGAATTATTTCCAACTATATAAGCAACCAATTATGTTAATGTAATGTTGTTGCAACTGCTGTTTTTAACACTGGCAGCCGCACAACAACCTAACAGAACAGAGA
>Ga0115007_10002853_pt1 | contig 10565 bp, 9 predicted proteins | sample ArcOceMetagenome_2_FD_87166 | JGI IMG/M metagenome (GOLD analysis project Ga0115007, IMG submission 87166) | Marine eukaryotic phytoplankton communities from Arctic Ocean - Arctic Ocean ARC135M Metagenome | ecosystem: Environmental > Aquatic > Marine > Oceanic | place: Arctic Ocean | collected...
GATATGGGCGCCGCCGCGGCGTGGCGCCTAGGCGAGTGGGACTCGCTCGAGAACTTTCTCGACTTCCTGGACAAAAGCGGCGCGCCCGTGGACGGCGGCGCCGCTGGGGTCGGCGGCGACTTCGCAGGCAGGCCCGGCGGCGAAGCCGCCGTAGGCAGAGTGCTCCTGGCGCTGCACCGACGGGACGCGGATGGCGTGGCGCGCGCCGCGACGGCGGCGAGGGACGCCGTGATCACCCCCCTCGCCGCTGCGGCGATGGAAGGGAGTTACCGCCGCGCGCACCCGGCGGTTGTGCAGTTGCATTTGATTCGGGAAGCCGAGGAAGCGATGGAGGCGATTGTGAGTCTCGATTCCATTTCCAATTTGGCCGGCTCCGGCCTGACGAAAAACACCCCCGGCGTGAAACGAGCAAGAAGCGGTGGCGGCGGCGCGCGCGCCGCCGCGGACGGCCTGGACGGCCATTCCGGTATCGAGCGCCTCGGGGATTGGGACCCGCGCCTGGACCTCACGCCGTCCGCGATGGCGACCCGGGAGCCTATTTTAGCCCTACGAAGAGTCGCGTACGCCGCGCTCGGCACTGCCGCGGAAGACGCGTCCGCGTACACCTGGCTGGCGCAGGCCAAGCTGTGCCGCGCGAGCGGGCACGCGGGGGCGGCGCAGCTGGCGTTGTTTGAAGCGCGAGCCGCGCTTGAGAGCGCGAGTTTCCGGCGAGGCGCGGGCGCCGCCGCAGATGGTATTTTGCAGTCCACCGACTTTCCCGGCGCGAAGCTGAAAGCGTCACCCGCCCCTGGCATGGCCCTCGCCGTGGAGCAAGCCAAGCTGTTGTGGTGCACTGGCCGGCAGCACAGAGCCACGGTTGAGATCCAGGAGGCCCTGGATGACAGCGCGTTGCGAGGCGCGGATCCGTTGACCACGTCTCGCGCGATGCTCCGGCTGGCGCGCTGGAGCGCCGCGACCGGCCAGCGTTCCAAAACGGACGTGCTGAACATCTACAGCAACGTGCTTCGGGATCAGCGGCACACGGAAAAAGCCAACTTCCACGTCGCCAAGTACATGGACGACCTGCTGAAGGACGCGAAGGTGCGGGAGGATAGAAAGCGGGGCGATCCAATGAACAAAGACGACGCCAAGAGCAACGGCGGCGGCGCGCAACGGCCGCGCGGGTCGAAAACCTGGGACGTGGACGAGCGCTCGCTTGATTACGTGGTGGAGGTGATTCAGCACTACGCCACTTCGCTGCGGCACGGACACCGACATGCGTACGAGAGTTTGCCTCGGATGTTGACGCTGTGGTTCGACGTCGGAGCAGCGGCGGCGATGCACGCTGAGACGCCAACGTCAACCGCGCAGAACGGTAACGGCAGCCGCCTTCAAACCGGAGCGCAGCGCACCCAAAACCAACCTCAACTCACGTCCACGCAACTCAAGGAACGCAAGGTCGCGTTGACCGCGACGAATTCGCTGAAGGACTTTTCCCAGAAACTGCCCCTGTACACGTGGTTGCCCGCGCTTCCGCAGCTCACCTCGCGTTTGTGTCACCCGCACCACGAAACCCGGCAACTGATTCACGAGCTTCTTTACCGACTGGTGAAGAACTTCCCCAACCAAGTTTTATGGAGCATGACCGCGATGGCGAGAAGCACGCACGTTGACCGGTCAAGCGCGGCGCAGCGGATTTTGGACCGGGCCAAGGACGGCGCGCCGACAAGCGCGCGGCCGCTGTTCGAACAGAGCGCCGCGCTTTGCGACCAGGTACGCGATTCCCAACTCCGAATCCGCCCGACTGTGGAGGCCCGATTACTCTTCCCTGTTTACGCAGGCCGCATCACGAAAGACTGACACTTTCGGCTTTTTTCCAAACAGCTAATCAGGGTCTGCGCGTTTCAACCAAAGCCGGTGCCCGGGTCTTCGCGGAGCGCCAAGTTTTTTTCCATAAAAACCGAGTTTCCAGCGCTAAGGCGCTTGGTGCCGTGCGACGTCATGGTCCCCACCCAAAACGAGCTCACCCCGTCGTTGCCTCCGAGCACGTTCCGAAACGCCGCGAACGCCAACCACGTCCCGACGGTTTCCGAGTGGAACGCGTTTCCAAACGAGACGCCGACTATTTTCTCGATTCAAGACGAGTGCCCGGTGTTGGCGAGCCTTCAGAAACCGAAAAAGCTCACCATCGTGGACAGCGACGGCGCGGAAAAAAGCTTCCTGTGCAAACCCAAAGACGACCTAAGAAAAGATCTGCGCATGATGGAGTTTTGCCAGATGCTGAACCGGCTGTTGGGCAACGACCCGCGGTCGCGGAAAAGACGTTTGTGTGCGTCTTTTTGCCTTTCCCAAATCAGGCGGCACACTGTTTACCGCTCCTGGTCGAGTACACCACGGCCGTAACACTCTCTGGCGACTGTTACAACTACACACGGCACAAGTGCACTGTTACTTGCTCTTTATGGAGTACAGTCGGAAAGTCCCACGACTACTATACCCAATCCCAATCCCTCATACACGTTACGAAGTACACACCCACGCTCGCCGACTCGTTCCCTGACCTTTTTCGCATAACACCACCAGACCTGCGCACGTTCGCCGTGATTCCGCTTACCGAGGATTGCGGTTTAATCGAGTGGGTCCCGTCAACCACCGGGTTACGGCACGTCGTGCAGAAGCTGTACGTGGACGACGGCGTGTACCACAAGCGGACGCTAGTGGAGGTGAAGGAGATGCACGAGCGTTTGAAAGCCACGCCGACGACGTGGATGAGCGAGATTTTGAAGAAATTCCCCCCCGTGTTTCACCGCTGGTTCTTGAACCGGTGGAAAGACCGCCCGGCAGCGTGGCACGGCACGCGAACCGCGTTCGCGCACACTGCCGCGGTGTGGAGTATGGTGGGGCACGTGGTGGGGCTTGGGGACCGGCACGGCGAGAACATTTTGCTTGATCAGGTACGCGTCGCGTTTCCCAAACTCGCCTCCACGTTTGCCAACACTGACACTTTCTTAAACCCTAAACCCTAAACCCTAAACCCTAAACCCGAACAGGAGTCCGGCGACTGCGTGCACGTGGATTTCTCGTGTTTGTTCGACAAAGGTTTGGAGTTGGAAACCCCCGAGATGGTGCCGTTCCGGTGCACGCAGAACATCGTGGACGGTTTGGGGGCGGGCGGGTATGAGGGGGTGTTCATGCGCGCCTCGGAAATCACCCTCGGCGTGCTTCGAAACCACAGAGAGGCGCTGATGTCGGTGCTTGAAACGTTCGTGCACGACCCGCTCGTGGAGTGGAGCAAAGCGGTGAAGGCGGGGGGCGGCAGCGGCCGGAGGCCGGGGGGCGACGGCCAAGGCGCGAATTTCGGCGCCGAGGCGGAGCGCGGGAAAGAGGCGCTGGACAAAATTACGAGCCGCTTGGAAGGCGTCGTGGTTGGCGTCGGCTCAGCGCCGTCGTTGCCGCTGTCGCCGCAGGGACAGGCGCGGCGCTTAATCGAAGAAGCCACCTCGCGCAAATCACTAGGTGCGATGTACGTGTGGTGGATGGCGTGGATGTAGGGTAACGGGATGTTGGGTTTAGTTACCTGGGCGTGGGTGTGAGGGGAAAGGCGGGTTGGAAAAGGGGGGCACTTGGCTGTGCCTAAACGCGCTCCGTACAATTGCGAGGTAAACGACTCGCAGGCGCGCATGATAGTAGTTAGATAGTAGTGGCACACGAATAGAAACGAAACAAAACGAGATTGAATTGATGTTTATACTCTTTACAATAGAAGCGCCGCCGCTTTACCTTTCATCTTAGTCTAGACTAACAGACCAAGTACCTTTCTTTGCGGACGCTCCAAACCTTTCCTTTCCTAGTTTCGCGGCGGTTCGTCGTCGTCGTTTCGCGGCGGCTGCGACGCGCTCGCGAGCAGCGAGCTTACGAAGTTCACCACCCACAGCAGGGCGAAGATTTGAAAAATGAACCCGAACCCACCCAAACCGAAACCCATGCCGTACCCGAAGGGCGAGAACATGGGGAACGGCATGAACGAGCCATACCCCATGCCCATTCCGCCGCCGCGCATTGCGCCCGGGTTCGGGGCTTGTCTTGACTGGCCGCCCATGCCTCTTGGTGCGCTCATCCTTGGCGCGCTTCTGAAGCTCGAGCCGCCCATCCTGCCACCTGACCGGCCCGCTTCAGCCCACTCGGGGGAAATCGCGTCCATGGTGAACACGCTGCCCGCAATCATCGCGGCGAGCGCGAAGTTGAAACCAATCGGCATCTTCTTTTCGGATACGTACGCATCGCTCTTGTTCTTAAGCGCGGCGACGGGGGCGACGCGAACGGAAGTCGTAGGGGACACGACGCGGGACCTGTTGTTTCGGTAACACGGTTGGAGAAAGGAGACGCAGCGGTGAGTTTTCTGATCTTCTGATCAATTTGGAGAGTGGAGCGCGCCGTTTGTGATTCTCCGCCATTTGTGATTCTCGGTCGCCGGCGGATATTTTCTTTGCAGGGATTCGCGGAGAGAGACGATCAGGACGGCCATCAGTTGGGGGGAGACGCACCTGACCGCGGCGCCGGCGAAATGTGCGCGTCTCGCGGCGACGGGCGCGCGGATTTTCTGCGTTGATGGACAGGGAGGGGGGGATCGGGGACGGGAAAGGTCAGCGGATGCGCGTTCGAAGGCGTGTGAATGTGCCAACCGGGACGAACAACCAACAAGCTGGGACGCGCGACACGACGCCGCGACACCGGGACGGCGACGCCGGGACGATAAACACGCGTCCACGCACCTGGAGGGAAACGGCGGAGGCGGTGATGGAGGCCATCGCGGATGTGGGTTTCTGTGACGTCCGTTTGGAGCGCGGTGAGAAGTGCAGTGCGCGGTCGATCTTCGAAGGCAACCAACGCGGAGGTGCGTGGCAAGATCCGTGGGCAGGTGCCACGTCCTTCTTTCGTCATGACAGTGCTGATTCGGTGCGTGGGCAGTTGGGAGCAAAAAAAGGTGTGAAAAAATCCACTCGTGTAGTCTTCGATACAAAGACTAAAGCGACCGCTGGTTTACAGTCAAACGACCGCCCGTACACGCGCCTCCTCACACCACCACTCCACTTTCTCGGACTCCCACGGCGTGGAGTTTCTCGCGCACATCGCCAATCTCTCTCCACTTCTCTCGCCCACACCAAATTCTTTCTCGGCTCCTCCATCTCGCCGTCTTTTTCTCGCCTTCCCGAAACCTCGCGGTCTTCCCAAATGCTCGCACTCTATCCCCCTTCCTCGCCCTAAACTTTAAAGCTCTTAAAGTCATAAGCTTTAAAGCCTCATCAGTGTCACCGTGATGTCATCCGTGCTCCCTTTGCTGACGGCCATGGAGCACAGTTCTTTGGCCAGGGATTCGGGCGTCGCGCCGGGCGGCGCGCTGAGCAAAAAGTCTGATACGAAACAAAAGAAAGTGTCAGTCTCTCGTAATGTGTATTACGTACACATTCAGGGTAATGGGCAGAGGTAATAGTCCCTTCTGGTACGAGTATGGGCAATCAGGGAGGCGGCGCGTGGTGATTGGGAAATACGTACCCGCAATCTCCTGGTTCTCGAACCCGCCGCCGCCGCCTCTTAAGTCGTTTGCAAACAAACCATCCGAGCTCAGCATGATCCACGAGTCTTTATCACTGAGTTGCTCGATGTAGCAATCCGGCTCGGCGTTCAAACCGAACCCTGACCCGTAGTCCGCGTTTCGCTCGCCAAACCCCTCGAACTTTCCTGATTCTTTTAAGAACGCATCGCCGAACGCCCGGGACAAAGCGAGCACACCGCCGACCCTCCAGGTTCCCTCCTTGAACGTAACCAGCGATTGTCGCAAGTTGGGGTTCCCCGCATCGATGCGTCTTCGCTCCGCGGGGTCGTCCGGGATGTGGTCCACGGAGAGCTGCACCGCCTTGCCGTCCCTCACGAGTAACGTCCGCGCGTCACCCACGTTTGCGGTCGCTAGTTTCGTCGAGTCCCCCTCTTTGAACAACACCGCCACGACCGCGGTGCTGCCGCACTTCGCGCCGCCCACGCCTCGCTCGCCGAACGCGCCGAAGAAACCCGCTGGGGGCTGGATTAAGGTGAAGTCAGCTTTCACGCACGCGGCGCTGATGGCTTCCAAGGAGAAATCGCAATTCGGCCACTCGTCGCAAATCAACGTGGACAGGTTATCCTTCAGCCACTCGCTCACCGCGAAGCCGCCGTGGCCGTCGAACACGCTGTAAATCGCATAAGGCGAGCCGTTCGGGGCGTTCGTGTTAACCTGATGAGGTTTTGAATACATACAGCGAGGATGGAACGAGGTGAGTCTTCGGAGGATCGACTGGATTGCAAAAAGGAAAGGATTCGTGGAAAAAAAAGTCTCGGCCGATCGGATGTGTGATCGGTCCGGTCGTGCTTCCGTCCGGCGCGGGTTTCGGTGAGTCACACGCTGACAGTCTGGAGAGACACGGAAGAGCGCGACACGAGGACGGGCACTACTCACGTATCCCGCGAACCGGTCTTCGTTTTGCTTCCGCACGGTTCCCTTGACCGAGGCGCTGCCGGTTCGGGATGCGACGGTCTGTGGGGTCACCACGCACGTGGACGATGCATCCGCGCGCGTCACGACACGCGCCGCGCGGTTGCTGCGACGCGCTGTGGTGGTGGGCTTCGCGGCAAACACACCCGGGGTGCTGAAACAAGCGGAAACGCACGCCATGCTGGCGACGACGCGTGGTGGTACAAAGCACGCGAGACGCAGGTGTGAGGAGGAGGAAGGGAAGGTAGATGGAAAATTTGAAGGTTGCCTGTTATCCGTCACCGTACAAAAGACAAAAGCCAGGAAAAGGCCAAAAGCCAGAGCATCTGGGCATCGACGAGGAAATCCACCCAGTGAGCAGTGCCCGAGTTTTGCCAGTCCCACTATTCATTTCTTTTGGAAGAACGTCTCTTTCATCACGTATACGTGAGCGCGTTTCTCTCGATAGTATCGAGAAGGGACAAAAGGCTCTAGCTATCATTGATGTCAATCAAATTTGGTTCTTTGATAACAAGTTTGGGCCTTCGGCAAACGACTCCTTATACTTGTAATAAAATGCCCCCTCTAACCCTATGTAGTTACAGCGCGCATCAACCCTAGGAACCCTCGGATTAGAACTCCACACCCGCTTCCCGGCACCCTTCCGCCACGGCTTTGACCCGTCCGTGGTACACGAACCCGCCGCGGTCGAACACGGCCTTTTTTATCCCTTTCTCCACGCACATGGCACCGAGCGCCTTGCCCACTTCGTTCGCGGCAGTCACCGTTTTCGTGGCCCACTCCTCTTTGCCAACCTTTTCCTTGATGGAGACGGACATGGTCCCGACCGCACAAAGCGTGGTTTGGTTTTCGTCGTCAATCACCTGCACGTACGTGTGCTGGTTGCTGCGGTACACGCTGATCCTCGGCCGCTCCGCCGTGCCCGAAACCTTCGACCTGATCTTGGTGTGCCGCTTCTGCCGGCGCCGCTCCTTGTCCGTCATCGCGCAGCTGGTGTGTGTAGTGACAGCAGCGACTTTAGTTGGAAGAAAAGAAGGAAGGTGAGGTGAGTCAAAAGGTCATTGTTGGTTATGGACGGTTCGCAGGTGCGCTGGCCTTAGCGCGGCGAACGTCACGGCACCCTTCGCGAAACGAATGTACAAGCCGTGGCCACGTTATCCGAATCGCCGCGTCCGCGTTTGCGTCTCGCGTCCCGGAGTCGCGTCTGGAACGGTGCTCTGGCGCTTCGGGAAACGCGTGTCGTCAACACGCGCATGCCGTGGGGTACGGGACGCCAACATTGAGAGCCACACAAGCGGAAACGAACGGTCGGCCGGCGCCCTGTCCGCACATCCAAAACAAAGCCCTAACCCCGAAGCACGCCGCGAAACGATGGCGGGTGGAAAGATGGATGGATTTTCCAACAAGCGCACGCCGGACAGACCGCGGCCGTTGGAAACGCGACCCACGAAACGCACCTCTGTGTTGCGGCGCCGCGGAGCGCACGCGCGTCGCGACCGCCGCGCGCGCGGAGAGGGAGAAAGCACAGGCAGACATCGTGGACTGCGCGCGATTTGGAATGGGCGCGGGGCGGTGTCGACGTTGTCCTCTGGAAAAGCGTCATGTCAGTCCAACGAAAATCCATATTTCGCAAAATGGTTTGTTGTGAGTTTGTGGCCATCGCCTCAACGAAATCTCACCACTGCGACGCGCGGTGCCTTCTGCCTGTCTCTGAATTCTCCCAACACCGCGTGCGATGGGACGAGACGCGCGGTGAGGTTCGGTGGTTGTAGGTTTTAGCGTGGACTTGGGTGGTTAGGGACGGGTGATTTGGTTGGTGGGTTGGCGGACACGTCGTGCGGTAGCGAATCCGCGTGGAGATCGATTCGTCCCAAAAAAAGAGAGAGTCGCCCATCGGCACACCGCAAACCTACGCTCCTGGCGTGCGAAATCGCACGACCCCAGACACACCCACCGGAAGTGATGAAGGTGCTTCTCGTGGCGGGCACGCGGTCGGGGGACGGCAAAACCACGTTCGCGGTGGGTTTGATGGGTGCGCTTCGGCAACGGGGCTTGGTGGTCCAGGCATTCAAGGTTGGTCCGGATCAGTTGGATCCGCTGCTGCACGAAGCGGCCACGGGAAGGCCTTCGTACAACCTGGACGGGTGGCTTCGGTCTAGGGAAAACAACACACGAAGGGTGGCGCAAATCGCAACAAGTACGGGTGACGACGTGGACATCGCGATCATAGAGGGGGGCGAAACTTTGTTCGATGCGGATGATTCGTGTTTGTCTGGTGAGACGGGAAGCGCGGCCGAAATTGCGAAGTGGCTCGGCGCGCCCGTGTTGCTTATCGTGGACTGTTCCACTCAAAGCGCGAGAGGCGCGGCGGCCACGGTGCGAGGGCACGTTACCTTCGACGAACACCTAACAATCGCGGGCGTGATTCTGAACAAAACGGAAGACGAGGCGCACGAATTGAAAGTACGGGAAGCAATCGCGGCGGCGACGCCAAACGTCCCGGTCCTGGGCGCGCTTCGCCGGGACGCCGCCGCGGCGGCGTTAGGACCGAGCGAAACAAACAGCGCGGACGCTGTCGATGCTTTCGCCGCACAAGGGGTGAAAGCAGCCGCGGCGCTCAGCGCGGGGGGGGGCAACTCCATTGGAGGCGCGCTTGTTGGCGTGGGGAGCTTCTCCGGAGAAACCGACACGGGCGACGCGAAACGGGAAGAGCTAAACGTGAATGCGTCAAACGCCGCCGCCGGCCTCGGCACTAAAAATCAAAACGAAAACGACTCGCCCCCTCCCCGGCCCGGGAACTTCGTCGCGGGGGTCGCCGCGCAGCTGGCGCATGTCGTGGGCAGGGGGTGCGACTTGAACGCGGTGCTTGGCGCGGCGCGCGCTTTCGTGGCGGATAATCCGGAGGAGACTTTTTTTGAGAAAAGTATTTCCGCCGGCGACGGAACCGGGGAGGCGCCGGGGTTTGAGCCGAAAACGTTTTCCGGGGACACGCATAAAACGGGAGGAGCAAGCCCTCGAGCTGGCTCCAGCAGCAAACCGCCGAGACACCCACGCGAAGGCCCTGGCGTACCTACCGCTGCTGATTTGTCGAATTCAGAGAGTCATGACCCTCCGAAAACGCCGAGAAGCGGCGAAACTTCCGAAAAAGAAAAAGCCGAAAAAGAGACGCCCAAGTCCCCCAAACACGGAGGCCAAAGCGCGCCCCGGAAAACCCCGTCCAAGCGCGAGGTACTGCGAGGCGCCGTGGAGCTGGTGGGCAACGTTGCGTCCCATTTAGGCCCCGCGCTGAGGCTAGGCAGGGGCGTCGGGCACGGCGCGCAGGGCTTATTACCGCGACCGCTGTTTGAACGCCACGGCGGCGGCAGCGTCCGATTAGGCGTGGCGCGGGACGCCGCTTTCTGTCACTACTTCCGCGAAAACCTTGTCGCGTTGGAGCTGGCGGGTGCTGAGCTCGTGCCTTTCTCGCCAATCGCGGGCGAGGGGATACCGACACACGTCAAAGGCCTGCTGTTCGGAGGAGGGTACCCCGAACTGCACGCCGAGCGGCTGGCGAACAACCGGCCGTTGCGAGGTACGTATTTCCCATTTACCACATTCCACTGACTGATTGCCCATACTGATATTTCTTTTTTTACAATCAGCGGCGGTCACCGCGTTCGCGGCGTCGGGCGGCGTGGTGTACGGCGAGTGCGGGGGTTTGACTTTTCTGTCACAGTCTTTGGCGGACCAGGCGGGTGGTAAACCAACAGCCATGTGCGGCTTGGCGCCGTTCAGCACCAAGCTCGTGCTGGGGGGTAAACACGTACGGAACGGGTTGGCGGGCAGCTGTCATTCATCCGAGAGGGAGTACGGACGCGGGGGATCGCAAAACTCCCGCGGGTGCCGCGGGTACGTCGTGGTCACCGCGAATCACGGGTGCCCGCTGTTTCCCGCCGGCGCGACTTTGCGCGGGTACGTCACGCGCAGAAGCGTTGTTGTCCAGGAACCCGCGCTGGTGCGTGGGTATGGCGTGAACGGAGCTTCTGGCGACGGCGTGGTCACGGCCGGAGGGGGGTCACAC
>Ga0115007_10002855_pt1 | contig 10557 bp, 6 predicted proteins | sample ArcOceMetagenome_2_FD_87166 | JGI IMG/M metagenome (GOLD analysis project Ga0115007, IMG submission 87166) | Marine eukaryotic phytoplankton communities from Arctic Ocean - Arctic Ocean ARC135M Metagenome | ecosystem: Environmental > Aquatic > Marine > Oceanic | place: Arctic Ocean | collected...
AGCTGCAGCAGCGCAGCGGCCGGCGAGAAGGTCGCACGCAGCACGATCGAGCCCACGAGCCCGCACCGACAGCCGCCACGGGCGGCGCGAGCGAGCACGACAGCGGCATTGCCAGCGCGCGAAACATCCAGTCTATCTCTCTTATCTATCTGCCTGGCCGCTGGGTCCGTGCGTCGCCTCCACATGCAACTATTTCTCACGGCGCGCACAGGGGGGGCCGAGGATCGAGCAGGCTGCCGGCGTGCCATGCGCAACGCGGAGCATCGACGGCCGCACCCTTTGCCTACCTGCCATATCGCATACTCGACGTCTGGCAAGGGGCTCGTGGGCCAGCGTGTCTGCGTGTTCTGGGCAGCCGAGGCAACCTGGTACAGTGGCAGCATCCGTGAGTACAGCGAAACAACGGAGACCCACCTTGTGGTCTATGACGACGGTGACCAAAGGCAAGAGGAGTTGAGTGACAAGACCCTGCAGTGGAAGCTGCTGGCGTCGAGCGTGCCGTCGCCGCCAGCGCAAAAGGCGGCACCCTCAGCAGCGCAAAAGGCGTCACCAGCAGCACGTCGCGCCGTGGCTGCGCCACGGGCGCCACAGGCGCAAGCTCCGAGCCACGCCCCTCGGCCGCGGCCAGCAGCGCCCAGCAGCAAGCAGCAGAGGACCGCCGCGACGACTAAAGGCACGCAGACGGTCAAAACGCCGGCAGCAGGCGGGAAGCAGGCCGCGTCGCCGGCCGACGATGTCGTCGTCATCGAGAACACAAGCTTTGTCAGTCATCCCAGCCCGGCTCGACCCGCCGCATACTCGACGTCTGGCAAGGGGCTCGTGGGCCAGCGTATCTGCGTGTTCTGGGCAGCCGAGGCAACCTGGTACAGTGGCAGCATCCGTGATTACACCGAAACCACGGAGACCCATCTTGTGGTCTATGACGACGGCGACCAGAGGCACGAGGAGTTGACTGACCCGAGCCTCGATTGGAAGCTGCTGGGGTCGAGCGCGCAAAAGGCGCCCCCCTCAGAAGCGCGCCGCGCAGCTGCTGCGCCACGGGCGCCACGGGCGCAAGCTGCGAGCCACGCCCCTCGGCCGCGGCCAGCAGCAGCCAGCAGCAAGCAGCAGACGACCGCCGCGACGACTGAAGGCACGCAGGCGGCCAAAACGCAGGCAGCAGCAGGCAGCAAGCTGACTATGCCGCCGGCCACCAAGCAGGCTGCACCGCCAGCCGCCGCCGCTGACGACGAGGACGACGAGGACGACGAGGACGATGAGGACCTCGGGAGCCTCTTCAAGCCCTGCCCGGGGCGCCTTCCGGGCGCGTCGGAGCCACCCACTAAGGTCGACATCGCCCAGCGCATGATGAAAGGTGGGTGGCGCATGATGGCGTGCGGCAGCAATGGCGGCAGCGGGCAGGCCTCGGCAGAGGGCGCACCTGCGGGGGGCGCACGGCCCACCAAGGCCGAAGTCGGCAAGCGCACGATGCAGGGGGCGCCGAGGCAGGGGGAACCGCCGGCCAAGCGACCCCAGCCCGAGAGGCTGGGGGGCTGCATGGGGGGCTTGGCCGCCGTGGGAGGCGCGACGAAGCCGCAGGAGGCGCCGCCGCCGGGGTGGGCGTGGCCGAGGGAGGACTCGTGGATCGAGGTGGAGGTGCTGCAGGAGAACGCGGCGGAGGCCGAGTGGGTTCCGGCGCAAGTCAAGGCGATGCACTTGGACGGCCGCTTCCTTGCGGCCATCGGCGGCGCCGACCCGTTCGACGACTGGCTCACGTGGAATGACGAGGGCAAGGACTGGCGCCGCAGCAAGGCCACCAAGGCCACGGTGGTCGGCCACCCGAGCCACTGCCAAAAGCCGCCGCGTCACAAATCGCCGCCGCCGCCGTCGCCGTCGCTTCCGCCGCCGCCGCCGCCGCCGCCGCCGCCGCCGCCGCCGCCGCCGCCGCCGCCGCCGCCGCCGCCGCCGCTTCCGGAGGGCCCTCCGCTCGTCGCTGACCTCTCAGGCGGCACCGAGGCGTTCGCTGTGCCCTTCTACAGCGTAGAAGGTGAGGCGGTGCCGGAGACGCAGCAGCCTGAGTTTGCCTACGCCGCGCGCAGCCTCAACCGCACGCTGGTCACTACCGAGGGGGCCATGCTCGAAGAGCTGCTGTGCCGCACTGCGCCAGCGGGGCAGCTGCGGAGAGCCGAGCTGGCACGCCACCTGCAGCAGTGTCACTTAGCCCTAGCCCTAACCTTCACCCTGACCCTAGCCCGAACCCTGACCCTAGCCCGAACCCTGACCAGGCGCGCCACCTACAGCAGTGCCATGGTGAAGACGACTGGCTCTTCAAGGTGCGACAGCAGAAGGTCGCGGCCGAGGAGCCGGTGGCCGAGGAGGAAGTGACTGGGCTGGGTCGCAGCGGCGCTCGAGGTGGTAGCGGCGGCAGCGGCGGCGAGGGCAGTGGCGGCGTTGCGGGCGGTGGGAGCTGCGAGGACAGCGAGGCGGCGCCGGCGTCGGCGGCCGCCGAGAGCTTTGGCTGTGGCAAGTGAGATGCACGTGCACATGCTGCATGCACTCTGCATGCACTCTGCATGCACTCTGCATGCACTCTGCATGCACCCTGCATGCACTCTGCATGGCTGCACCGCATGTGAGTGCATGGGCACTGCAGGTGCACTGCATGGGCACTGCAGGTGCACTGCAGCTGTCATATGCATCTTCTGGCATACGCAGGTGCCGCTGGTCGCCCAAGGGCTGCGGCCGATGCCGACGGGCTGGCTTCCGGCCGGGCCCGCTCGAGGGTCGCAGTGGCGGCATCCCGCGTCGCGAATGGGAGCAGGTGGTGACGGGTGCGGCTGGCGACGGCGGCGGGCTGCACGTGCGCGTCGCGGTGAGCGACGACACGCCTATCTGCCGCCGGCTGCGCGCGTGCGGGCTGCACGGCGGCTACGGCCTAGTGGCACTCGAGCCGGTGGCCATGGGTGCGCCGGTGGTCGAGTACGTGGGCGAGATACTCTCGCGCGAGCAGGTGGCGCGTGGGATCGGGCTCGAGCTTGTGATCGGGCTCGAGCTTGTGATCGGGCTCGAGCTTGTGATCGGGCTCGAGCTTGTGATCGGGCTTGGGATGGGGCGTGGGCGTGGGGCGTGGGCGTGGGGCGTGGGCGTTGGGCGTGGGCGTGGGGCTTGAGTCTTGGGCGTGGGCGTGGGCGTGGCAGTGAGCCCCTCCCGTGCAAACAGGCGAGTGCGCGTGAGCAGCATTACGCGCAGCAGCAGCGACCCTGCTCCTACTCGCTCTTCACCGAGGTGCGCCGCTACACGCCCGCCGCCTGCCGCCTGCCGCCTGCCGCTGCGCCCCTGCCGCGCACCGCCGCGCCACCACCGACCGCGCCCACCACGGTGGCGCATGGCGCAAGGCCCGTGACCCATGGGGCCATGCGCCACGCCACGCCGCTCGCCCCGTGACCCCTGCGCCGCACAGGTCTTTGTCATCGACCCTCTAAGAGTATGATCTAATATCATATAATATGTCAGGTCTTTGTCATCGATCCCACCCTCTACGGCAACGTGGCCCGCTTCATGAACGCGAGCTGCGAGCCGAGCGTCCGCCCCACACCGCTGCTCCTGCGCGCCAAGCTCTCGAGCAGCGCGCCCGGCCTCGCCAACGCGCCGCGCGTCCTCTTCGTCGCCACGCGCGACATCGCTGCAGGCCACCGCCACCACCCCCTCGTGCCTGCCGCCTGCCGCCTCCCGCCTCCCGCACCGCGCCGCGCGTCCTTGCGCCGCCAGGCGCTCCCGCTGTTGCCCGCGCGCATCTCGGCCGCCGCGCCCGCCGCACGCGCCGCAAGCGCCCCACACGCGAGGCGCCGCACACAAGGCACGGCCGGCCTCCCTTTACTCCGGCAGGCGAGGAGCTCACCTGGAGGTACAACGCGGGCGCGCCACCCAAGAGCGGCGAGAAGGCCGTGAAATCGGTCTACGGCGGCCGGCGCAGCCAGGGTGCGATCCGCCGCCACCCGCCCTGTAGCTCTCACCACCGCCGCGCCTGGCAGAGTGGCGCGCACCAGCGACCGTGCGTCTTGCTCACGCGCACTATACTCACGCGCACTATACTCACGCCACGCTGCGCAGGCCCGACGCCACGCGATGCCAACGTGGCGGCGGCCGAAAGTGTGCCGTGCATCTGCGGCGCGCGCACATGCAAAAAGTGGCTCTAGGGCAGCTCTAGGGGGGAGAGGGTCCACACTTAAAGCTCCAGGTGCATGGCGTGTTTCCTTACAACATCGAATATTCAGGGTATTGGTCCGCTGCCTCCACCCTCTCGCGAGAGTGGTGGCGGCGATCCAGCACGAACGACCCTAATCGTAGATGGCCGCCTCAAGCCCACCGAGCGGGTGTCCGATGCACGCCGCCCTGCCCGCACCGCCACCGAGCGCATCGCCGCCGAGCGGGTGTCCGATGCACGCGGCTCGACCAGCAAAGGCCGATGAGATCAACCCGGTCCGCCTCATTGCCTCCACCGCTCCTGCCTCATTGCATCCTTGCCAGCCCCACTCCCGGCATGTGCAGCCCAACCAGCCAGCAAGCTGAAGCTGCACCCTGTTGCCTGCGTCCAGGCCAACGCGATGCCGACGCAGCCGAACCAGCAGCCCGCCATGGGGCAGCGCGCTCCGCTGTCCACCCGCCGCGTCGACTCGACCATCCCTGGCCCCTCGGAAGGCAACTGGCAGTACCCGTCGCAGCAGATGTTCTTCAACGCGATGCGCCGCAAGGGCTACGACCCCGCCGAGCACGAGATGCGCGCCGTCGTCGCCATCCACAATACCGTAAACGAAAAGGCCTGGGACCAGATCTTGCACTGGGAGTCTCTGCACCCCGAGTGCCTCGACACGTTGCGCTTGCTCCGGTTCCAGCAGAAACAGGAGCAGACGCCCAAGGCGCAGGCGTTCGAGTTTGTCGGCTACAAGCCGCCCTTTGACCGACACGACTGGGTGGTCGACCGGTGCGGCGTCGAGGTGCGATACCTGATCGACTTTTACCGCGGGCGCCCTCCCAAGGGGATCCCTGAGTTGATGACGCCCATGTATCTCGACGCGCGCCCCGCCGCCGACGACGTCAGCGGAGCGTGGGACCGCGCGCGCATGCCCTTTGTGGAGGCGTTCAGGGCTGCGCGGCAGATGGTGGCACCGATGATGGCGGGCGGTAGCGCGGCGGCGGCCACTAGTGCGGCCGAGGCCAAGCCCGCCGCGGAGAAGTCACAATGAGGTTGCTGCTCACACGTGTTGCAGATGTAAAGCCTTTATTAGTATCACGCGCCCACAGCCACACGCACAGGCAAACCCCAGACGAGACACCCCGGTCCCCGCACCACACACTCTCTCGCGTCTCGGGGTGACCGGCACCACCACCAGGGTGAGGGTTGCGGCGGGGGTAAAGCGAGCGTGTAGAGCTAGAGGTGTAGACGCAACACGGGCAAGACGCGCTAGACGGGGATACACTGAAATAAAGTACTCACAGCGAGACGACAGACCAGCGAGAGCGGAAACATTGACCGTGGGACTCACCACACACCAGAGATGTATGTATACGTGAGTCGTGTGTGCGGGCTTATCTACGCTCTCTCGCACACTCTACTCTCTAGACAGTTAAAGCTTTATATGCATTTTGAGCAATTCGCCCGTGGATTCGTCATTATATAACTTACACCGGACATACATGCGGAGAGACTTTGTACCGACGGACACGGCGACGGGGACTGAGGACTGTGGCACCTAAACTGGCGATGTAAGGTCACGGGTAAGGTATCCCCTTACGCGGCGATTTCGGTCAACGTGGTCGTGGAGAGATGGACGCAAGGCCGTCAGACCAGTGCTCCTCGGCGATCTGGCACGAGGCGAAGACCCGGTTCGGGTCGAGCTGGCAGAACCAGTGCTCCGGCAGCGCCCTGCCGCTCGACAGCTTGCGCCACTTGTTGCAACGCTCGCACTGGGCCCACGTGTCTGCCACGGCCTCGGCCTCCTCGTCGCCGCTGTCCTCGAAGCCGCCTGCGGCGGCGTAGCGCACCGCCTTGACACGCGAGTTGAGCCGCTGCCCGTCCGGGGCGACGAAGGTGTGGTCCGTGTGCCGGCCCGTGGGGTCGCTAGCCCGCTTCTTGCTCACCCGTCGCCAGCCCGGCCCCATCTCAGGGCAGGGCACACCCTCCGGCCCAGTCGGTTCCCCAGGCATCTTCGAATCCGCAGCGGCCGCCGTTTGGCGGGAGGAGGAATAGGCGCCATCTTGTTCACCTTTGTCGGGGCGAGCGCTGCTGCCGCCGGCACTGGCCGCGGGTGGCGGTCTCCGAGGCGCAGCGGCACGAGGGGCTGTTCGCACCTCATGTGCCGGTGCCCCCCCCTGGGCGGACATGCGAGCAGGCGGTTCGCGCCCCATGTGCCGGTCCCTGCACTCGCGCCCGCTGCGACCCGGCACATGGGTCGCGACCAGCGACCAGTTGCTGGAGAAGCTCTTGGGGTAGAGCTGCACCACCTTGCTAATGCGGGCGTCGCCACCATCTGGCCCATCCCAAGGGATCGGGGCGGGGGGCGGCTCGACCTCCGGGCTCCAAGGCGCCGACCTGCCTGACGCTGCTGCTGCCTGCAGCTGCTGCAGTCGATGGCACACGCGCTCAGCCGTCGGGAGCGGCGGCGGCGGGTGGGCCAGCACGTCTCGCCAGCGCGTCTCGCGGGGCGGTGACTCGCCCCAGTACGAGCCAGCTGACGTCGCGCCGTTCTCGTAGTCGATGCGGATCTCGTGGCCGGCAGCAATGTGCTCACTGCAGACGAGCATCAGCTGCTGCCGCAAGTCGCACGCGCTGGGTTTGGGCATCGGCCATGCCTCGAGCCGTGCATTTGGCCTCGACGAGTGGTTGGCGAAGATGGTGGGGCTGAGCGGGCACTCGAATGGGCTGTTCTCACACTTGCCTGCTCTTCGAAGCATGCGCAGTGGGTGGCGCATTTGGCCCGCAAAGGAAGCCGTGGGGCCTCCAGTGCGTCAGGCCAGGGGCGCACCATAAGGCCTCATAATGCCACGCTTGCAGTTTTCACAGACAAGCCCGCCATCGATGACAATGTCGGTGCCGGGCACTTGCAACACCGAGTTGCCGTGCCTGTGGCTGCGGCTTGGCAGCCGTGGCCCTCTATACTCGCTCACAGCCTGGCCCGAGAGCAGGTCCACGCGGGCATAGAGGCCAAGCCCAAAATCGCTCGGCCAGACAAAGCACCTGCAAATGGCGCAGTCCCAAGAATGTTAACCTCTGCGACTAAGGCCCTTGGGTTGCGCATGCTAGGCCCAGATGGGCCGCTTGTGAACGAGATGCAGCACCATGCGTTCATCGGGCCAAACGCACTAGCCGTCAACAGTGCGGCAGTCGAGCTTGCGAGCGATGCCTCGATCTCGCTCACACCGAGGCGCGTGGGCTCTGGCCGGTAGCACGGGCGCCACTCAAAGTCGCAGTTCCCCTTCTCGCACCAAAACAGCTGCCGCACCCATGCTGCCGGCGCGCCGCAATGACAGCGCGGCGGTGCGCATGGCGGCGCGTGCGCTGCAGTGCCGTTGCCGCTGGCTGCCACCAGCGCGACGCACCGAGCACAGCCACACTGCGCTCCTCTGTGCAAGCTCACCAGCTCACGCGCCTCCGGCAGCTCGGCAACCTGATGCGCCGTGCCGATGCGTGACCGCTGCGTGACGCGGCGTGCCAGGTACGCGCTGGTGGCCGCACGCTCCGGCTGCGGCAGCGCATGCCTGGTGGCACGGTCAAAGGCCTTGATCATCTTCCTGTCGAGAATGTTGGCCTCGTCTTCCCACGAGTCGTCCTCCGCGCAGTAGCCCGACCAGCGCACAAGGAACTGGCGCTGCTCGCTCCCCCTGGGCCGCGTAGCGAGCAAGGCCTCAATCTGATAGATGGCACCCTGCCTGTGGGTGAGTCAGTTGCATCGCGTGGGGCTGACATAAGTCAGTCCTGAGGCCTCTCTGGATGTGCATGCATGTGGGCAAGATTGCTGCTGGGGAGGTGGGCACTTGTAACCAGGTGCTGCACTCGTCCACATGCAGCAGGCCAGCATGTGGCAGGTTAGGCGCGAGCGTTGCCCAGTCCGGCGCAGTCTCAACACTCTCCGGCGAGGATATTTCACCCAGAAAGCGCGCCACCTCAACCCTCGAGCGGAAATGGCGGCCGCACGGGCTGTAGTAGACCTTGATCGTCCTGTTCGCGTTGCCCTTCATGCGCACCTCCCACCCCGCCGGGAGCCCAAGGCTGGTGACCTCCTTGTCCTCCAGGCGCGTGCCCCGGGTGCCGTCGGTACTCGACGCCAGTCGCTGCCGCTTCGGCGGGGGCTTGGCCTCGGGCCTCAGTGCGCGTCCGTCTGGTACAAGGTTAGGGCCATCGGCAAGCGCATCCTCGTCTGTTTGTCGCCGCCCAAGTAAACGACCGCTCTCTTTCCTCAGGTCTTCGTTGTGCGTTTCCCCATCGTCGTACTCGATGGTGTACGTATGGACGGAAGACTTCTTGTCGACCAAAACTGCCGTGACCGTGCCATTCTCCCATCCAGATAACCACTGGATCGAGACGCGGGCGCCAACCTCGAGCGCGCCCGCTGCTGTGCCCACAGTCCTGCCGTCGATAGAGCGTTCCTCCTCGCCCTCCTCCTCCGCGCCCTCCTTGCCCTCGTCCTTCTCACCCTCCTGCTCCTCCTCCTCGCCCTCATCATCCTCAGCGTCGCCACCCGCACCCCCCACCGCAGGCCCGCTGTGCCTCGCGTAGCAGATAGCCGCATCGAGCGCGCTATCAAACGTGCCGAGCAAACGCACCGGTGCCGACCGTGCGGGCACCGCCACCGTCTGGGCCTTGAAGAGACTTCCGTTGCGGCCTCCCTTATACTCTGACACGCCCTTGTACCCCGAGCTCGAGACCTTGGATAGGTGGAGCTGCAGTCCGTCAACCTCGCTCACCACCTTCTTCGCTGGCGCCTCGTCCTCGTCTCCCTCGTCCTCGTCCTCGACCAAACAATCCCTCTCCGCCTCGGGGTGGCTGGCGCGCTTCGCCTTCGGCCGGTGCGACTTGGGCTCCGGCTCCTTGCGGCCGCCCTGCATCTCCGGTACCATGGCGTTGGATCTGTGAGCCAGCCAACGGCACAGACGAGCCTCCGCATCGACGTCTAGAGCCGCCTGCTCGGCATGCTCCACCTCCCGCACGCGTTGCGGTTCCCGCCCTTTAATGGCCCGCACTAGCAGCCGAGAACGGCCCAGGGACGCCCACCGGTCGCTCGCAACGTTTGGCTCACCCTGTTGTGCACTCCATTTGCGCAGGTCAGGCGGCACTCTCCGACTCGGCTCGACCGCCCACTGCTGCAGCATCGGATAGCGCGCAAGGGTGCGCCTGACACCAGCTATCGACAGCGGATCAATCGTCGCTGGCGTCCGCACCCGGAAGCGCTGGCCAGGGCCGACGCCCTCCGGAATCGTCACGGCGAGGGCCGACCCGCGAGCACGGCGAGGAATAGTCACGTCGTTAGGCGCCCGTACCTGGGTGGAAAGAGTAGTCCACACATGAGCGCCGAGAAATGCGACCAACATCAAACGGCCGCCCTACAGGGTTGCAGGAGCCCGCAAGTGCAGGCGCGCCTCGCGCACAGCGGCTCCATACATGCAGGTCACGTGCGGAGGGGCGTCTTTTGCCGCCCGGCCCTGCACCTGGATCTGTTGCTGGGAGAAGCAGCCCTCCGGCACGACGACTTCGAACGAGTAAACTCTCCCGCCAAGCGCGCCGCCCTGCTGCTGCCGCGCCGTTGTCGTTGGCAGCTCTGCCGTCTCCTCCTTTGCGCTGCGCTTAGTAGTGTAGCGTAAGTGCTTACGCGCGTCGAGTTCACGGCTCTTGTTGGGCCCTAGCACCCGCGCCACCCGCAACGCAGCCTCCCATGTCGTGGCGAAGTAGCCGTGCGAAACCTGCTTCTTGGTCGAACTGTCATAGATGCTGGCATTCCACGGCTTCGAGGGGGATGCATAAATTGCCCAGTTGACGAAGCGAAAAGTCATTCCCACAACTCCATTACGCCAAGACTCCATCGCATCGTCTCGTGTCTTGTTGAGTAGAAGCAATTCTTCATCAGCCACCTTTCGCATCACCTCCGCCTGTGCGGCCTCCTGTGCTTGCAGATTCCGCTGCATCCACACCTGAACTGTCACGTTGGCAGCCGCCGCCTCGACTGTCACCTCATTGTGCAGGAATGATTTCCACGCTGCGTCCATGACCGTGTCCTCCTCTGCCCAGCCCAGTAGCTCCTCTACACCCACCCACCACGACTCCCACGAGCTGTCCCATTGCGCTTTCGGACGACACGCCACCAGGAATTCGTGGCGCACCACTTGTCTGCCGAAGGCCGATCCTACGCCGTTTTGAGGAACGCAGCTAGCCACAGGCTGAGCAGCCACAGACTGACCGCGCTCGTCAAGCACGACGCACACGTAATCGGACTCTGCCATGGGAGCCTGCGCCGCGGCCATACAGTGCAACACTGGGAGCGAGCGCGGCCTCCCCTTGCTCGCAACCTCGAAGGCAACGAAAGTTGC
>Ga0115007_10002856_pt1 | contig 10557 bp, 5 predicted proteins | sample ArcOceMetagenome_2_FD_87166 | JGI IMG/M metagenome (GOLD analysis project Ga0115007, IMG submission 87166) | Marine eukaryotic phytoplankton communities from Arctic Ocean - Arctic Ocean ARC135M Metagenome | ecosystem: Environmental > Aquatic > Marine > Oceanic | place: Arctic Ocean | collected...
ACGTAACGCATTGAACTCAGGGCGTGGAACAAAAGGTCCTTGTGTGAATCCGTGATCCCAATAGCGGTTTCCACGGCGAGATTCTGCTTCTTGAGCATTAATAGGAAGGTTATCGTAACTGCGACCGCCTGGGTGGGATACGTGATATGTACAACCACCAACGGCCAAGCCATTCCATGTGTCAATAAGGTCAAAGACAAGTGGAGCGTTTGTGCCAATTGTTGGATGTAAGGCCGACGGTGGAGCCCATGCACGATAACGGACAGCTGCAACAAATTCGCCTTTACGTCCCGTTGAACGCAGCGGGACACGGCGACCATTACACGCGAGCACATGACGACCTTCTGTCAACCCGCTTAGTTTTACCTGTAAGCGTTCTACAGATGAGTCTACGTACCTAGACGTACCCATGGCAGAAATTTCTTCTCCTAGGACATGCCAAGGTTCAATTGCCCATCGAAGCTCCAATTCTACGTCATCAATTTTAAGACGACCGTAATGTGGGAAGCGGAACTCTTCAAAAGCTGCCAGCCATTCTAATTTGAAAGGCATTCCATGACGTTGAAGATCTTCAACAACCTCTTTAATGTCCTGCCATACGTAATGCGGCATCATAAAGCGGTCATGAAGGGCTGTGCCCCAGCGAACTAGCGGCTTTTTGTATGGCTCTTTCCAGAAACGGGTGACCAAGCAGCGTAGTAGTAACATCTGTACCAGCGACATACGAGAGTGAGGAGGCATTTCGAAGCCTCGGAACTCAAGTAGACCTTGGCGACCACTCGCGGTGCCCGCTGCATAGAGTTTATCAATGCAGAACTCAGATCGGTGAGTGTTACCGGTGATATCAATGAGAAGGTTACGCATGATGCGATCAACTAACCAAGGTTCATCAACTAAACCTTCTGGCATTTGTTGGAAGGCGATCTCCATTTCGTACATCATCTCATCACGGCCTTCATCAGGACGCGGTGCTTGGCTGGTTGGGCCAATGAACATGCCTGAGAATAGGTATGAAAGCCCCGGGTGGTGCTGCCAGAAAGTCACTAAGCTACGCAGTAGATCTGGTCGGCGAAGAATAGGACTATCAACTGGAGATTTACCACCTAACGTGACGTGGTTGCCGCCCCCGGTACCCGTGTGACGACCATCTAGCATAAATTTTTCGGTCGTTAAGCGCGCTAAACGAGCTTCTTCATAGAGTATGCCGGTATTGGTAACTAATTCGTCCCAGCTGCTAGTCGGGTGGATGTTAACTTCGATAACACCTGGATCAGGTGTGATTTGGAAGCGTTGCAAACGAGGATCTCGTGGCGGATCGTAACCTTCGATGATGATTGGCATCTCAAGCTTGTCAGCGGTTTGTTCCATTGCTTGTAGTAACGCCACATAGTGCTCTAAGTACTGCAGAGGTGGTAAGAAAACGTAGATTTTACCTTCACGTGCTTCAATACACATGGCTGTACGAACAACATCAGTAACCGCTGTTGTTTCGTCTTTTTGATCTGCGGCATTCATTTTGCTGCGAGGGTCTGCTGCGGGTGGCGTATTGGATACGAGTGGCTGACGTCGATCAAACGGGTCCGCTTCCGGCTGAAATTGATCTTCAGCAGTGAACGGTAATGAACTCAATGGCAAGCGATAACCCATTGGCGAGTCGCCGGGAATAAGGCTAATGACGTTATTACGCATTGGCCATAATGAGCTGCCCCATTTATCAGACTTATAGTCCCACGTTAACGGGATGATATGACCCGCGGGGTTATTAAGTCCTTTAGACAGTACGCGAGCAATACGGCGGCGTTCTAAGTCATCTTTAAGGTCTGCTTTGAGTGGGTTTACATTGTCAGGTAAGCCTTGCTCTTTCCATAAATAATACAGCGTATCTTCAAAAGTTGCTTGGCAGTAACGCTTTTTGAGGCCTAAGTTACGGCAAAGTAGAGATGAGAACTGCGCTGCATGCTCATGATTAAAATCATAATTCTTGTCGATCCGAGCGAGTAGGCTTGGATCCTTCCATAAAGGTTCGCCATCAGTACGCCAGAAGCAACCGAGAGCCCAACGAGGTACTTCTTCGCCTGGATACCATTTGCCTTGGCCGTATTGTAGAACGCCATTTGGACCAAAGCGTTTTTTCAGGCGTATTAATAAGTCTTTAGCCAGCTTTAACTTATCAGCGCCAAGGGCTTCAGTATTCCACTGGTCAGAGTCCATATCGTCGATTGAAACAAACGTAGGTTCGCCGCCCATGGTTAAGCGTACATCGAGAGCTTCCATTTCTTTGTCGACAGACGCGCCAAGGGCTTTGATGTTTTCCCAGTCTTCTTCTGAGTATGGCTTGGTAACTCGAGGGTCTTCGTGAATACGAGTCACTTCGTTAACGAAGGTGAATTCACATTCACACTTATCCGTAAAGCCCGTTACTGGTGCCGCTGAAATAGGATCAGGTGTACAGGCGAGGGGAATGTGCCCTTCGCTAGCAAATAAGCCAGATGTTGGATCTAGGCCGATCCAGCCAGCGCCAGGAATGAATACCTCACACCACGCATGCAGATCAGTAAAGTCTTTTTCAGGACCTGAAGGGCCGTCAAGCGCTTTGATATCTGACGTTAGCTGAACAAGATAACCTGACGCAAAGCGTGCAGCAATCCCCAAGCGACGCATAACTTGGACTAATAGCCACGAGGTGTCTCGGCAGGAACCTTTTTTAAGTGTCAGCGTTTCTTCGCACGATTGAACGCCGGGCTCCATGCGTATGCCATAGCCAATATCTTGACTAAGCTTGATATTGGTATTCACCAGAAAGTCATTGATCGGTATCTTTTTGGTGTCGATTGACTCCATATACTTATCAAAAAGCTTTCCTTTTTCGGTGACTTCTAGGTAGGCCTCTAGTTCTTTCTTTAGCAGTTTGTCGTATTTGAACGGATAGTTCTCAGCATATTCCTCTACGAAAAAATCGAAAGGGTTGATGACAGTCATGTCAGCAATAACTTCAACACTGAAAGAGAACTTTTTGGTTTTATTAGGAAAAACCAAACGGGCTTGATAGTTTCCGTACGGATCTTGTTGCCAGTTAATAAAGTGATCTTCTGGCTCAATCTTGAGTGAGTAGCTGTGAACATTGGTACGGGAGTGAGGCGCTGGACGTAAACGCAACACGTGAGGGGACATACTTACTAGCCGGTCAAAGTCATAAGTTGTCTTATGCTGTAGGGCTACTCTAATTGTCATGCTGCCGCTCCTTCGTCGAAGGCAAACCAATTTTCAGAAATTGTGGCATTCAATTCATTCAGAATGATTTGAAAATCATTGAGATAATCGCGGAATGCCTCATCAAGCTCTAAAGAGCTTGTAATTGGGTAACTCATTTTTTCTATTCTTTCTACTTGTGTGAGTACGCTTTGTGCTCTGGGTAGTTTAGAGGCCGCTTGTTTAATTTCGTTTACACAAAAGCTTGCTGCACGAGGAAAGTACGTATCAGACAGCAAATAGCGGGCTACTTTAGCGCCACTGACAGAGGTTCTTACGCTACGGCGATAACTTAAATATGCGCTAGATGAGCGTAATACGTTGCCCCAAACTACTTGCCCTAAGTTGACGCTGCTTGACTCATCTGGCTGCAGCATTATGGAGACACCTGCATCCAGTATTCGTGTTGTCATGTCAGCGCGTTCAAGGTTGCGTCCTAGCATTACAAATTGCCATATGGCATCTCGGCTCATCGCACCCGCTAATAATCCATTAATTTCTTGGCAGCCTTTAATAATAGTGTTCAAGAAGTCATGGCGCTGCGTGCGATTTATTCCTTGTTTTATATGTTTGCGTGCATACATGTCGAGTTCGTTGATAAGTTCCCATGTTTCTTGAGGAACAACGTCGCGGGTTGTACGCATGTTTTCGCGCACCATTTTTAGCGATACGAGCATCGAGCTAAAGTTCGTGTCGTCAGACAGCAGGAACTTAACAACATTGCGTTCGTCGTGAATTTTATAGCGTTCATCGAAAGCTTCTTCACCACTATTAATGATAATGAGGTTGTACCAGCTGATGTTGAAGTCAGGAGGAAGGTCAAACAATAGGTTGTCATAAACACTGACTAAACGCGCTGTGTTTTCGACGCGCTCTAAATAGCGTGCACACCAATAAATTCGTTCTGCTACACGTGATAACATATTATTTGCTCTCCTTACCTACAATCCACGTATCTTTACTGCCACCGCCTTGCGATGAGTTAACTACTAGTGATCCTTTTTTCATTGCGACGCGGGTGAGACCACCTGTGGTTACATAGATGTCCTTGCTTTGAAGAATAAATGGACGTAGATCAAGATGGCGTGGCTCTACATCACCTTTTTCGGTCATTGTAGGCGCAGTAGAAAGTGCCAGCGTTGGCTGTGCGATATAATTACGAGGGTGCTTTTTAATTAAATCAGCAAAAATGGCTTGGTCTTTCTTCGTCGAATGAGGACCCACTAGCATGCCGTAGCCACCAGATTCATTGGCGGGTTTGACCACTAATTTGTCCAGATTAGCTAATACGTATTCTCTATCTTCTTCATTTTCGCAGAGAAAGGTTTCTACGTTAGGTAGAATAGGTTCTTCATCTAGATAATAACGAATAAGAGCCGGTACGTAAGCATAAACAACCTTGTCATCAGCAACCCCTGCTCCCGGTGCATTAGCTAGTGCAACATTGCCTTTTTGCCATGCACGTATTAAACCAGGAACACCTAGAACTGAATCTTTGTTAAAGGCTTCTGGGTCAATAAACAGGTCGTCGATTCGGCGGTAAATGACATCAACACGTTCCGCACCGTTGATTGTTTTCATGTAGACGCAATCGTCATCACTGACGAAAAGGTCATTACCTTCAACTAATTCGACACCCATTTGTTGTGCTAAAAAGGCGTGTTCGAAATAGGCTGAATTAAAAATACCGGGCGTCAAAACAACAATTTCAGGCTCCTCGATATCCCGTGGCGAAAGGGCTGCCAGCGTATCGAATAAGTGAGAGGTGTAACTGTCAATCGGTTGAATATGGTCTTTTTCGAATAGCTCAGGTAAGACACGTTTAGTGATAGCACGGTTTTCCAGCATGTAAGAGACACCGGATGGCACCCGCAAGTTATCTTCTAAAACGTAAAATTGGCCTTCGCCATCTCTGACTAAATCAGTGCCGCAAATGTGAGCCCACACACCGAAAGGAGGGGATACGCCAACGCATTCAGGTCGGAAGTTTTTTGATTCTGTAATGATATGCTCAGGTATGATGCCATCTTTGATGACCTTTTGATCATGATAAAGGTCATCAATAAACATATTAAGTACTTTTAGCCGTTGCTTTAAACCCGCTTCAGCTATCTTCCAGTCGTCGGCTGAAATCGTACGAGGGATTATATCGAAAGGCCACGCTCTATCGATATTGCCTTCTTCGGTGTATACGGTAAAACTCACACCCATTTCTTGTATTGTAGCGTCTGCAATTTGGCGACGTGCCTCCAATTCGCCCGGCTCTAATGCTTCTATGTATTCAAAGAGTTTTTTAGCCGATGGTCTAGGCTTACCGTTTTCATCAACTAGCTCATCAAAAAAACCATTGCTTTCGTAGTTTTCCCAGGTAACAGCCATTCCTTAAGAACCTCTAGTAAGTCATCTTTCGCACTTTATTGGTGCTTGTTATAGATGTTTTTTTAACCGGCACCAAAAAAGATCAGTGCGTTTGTAAATCGCTGTTTTAAATACGTTCATACAGCCAATCTTTCATCATACAATGAATAGCAAGTATCAGGCCAAGGGCTAATGCTTGCTAGAGAGCATCGAGAGCTAACTTTCCTTTTTCATTGACATAAATAGCAGGTAATAGCGAACCTATGTCTAGTTTGGCCTCAAGTGAATAATTCACTTGAGGCGCTGTTTCTGTTTGCAGCAGCTTTGTGATTAAACGTAAACCGCTCAGCAGCCTTGCAGTAGCAATCAGTTTAATCTCATCCTGTCCGTAGGCTGCTATCGTTGGGAGCTGGTTTGATACGCCAGACAGTACTTTAAAGTTTTCTAAACTCACTGAATAAGCGATTCCCTTGAGGGGTAACGGTTTATCGTTGGGGTTGCTAATAAATAAAGTTATTTCAAACTGCGGTGCTAGTGAATCAGAATTGAGTAGGCGTACAGAGGTAACAGACACATCGGGCTTGTCATAGTGGAAAGGGCGGGTAACAGCGCATCCTTGTAAGAGCATTAAGATTAAACCACTAATTAGTAAGTAAACCCGATAACGCATTGCGAACTCCTTTTTTATCTAATGTATTGTTTTTTGTTCAGGTTGCAATCACTTTTGTAAATGAGGCCACTCTTTTAGAATAATAGAGGCTTATAAACACCTGTAATTAGGTATAATTTCTCTACCTATGGAGTTAAGGCGGTTTCATGAACGAAAAGTATGATGTCATTATTGTCGGCGGCGCTATGGTCGGTGGGACGCTAGCCTGCGCTTTGGCGGACAGCCCATTGCGTGTAGCCGTTATTGAATGTGCCGATTTACCGCCGTTTGATTCGTGTAGTGAGCATGATTTGCGTGTATCAGCCCTGAGTATCGCTTCCGAACGTATACTGAAGCATATCGGCGTGTGGCAAGGGATTGAGCAGCGTCGGCTATGCCCTTATCGACGTATGAAGGTATGGGAGCAAAGTGAAGTATCCGCGTCCACGCTCTTTACATCGGACGATATAGGTTATGATCATCTAGGCTATATTGTCGAAAATCGCATTGTTCAATTGGCCATTAATGACCAGATAAAACAGCTCAGTAATGTTGATCTTATTTCTCCCGTAGAGATCGCTCAAATCGACTATTCGGCGGGCTCAACGTTGATAGAGCTGGCTGATGGTCGTCAGCTAATCGCTAAATTAATGGTAGCCGCCGATGGTGGCGAGTCACGGGTAAGGGACGCTGTCGGTGTTGGTGTGCATCGCTGGGATTATGAACAGCATGCACTGGTTGCTTCGGTTATGACAGAGTGCGAGCAGCAAGATATTACTTGGCAACAGTTTACACCCACAGGGCCGCTTGCTTACTTACCTCTTTCCGGCAAGCGAGGGTCTCTTGTGTGGTATGACACTCCAGCGACTATTAAACATGTAAAAGGGTTATCAGAAGACAAGTTTTTGGAAGCGGTGCATGAGCGTTTCCCTGAATGCTTAGGGCGAATTGAGCAGTGTTTATCCAAAGGGAGCTTCCCATTACGTCGTCAGCATGCCTTGTCTTATCAGAAAGAAGGGGTGGTGTTGGTTGGAGATGCCGCGCATATGATTCATCCGCTAGCAGGGCAGGGAGTGAATATAGGGTTGTTAGATGCCGCAGTATTAGCTGAAGTCCTCATGGAAGCAGTCGTCAATCAGGGTGGGCCTAAATTTTGGTCGAGTGATGTGCTGGCTATTTACGAAAAACGCCGCAGAAAACACAATCTAGCTATCATGCAGACGATGGATGTCTTTTATCGGGTGTTCAGTAATGATGTGCTGCCGCTGAAGTTGGTGCGAAATTTAGGCCTAGGTCTAGCGGGTAAGTTTGCACCAGCAAGGAATAAAGTGATGTCGTTTGCGATGGGGTTGGAAGGTGATCTGCCTAAAATAGCTCAGTAGCCATCAGTGGTTTGGCCGCGAATATAAAAGTTGTAGAAAGCTGTTTCGGGGTTTAGATAAAAGATTGGGCTGAATAATCAGCCCAATGAGCTCGGTTTAATATAATAATGCATACATAAGCAATAAAGCATTATAAAAACCCAGATATGCTAACAGGCCATCGGCAGCCTGCTAGCAGAAGTCTTACTCGATATATTAAGCCGCAGCTTTAGAACGAGGTGCCTTAGGTTCAGGCTTTTTTACTGCTTCAGGCGTGAAAGCTTTAGTGGCTTCCCCTATCTTCTCCTGTGCCGTCTGCATGAATTTATTAACTTCAGACATCATCGGAGCTTCGCTCATTTCGTACATGCTTTTCTCAACGATTTCGGAGAGCTTTTCTTTTGCAGCAGCTAACGCAGCGATTTCTTTTTCCGCTGTATTCGTCATCTTAGCTTCCATGTCTTTGAAAAACTTTAATTGCATATCAAGTGCTGTTTTAGGCTCTTTAATTTCACCAAGAGCTTTCATTTGGGCGATACCCGTATTGAATAGCTCAGTCATGTATTCAGACTGAAGAGATATCAGCTTTTCTGCTGTTGTCTTATTAATTTCAGCCATCTCGGTTACAGGTTTCATTTTGTCCTGCATGTCTTTCATAATATCTTCGTACATTTTTGAATCCTCGGTCAGCAGCATTTATAATTTGTTGCGATGCAACATTTTGTTCTGATACTAGACAGCCAGAATCAGCCTGTCAATATCATTTTGTGCGTCGCACAATAAAAAAGTCAATGGATAGGTGAAATCTTTCTCATTAAACTTGACCTATGGCACTGGTTGATGGCGCCAAGCTAGCTTTTGTTAGATGAAAACGGAATAAAGTCTCTCTTTTGCGACCACAAAACTGACATTACTGATACGCAATTGGTGCAGAACTCGTTACAATCAAATCACGTTTTTTTGCTTTTATATATGTTTTTGCTAGCTTTCAAGGTATATCACTTATGTCACAGAATACCGGCCATTCCAGTTTTGAATTTATCCGCTCCGCGCCTATTGAATCGTTAAATATTACTATGTCCGAGTATAAACATCGGACAACGGGAGCGGCCCATTTTCATATCACAGCAGAACAAGATGAGAATGTTTTTCTTGTCGCCTTTCGTACGGTTCCTATGGACTCAACTGGCGTAGCTCATATTTTAGAACACACCGCTTTATGTGGTAGTGAGCGCTTCCCCGTTCGCGACCCTTTCTTTATGATGACCCGTCGTTCTTTAAATACGTTTATGAATGCTTTCACTAGCTCTGATTGGACGGCGTATCCCTTTGCAAGCCAGAATAAAAAAGACTTCTTAAATTTATTAGATGTCTATTTAGATGCGACCTTCTTTTCTCGCTTAGATCCGTTAGATTTTGCGCAAGAAGGGCACCGTGTTGAGTTTAAAGAACAAGGTAATGCTCACTCGGATTTGGTCTTTAAAGGGGTTGTCTTTAACGAAATGAAAGGGGCAATGAGCTCTGCCACTTCTACGTTGTGGCAGACCGTCACTAAGCATTTATTCCCGACCGTTACCTATCATTACAACAGTGGGGGTGATCCAGAATCGATAACGGATCTGAGCTATGAGGATCTACTTGAGTTTTATCGTACCCATTACCATCCTAGTAATGCAGTGATTATGACTTTTGGTAACATCCCCGTTGAAGAGTTACAGGCGCGCTTTGAAGAGCAGGCCCTTAGTCGATTTGAAAAATTAGACATTGATATTTCGGTGCCTGATGAGAAACGTTATTTCTCGCCTATCCGAGTAGAGGAAGCTTATGCGTTGGATGACGATAACATTGAAGAGCAAACTCATCATATGTTGGCGTGGTTGCTTGGCCCATCTATTGACCTTAAAGCACAATTAAAAGCACACCTATTGTCCCGTGTTTTACTTGATAATAGTTCTAGCCCGTTACGTCTAGCACTGGAAAGCTCTGAGTTGGGCAGTTCCCCTTCGCCTTTATGCGGCCTAGAAGACTCGAATCGCCAAATGTCTTTCATGTGTGGATTGCAAGGAAGTGATCCTGAGCACGCGGCGGCATTTGAGCAATTAGTGCTTGATACGCTTCAAAAAGTAGCCGATGAAGGGGTTGGGCAGTCAGTGGTTGAAGCTCAGCTTCATCAGTTAGAATTAAATCAACGTGAACTCAGCGGTGATGGTTACCCATATGGCCTAAACCTTATTATGGCGGCTATGTCGCCAGCGGTTCATAGAGGCGACCCTATCGCGCTACTCAATCTTGATCCCGTTATTGAAGAGCTTCGTGAAGATATTAAGGATAGGGACTTTATCCCGGAAATGATTCGCACTTTATTGCTTGAAAATATGCACCGTGTACGTGTGACGTTACGACCTGATAATGGCATGACTGTTCGCAAAGATGCTGATGAAACGGCGCGTTTAGCGGCGATTAAAGCGGCTATGAATGAAGATGAGGCGCAAGCAGTGATAGAACAAGCCGCCGCATTAGAAGCTCGTCAGTTGCAAGAAGATGACGAATCTATTCTGCCCAAGGTCACTTTAGAAGACGTCCCAAGTTCTATTCATGTGCCTGAGAGTGAGCAATTGTCGATAGGAGGCCAACCGGTTGATTGGTATGGACAAGGTACAAACGGTTTAGTATATCAGCAGATTGTGATTGATCTTCCCGCCTTGACCGATCAGGAGATCGAACTTTTACCTTTATTCAGTATAGGTATGACAGAGCTAGGCTGCGGTGAGCGCTCTTATCAGGAAAACCAGCAACATCATGCAGCACTAACGGGCGGTATTAGTGCGTATAGCACCATGCGTGGCGCGACGGATAACGAGCAAGAAGTAAAAGCCTATTTTGTTTTATCCGGTAAAGCGTTAGTCAAGAATCAAGCAGCACTGACTGAGTTGTTAGAAG
>Ga0115007_10002859_pt1 | contig 10556 bp, 10 predicted proteins | sample ArcOceMetagenome_2_FD_87166 | JGI IMG/M metagenome (GOLD analysis project Ga0115007, IMG submission 87166) | Marine eukaryotic phytoplankton communities from Arctic Ocean - Arctic Ocean ARC135M Metagenome | ecosystem: Environmental > Aquatic > Marine > Oceanic | place: Arctic Ocean | collected...
GAACTGAGTACAGAAGACACCGCAAACGCTGCCCCATACTTAGCAAACTCAGAAGGCTGTAGACTAAAAGATCCTATTTTAATCCAAGAGCGTGCTCCGTTTATATCTGCTCCTATAAATAAAACGACGACCAGCAATAACATGAGTGGTACATAAAAGTACCAACTAAATACTTCAAAGAAATTAGCATTGAGAAAAAAGATGATGATGCCTACGAATAATGACACTCCAAACCACATAATCTGCTTGCCACTTCTACCGTCTAACAAGGTCATAGAACCATCCTCGTACGTAGCAGAATAGACACTTGCTATACCTATAATGGCAATAGAAAAGTATAAAAACAAGCTCAATATGTCTATTCTAGATGTAGTTTCCATATAGAGAATTATCGCGTTGAGATCTATATTTTAATGGAATCAGATTTGCCTCCTTCAGTCTGGTCTCCAAGTACATCTTGGAACTCTCGGTCACAGAATCTGCTTGAAGATAGTGTTCTATCATAAGGTGAGCTATAGGAGCTGCCCATGTGGCACCATATCCCGCTTCTTCTACTACTACAGCTATGGCTATCTTAGGATCTTCTACAGGTGCAAAGGCCATATAAGCCGAGTGATTTTTCCCATGCGGATTTTGAACTGTCCCTGTTTTTCCACCGATATTTATTCCTTTTATAGCTACACCAGCACCCGTTCCACTTTGAGTTACAGCAAGCATTCCAGCTATTACAGCATCAAAATTTTTGGCAGATACTTTGGTAAAATGCTTAGTTCTAAACTCCTCTGGAATCGCATCTACATTTTCTATTTGTCGTACAACATGAGGCGTGTAGTAATATCCTCTATTGGCTATACACGCAGCTAGATTCGCTATTTGTATTGGAGTGAGGCCCAGCTCACCTTGCCCAAAGGAAAGAGAAATAATATTAGCATAGCTCCATCTACCTTTACCGTGCATTTGATCATAAAAGCTTGGCTCTTTTAACCATCCTCTAAATTCACTTGATATATCTACTCCCAATTTATTCCCTAATCCAAAGCTCTCTAGATATGATCTCCAGCTTATATATGCTTCTTCTGTGCTGGCATACTTATCAGACTGCATCATATTCTTAAATGTATTACAGTAATATGTATTGCAACTGCTGGCTATAGAAAGCTCTAGACTGGTGCTAAATGGGTGCGGGTGGCATTTGATAGTTCGTCTTCCTAGCCTAAAGTAGCCAGGGCAGCCAAAATGTGTTGCAGGTGTAATGGCTCCATTTTCTAACCCTATAAGTGCCATAATAGGTTTAAATGTAGAACCAGGAGGATATGGAGCAGAAACCGCTCTGTTAAAAATAGGTTTGGTTGGATCCTTTATTGCCCTATTATAGTAACTCCCTCTGTTCTGAATATTAAAATTAGCTGGATTATAAAAAGGACTGGATATAAGTGCTAGTACTTCCCCAGTTTTAGGTTCTATGGCTACTACGCTACCCATTTTATTATTGAGTAAGGACTCACCATATTGTTGTAAATTTATGTCTATGCTCAGCCCTAGATTATTACCGTCTATTGCTTCTACATCCAGCTTACCTTCTTTGTAAGAACCCTTGTTTACGCCGTGTATATCTACATAGAAATACTTTTCTCCTTTCAACCCACGCAATTCATCTTCATAATATCGCTCTATCCCTTTTTTACCTACATAGTCGCCTTGCTCGTAGTAGTCATCTTCTTGTGTTCCCAGCTCGTTTTTAGAAACTTCTCCTAAGTATCCCAGCACATGTGCAGAGCTATTGTATTTATAGTTTCTATCTCTACGTATCTCAAAAAACAAACCTTTAAACTCATATAGTCGTTCCTGCATGCGAGCATATAATTGGTTGCTCACGTTTTTCATAAAAACTGCCTTACCACGATACGAGGATTTTTTTGCTTTGGCTAGTCTAGTGTCGAACTCCAGTCTGTCTATACCCAGTACACCACAAAAAGAATTCGTATCTATACCCCCTAGTCTTATGGGTACAGACACCATTAGATCATAAACTGGCTCATTGAATACCACCAGCTTATTTTCTCTGTCAAATATAAGTCCACGCTGTGGGTAGATAGTTTGCTTACGCAGTGAAATACGCTCGGCGGTATTCTTATACGAATCATCTAATACCTGAATCTGAAATAGTCTAAGAATATAGATACTCCCAATTATGACTACGGCAATGCTAATATATAATGACCTATGCCTATTCACGTGAGTGACTCAAAGACATAAATTGAAGTATGGCAATAACTGTTAATGAAAAAACAGAGCTCGTAAGCGTGGTAACCAATAGATTGTAAGTATTGATAGCCCCTATACTTCCTATCCAAAAAATATATAAATGATAGAAAAAGACTAAAATCAATACCGTGTACGAAAAAGGCAGTACTCCCACATTACGGGCAGTATAATTAAGCCTATTGGCTATTTCTTCTTTTAGATCCTGCGTATTTAAAATGGTCATTCTCAACATCACTAAAAAAAGACACGAAGAAGTATGAATACCCGGTGAAGAGACAAAAAAGTCTGCGAGTAAACCCAGTCCGAACGCTATTAGAACTTGGTAAATTTTCTTAGTGTGCAGGGGTAATGTAATAAGTAATATGATGAAAATTTGCGGCACTAAAAATGCCGTTAAATCCAGATGATTAAAAAGTAACACCTGTAGTGCAAAAATCGATATCCAATATAGTAGTCTAGTCATTACCAGGAATCAAAGGTGTAATAAGGGACTCATCTCTATTTATTATTACGTATACATAAGCTAGTTTCCTAAACTGTGTAGCTGTAGTAATATAGGTATCAAAATATTGGCTATTTGGTTTAGGTGTCAGTTTAGCAATAGAGCCTATTGGTATCCCAGGAGGGAAAAGCAACGAACTGCGGCCTGTATACACTAAGTCACCTTCCTTTATTTTTTCTAATTTGTTAATACCCACAATTTTCATCGTGTGCGGATTACTATTATCCCATACCATTTCTGTAAAAAACTCCTGATCGTTGATATTTGGAATTATTTTCATATCGGTATTGAGTAAAGACATAGCCACGCTGTACTTTGCACTAGAGCGAAGTACTATTCCTGCTACTCCTTCAGATGATACTACGCCCATATTTTTACGGATACCATTATCTGTACCTTTATTTATTACAAAAACATTATTGGCTTTATAGGTAGTATTATAAATGACTTGAGCCGGTATAGCTTCGAAAAGAGGCCTGCTGGAACTGTCTTTTACGTCTATGGTATCTTGTAGAAAACGAAAAGAATTATTAGGTGCATTCTTAAATTGCTCACTTACCTGACTTTGCAATAAGATGTTTTGCTCTTTTAGATCTATGTATGACGTGAGATCAGCAGAAAACTGATTACTTCTTGCGGTAACACTTGCCGCACTATGAGAAAATACAGCTTGCTGATACGGATTTAGACCAAAAATCAAGAACCCGCAAATAATCTGTAGGATTATAAATAGAATAAAATGAAAATTATGCTCTATGAATGCTAAGAGCCTTTGCATTAGGTATTATTAAAAATAGTCTTGAAACTCTTAATGTTTTTGAGCACCTCTGCTGTTCCACGCACTACAGCTCTTAACGGATCTTCTGCCACATATACTGGCAGTTTAGTTTTACTAGATATTCTCTTGTCTAAGCCGCGTAACAATGCACCGCCACCCGTAAGATATAGTCCTGTCTGAAATATATCTGCCGAAAGTTCTGGAGGAGTAAGCTCGAGTGCTTTTAGCACCGCCTCCTCTATCTTAGAAATAGACTTGTCTAGTGCTAGAGCTATTTCTGAGTAAGAAACCATTATTTGTTTTGGAATACCAGTCATAAGGTCACGCCCATTTACAGCGTAATCTTCTGGTGGATTTTCTAATTCAGGTAGAGCAGCACCTACTTCCACTTTTATATATTCAGCTGTACGTTCCCCGATCATCAGGTTATGCTGTCTACGCATATACTCTATTATATCATTGGTGAAATCATCACCAGCTACACGTATAGACTCATCAGACACTATACCAGATAGAGCTATTACTGCTATTTCTGTAGTACCGCCTCCTATATCTATAATCATGTTCCCCATAGGTTCAGATACATCTATACCTATACCAATAGCAGCGGCCATAGGTTCAGGTATCATATACACTTCTTTGCCACCTGCACGCTCAGCACTTTCTTTTACAGCACGTTTTTCTACGGCTGTAATACCACTAGGTATGCAAATAACCATGCGTAGCTGTGGACTACCGAAAGTGTTTTTTTTATTTATTAATTTTATAAAACCGCTAATCATTTGTTCAGCAGCTTCAAAATCAGCTATCACACCATCTTTTAATGGGCGTATGGTTTTAATGTCTTCATGCGTTTTACCGTGCATCTTTTGCGCTTCGGTACCTATAGCCAATACCTCACCCGTTCTACGATTTCTCGCTATTATTGATGGCTCGTCTACTACTAACTTATCCTTATAAATAATTAGTGTATTTGCCGTCCCTAAATCGATGGCTAGTTCTTGTGTTAAAAAATTGAAAATTCCCACTGTATTTCTACTTGTTACGTGCTTGTTCTGATTGTACGCAAAGGTATTGATTTCTAAAAGAATATATACACATAGAATTAATAATCCGTCGATATTTATGAAAGCTGAATCGTAAACTAATTAGTGACTCTTTTTAGGCAAAATCATTCAGACTATAATTTAACTAAAAAACACCTGTATCAAGATTCCACAAAAGTTTAAATAAAAAAGATGTTGATAATATAATTATCTATAATTTGATAATATTATAATCTTTTATTATATATTTGCATTCTTATGTATTTCGACAAAAACATCAAATTGCTCCGCACCAAGAAAGGCCACTCTCAACAAGATTTAGCAGACTCCTTGGGCTTATCTCGCTCTAAGCTAAATAGTTACGAAAGAGGAGTGCAACCCCCGTTCGATATACAAATAGACATTGCAGACTATTTTAACGTGACACTAGATGGTCTTGTACGTCACGACCTATCTAAACTTACTCATTTTAAGCTCTCGCAAATACTAAAGGGCAGCGAGGCAGATGTACGCGGCAGAAAACTACGACTACTCACCGTAAGTGTAGATGCGAATGAAGATGAAAATATAGAGATAGTGAGTATGAAAGCCCAAGCTGGATATACAGGCGGATATTCTGATCCAGAGTTCATCAAAGATTTACCTAAGTTTAAACTTCCTTTTTTACCTAAAAATAGAACCTATCGCAGTTTTCAGATAAAAGGAGACAGTATGCCACCAGTGAGCGAAGGCTCTTGGGTAACGGCCAGCTACCTACAAGACTGGAACGATATAAAAGACGGAGATAATTATATAGTAGTAACCAAAGACGAGGGTATCGTTTTCAAACGACTATACAACAAAATAAAGGGCGACCACAGTATCACCCTAGTAAGTACTAATAGTGCTTACGCTCCATATATTCTGCACGTAGACCAAGTGCTCGAGATATGGAAGTTCGAAACTTGGAACGGGTTTGAAGTGTAAAAAAGTTGCACTCCAAAAATCACTCGCACCTACCCTGCAGCTATTTTAAACTCTAATTATGCTGCCGCAAAATTTTGTCCAATGAAAAAATTTCACGGTCTATAGAAAGGGGAGCTCACGCAGAATAACAAACTGGAACTACCGAAGTAGTGGAGATTACTTCATTACCATCAATATCTTAAACAGAGTTCCCATTTCGGAGAATTATTGCAGTGCAACGATTCCATCAATTGACTATTACTCTAAACGAATAGCATACGCTTCTTTACTACCGTCGGAGGTCACACCTTCTATGAGCACAGCACCCAATTTATCTTTCAATGCATTTTCTACATCTGAGGTAGTATACATAAAAGATTTATCAATATGCGTTATCACAAAACCACTCGGAATTCCATTTTTTTTCATCACACCATTTCCGAGCTTGGCGATTTTCACCCCATTCTTTATTTTGAGCTTTAAGCGTTCGTCTCTCCTCAAATTCTCAATCTCAGCACCAAGTACCATCGTCTCATTTCGTTTCACCATAGTAGATATTTCGTCTGCACCATCCTTAGATAACAATGTAGCATTCATCACCATTTCTTTACCATCGCGTATCAGAGTCACCGCTACCTTATCGCCCGGGCTATACTTACTTATTTGCTGCTGAAGACCCGAGGATTTGCTAACACGCACATCCGCAATTTTCACGATTACATCACCTTCTTTTATTCCAGCTCTCTCTGCACTTCCGCCTTCACTTACCGCAGGTATATAAACACCTTCCAAATCTGTTAATCCCTTCTCATCGGCCAACTCTTGCGTGATATCTTGAATTCTAACTCCCAAGATTGCTCTTTTCACCTCACCATACTCCTTGAGATCCCCTATTATCTTTTTAGCTAAATTAATAGGGATAGCAAAAGAATAACCTGAGTACGACCCAGTTTGAGATGCAATAGCCGTATTGATACCAATCAATTCTCCACTCGTATTCACAAGTGCTCCTCCACTATTACCTGGATTTACTGCCGCATCCGTTTGAATGAAGTTTTCTATGGCATACTCTCCACCTCTTTGTCTTAAGAGATTGATATTTCTACCTTTGGCACTCACTATGCCAGCAGTCACAGTACTTGTAAGATTAAAAGGATTTCCTACGGCAACCACCCATTCCCCTATTTTTAACTCATCGCTATTTCCTAGGTTGAGGTACGCCAAGTTATCCTCTTCTATTTTGAGCAAGGCAAGATCTGTCTCTGGATCTGCACCCACTATCTCTGCTGTGTACGTACGTTTATCGTCCAAAACTACTTCAACCTTACTCGCATTATCTACCACGTGATTATTGGTCACTATATATCCATTCTTTTTTATGATAACACCAGAACCCGTAGCTTGCTGTGGCCCTGCATTAGGCTGTCTAAACCCTGGTCCAAAAAAATCTTCTAGTGGATTAGAGGGTCCGTTACTCGATCTGGTTTTCATTGTAGTTTTAATATGCACTACCGCTGGCGTAGCCACTTCTGCTACAGATACAAAATTGACACTCGGTACATCTGTCAATTTTTCAGCCAATGTAAATTTGGCATTTTCATGCTGGGCAAATCCCTGTGTGGGGACATCGTCACTAAACATCCCATTTACTCCTAAGGCCACTACCCCTCCTAGAAAAGCAATGCCCAAAACTACTAATACGTTTTTAATACTCATTTTATTATCCATTTATTATTAATCTTAATTTATCAAATTTCATTCCAACACTCACCTGACAGTATAGTTTATAAACACTGTAAAATTTCATTAAATTTGCAGGCAACTAACCTTCGCTAAGGTATGTATTTAACGGCAGAAACAAATATATCGCTACACTTCATTTACCAAACTCGATTAAGCGGTATTAACTATCTACAAAATGTTCGGTATAGGTAAAGTAGCAGACCATATCGTCATTGAGAGAATAGAACAAGGAGATGAGCAAATGCTCAAATACTTGTATAAAAATCACCTTAGGATGGTAAAAAACTTTGTACTTAAAAATAGCGGAGCCGAAGATGCTGTAGACGACATACTACAGGATACCGTTATTGCCGTTTGGAGAAACGTAAATAAACCGAATTTTTTGCTTCAGGTAAAACTAAGCACTTATGTAATGTCCATAGCTAAAAACCTATGGTACAAAGAGCTAAAGAAAAAAATTAAATTTAAGGTAGTAGACGAGGCTAACAAATTACACGAAGCCAGTGAAGAGATGTCTCTGAACATGGATCAATCTGTCATAGTAGAAATAGTACAAGAGATGGACGAGACATGCCGTAAGTTGTTAACCTACTTTTACTTCGATGGGTTTAATAATAAAGTAATAGCAGAGAAGCTAAATTTCGCAAACACAGACACAGTAAAGAGTAAGAAATATCAATGTTTCACAAAACTACAAGCTACTGTTCTTAAATCATATAAAAAGGAGGACTTGCTATAATGGTAGATGAAAAAACATATCATTTAATTAATGATTACCTAAACGGTGATTTGCAAGGCACCACGCTAGATATTTTTAAAAGCAGACTAAACTCTGAGAAAGGCTTGCGTAGAGCAGTTTCGGAACAAAAGGCAATAATCGCAGCTCTAAACACAGTAAGAGAGCAAGAACTAAGAGATATACTCAAAAGCGACAACAAAAAAAAGAAGGTAATAGCCATAGGCCCATATCTCAAAACAGCCGGCTTAGCCGCTGCAGCCATAGCTATACTTGTGGTGGTCTTCTTTAGTATAAGACCCTACATCACAGACAGTGCCGATACCAATACGGCTCAGGAAAGTAAAGCTAAACCACAACAGACTTTGGAAAAACCAGAGCCCATAACTGAAGACAGCAACCTAATAGCAGATAATCCTGCAATAGAAACCACTACCATAGACACTCAAACTCTTGCCATTATAGAACCTATTCCTTTAGTAGAAAAAATGCTAGAGGAAGAGGAAGACGCTATAGAAGACAGTGAGACACTAGAAGAAAACGACATCTCTGAGCTGGAACTAGAAAATGCGGTGGTACCTAAAAAATCTACGGCTACGGCTCCTAGCACTTCTGCAGATTTAGACGTGGTGGTAAAATCTGACCAGCTACTCACATCTCAAAGTTTTGTAGTGACTACCATTAGTCCTATTTTCAAAAAAGAAAATAAAGATGTAGTGCAAAATGATGCTGCAGAGTCATCTACTAGAGACGACAAAATAAATAAGAGTAAAGAAGACGCAGATGCTCCAGAAGCAGAAGAAGATAAGGTAGCTTACAAAAATAGATCCATAAGCGTAGAATACTGGAATAGTGTGGTAAACTATACAGGCTATAAGTATACCGGACAAAAAGTACAGCTTTATGGAATAGACCAAAAAGCTGCACTGAAATTTAAAGAACTAGACAATAGACTGTACTTACAAATAAAAGGCACACAGTATTTTCTAGAACAAAATAACAAATACAATAGACTGGTAGAAGTAATTAACCCTACCCTATTAAAAGTACTAAATGAGTAAAATACTTACATTTTATAAATACCAAGGAACGGGTAACGATTTCATAATAATTACAGACACAGTAGAACTCTCTGCAGAACAAATCACTACCCTGTGTGATCGAAAATTTGGCATAGGTGCAGACGGTCTTATTCTAATGAAGCAAGAAAGCACATTGGACTTTGATATGATGTACTACAATGCTGACGGCTCAGAAAGTTTCTGTGGTAATGGCAGTAGATGTGCCGTAATGCTGGCCCACAAACTAGGCTGGATAAAAGAATCTTGTGCGTTTAATAGTAACGATGGAGCACACTCTGCATTACTAGAAGATAATGAAGTGCAACTCAAAATGCACGATGTAGATATGATATTGGTAGAAGACGATGGGTATATGCTCAATACAGGCTCGCCACATTATGTTGCCTACACAGAAGAGATAGAATTACTGGACATAGTGCCCGCTGCACACGCTGTGCGATATAGCGACCGTTTTAAAGAAACGGGAATCAATGTAAATTTCTTGGAAAGTAAAAATGGCATATTACACATACGCACGTACGAGCGTGGCGTAGAAGACGAAACCCTGAGCTGCGGCACAGGTGCCACAGCAGCAGCTATAGTAAACTACTTAGAGACAGAAAGCAGTCATAAACGATTTTCGCAAAAACTAAAGACTAAAGGCGGTACGCTTACCGTTACTTTTGAGAAAAAGAGCACCACATTTGAAAACATATATTTATGTGGACCTGCTGCTTTGGTTTTTGAAGGTGAAATCCAATTATGATTAAATGGCTTAAGCGAATATTCTACTCAGGAGTAGCTCTACTCCTACTTGTATTATTACTTAATTACAAAGTGAAACACGATGTAAAAGAGTCCATGTACAACAACATTACAGAAACACCATCTAAAAAAGTAGGCCTGCTACTAGGTACAGCCAAATACGTAAAAGGCGGTTGGATAAACCTATACTATACGCATAGAATAACTGCCGCAGTAGAACTGTATAAGGCAGGTAAAATAGAGTACATACTCATAAGCGGAGACAATGGCCGCGAGAGCTACGATGAGCCTACTCTGATGAAAGAAGATCTAATGGCCGCAGGCATTCCCGAAAGTGCTATCTACTTAGACTATGCCGGTTTCAGAACGCTAGACTCCTTAGTGCGGTGCAAGATAATCTTTGGTGAGTTAGATATACTCGTTATCTCTCAGCAGTTTCATAATGAGCGTGCTGTGTATATAGCTAGAGCCAAAGGGATGCAAGCTATAGGCTACAATGCCCGAGATGTAAATGCCAAATATGGTTTCAAAACGCGTATAAGAGAATACCTAGCCCGTACTAAAATGTTTCTAGATCTCTGGTTTGGTAAAGAACCCAAATTTCTAGGCGAAGAGATTCAAATAGGGTGAAAATCTAAATACCTCTTTTTTAATACTGCAACACATTTCAAAATATTTCTTTATTCCAATAGAACCAGGAGTATAAAATAAAGAC
>Ga0115007_10002860_pt1 | contig 10555 bp, 4 predicted proteins | sample ArcOceMetagenome_2_FD_87166 | JGI IMG/M metagenome (GOLD analysis project Ga0115007, IMG submission 87166) | Marine eukaryotic phytoplankton communities from Arctic Ocean - Arctic Ocean ARC135M Metagenome | ecosystem: Environmental > Aquatic > Marine > Oceanic | place: Arctic Ocean | collected...
AAGGGGCGATATCCATAAACGCTTCAAATGCTTTGGGCAAGAGAATTATTCATAAAGAAGAACAGATCAGCAGAGAAAACTGTGTCACCGAAGAGCCAAACGGGGGCGCTGACCTGCAATACGCGGTGATAAGTGCAGAAAACCATATAAGGATGGATATACATATATATAGGAATATAAACCTGAGATGGCGGTCGTGGACTCAAGGCGTTAGAATTTCTAAAAGGAGCATTACTAGAATGTGGACCATTACTAGAATTTCTAAAAATAGTATTTCTGGGTATTCCGGGTAAGGGACTCAGAAATATCAAATAAGTTCGAAAAGCAGTACTTCTGGATTGGGGATTCAGTCTCAAAGGGGCTTTAAAGTGGCCATTTTTTTTTTGGGGGGTGTGTAGCGTTACAGCAAACTAAATTTCAATTACAAATTCAAACGACGCACCTGAATAACAATCACATAGAACGAGGGAAAAAAGAGCTAGCGTAATATCGAACCAAAATAGCCAGTTATGTAAACTGCTAGTGGGCGCAATATCGAACCAAATCAGCCAGTAATAAAAATTGTTAGGGGACATAATACGCAGTCCGAGGCTATAAAACCAGAGTAGACAGAGGAGAACTGAAAGTTCGTATTCAACCTTTCTCAGGAGAATTACGCATAAGAATAGTATGTCGCCTAAGAACGAAGTTGGGTGAATTGAAAGTTTGTAGTCAATCTCTTCCTGGATAATTACGTATATGAATAGTACGTCAACGAAAAACAAAATTGGGCGAATTGAAAGTTTGTATTCAACCTCTTCCTGGATAATTACGTATATGAATAGTACGTCAACGAAGAACAAAGTTGGGTGCTGACGTGCAATATGCGGTCTAGGGCTATAGCACTGAGACGGCTCGGTTGCCCGAGAAAGTACCTCGTTTGGTAGCAAGATGGGAGTCTTCAGCGTAAGAACGATTTACGGCGTTGATTTCGAAAACTAATAAGTAAGTTACGTACAGGGCGAGGCTAACTCGTGCGATTTCCTCCAAGATGAACAGTCAAAAGTAGGCGAACTTACCCCACAGAATGAAATAGAGAGTGAATAGATCGGAGGAAAAATCCATTTCGTCTTCGAATAGAAATGAACGGTCATCATTGACGTCAGTATCGAAAGACATGACTGAAAACAGTGAGAAGAGCATGTCCGAGAAGTACTCTTCCTCCTCAAAGTCGGCCATGAAGATATAGTAACTATCGAGTACGTCGTCTACCCCGTCATAGATGTTTAAACGGACCATTAAAACAAGGAATCGCATCATGAAGGCAATGATATTAAGAGCATCGAATAGAAACTGGCTAAAAGGGGCGGTGGACTTCCCTTCGCCCTTAGCAGCCTCTAAGAAAGAGAAGTAGTGAGTAGAGTATTTGAAGAGGTAATAAATCATAGTAGAAAGGAAGAAATAGTAACACATGGTGTTAAAAAACTCTAAGAGCTCTTCTTGATCGTCGTCAAAAGTGGTCATCATCATAGAAGTATAAAGAAACGTGAAGAAAAACGCCTGCAGACCGGCTTCGAACTGAAACCGGACTTCGGTAGAAATGGAGTAAAGGTAGAAGTAGGCTCGGGAGGCGTAAGCATCTGTAGCGTTCGAAATTGCTATAATACGAGTTAGGGTCACTAAAACAACTGAGTAACCGGCAAAGGCCAGGAAGGCTGTTAGGTAGTCAGTAAACTCAGCGTAAACAACCCCGGTTAAGTCTTGGTATACGTCGAAGGAGGCTGCGGGGGCGCTGCTAAAAGATGAGTTAAGTCAAAACGCGGCCACTAAGTCGCGGGTGGCAAATAGCAGCTCGGGGGCGTAGTGGTTTACGGTGGTAATTAGATCTTGAAAGTCGGAGTAAAACATTAACGGAAGGAAAAATAAGGTTGTGGAAAACTGGGACGAGTAATCACGCGCTAAGTTGGTGAAAAGGGTGGAGGGTGCGGAGTCTGCGTCTACTTCCTCGATAAAGAGTAGGTCTAAAGTTGAGAGTTTAACGAATCAGTCTAAGAAGTGGTGCGTGTTTAAAAATACCGAAGCTAGTACGAGGCTAAAGACGTTGTATTCGGAAGTCGTTAGCTCAGAGACATCGTCCCAGTTGAGCGAGTCTTCAAGTCATAACATATCAGTGTCTACATAAGAGGTGTATCATTGGTACTCTGAGGTGAATTTCATGGGAGCGGGGAGGGGGTTTTTAGAAAAAAAATCAGAGCTTAAACCCAAGAACACCGGTGAAGGTGTTAATGAAACTTAGGTCGTAAGCGACCCGATTCGACATCTTAGAGTGGCTAGTGTCGCCGACGCGGTAAACAAGGGTTCTAGTTCTTGCGTTTCCGGCAACGCTAATTTTACCTTTCAGACGAAGCTTTAATCCCCTAAAATGGAAATGCCCGAAGCTAAACCTGAAGAGGTGTTGTAATACGAACTTTAGGTATCTGAATAGTAGGCGGAACTTTCAAAAACTTAAGCGCTTTAGCATACCGCGTATCCAATTCGCTAAAAAAGTAGGGTCCTTTAAGCGGAGTGAGATGGCTATCAGCAATAGCGCCTCCCGAGCAAAGATTTTGTGGCCTAACATCTTCTGAAATCCGACCACTCGGCGGTACCACGTTGCACAAAGGGCACGATCCTCAAATGTAAGTGCGCTCTCGACGAAGGGTCCAAAGTTCAGAGCAACATGACGGCCGCTGACCGATTCCATAAAACTAGTTAGCGTTTTGTAGTACCATGCAGACAACGTAGGCTTAAAGGCCAGGTTTTGCATACGACGGAAAAGGGTTTTACGAATGGTAAAGTTAGAAATTGATGTTGTCCACAGGTTGGACTTCCGCAGTAGGGGCCGCTGCTCGCCGAAATAGACCGGAGACATAGAATTTTGGAGACGGCGTGCCCAGTGGGTGAACCTGGGAGAAGTGCAATTTAAGGGCCCGTCGAGCCCGTTGTTACCTCGGATGTTTCAAAATCAGAGCAAAAAGTACTTTATGAGCTTTGGATTTCCCCAAAACTCTGAGCTGTCGGTAAACCAAATAGCCGGTCCGGGGAGGGGGCTAACGGACCTAAGAGTTGGTGCGGGTTGAATAACACGTTCTGGCCCTTGGATAGCTCTTTTAGTTAGGTTGAACGCTGCATAAACGCCCAGCCGATCGACGCTTAAAGAAAAGTTGTCAGCGAGTGTTCTGGCAAAAAAAGGGTTGGACATAAGGTATTCGCGTCGCAGTACAACGCGAGCTACTGGCTTTACGGCCGGATTAAAGGGTAGGGCTTTTTTTTTTAAAACGTTTAGATAGAAAGATTTTGGTTTCCTAAGCCGTCGTCACGCTTTAGACCTAAAAGAGGTGTTAAAGACGGAAAGCCTAGCGGATCGGGGAAGCTTACGGGTTAGTCTTTTCCACTCTCTAAGCTTTCGGCGAGACTTTTTGCGTGACTTTCGGATTAAGTAGCCCAAGCGCCGGAGCTTTCGTCGGAGCGTGCGTACTCTTCCGGACACTACCCAATATCGACCCTTAGGGGCTCTGCGCGTCCCAGTCAAGTAATGTCGCTGGGATACGCCCGTCGAAGCTCCGTCACGGAGCAGTGCTAGTTTTTCGGGACCAATGAACTTGGCTTTGGTAAATTTCGGAGCAGGGACCCTGCTAAGGCCGGACCGGAGGTATAGTGTAGGGTTAGCGATGCTAGCAATGCTAGTGGTCCGTGGTTTGGGAGAAGGGGAGGGGGTTATCAAATCAGCTAGAGAAAGGGCCCTACTGGGGGTAGAGTTTGAGGAGAACATGCCCCTGAGCGCAAAGGGGAGATCCGGGATGGCCTTAATGGGCTCGATGCTTCTCCGCAATGAGTGATCAGTTGGGTAACTTAGAAATGCAAAGAATGAATTGGAGGCTGACTTTCAAGCCATATTATATCCGTGCAGGATAGCTCTACGGGAGCGTCAAGCTGAGTACCAAAAAGCTGAGCCCCAAACCTTGACATTAACTGGGGGGGATACGCGCCTTAAGGGTAGACCAAAGGGTAAAGAGCTTGAAATACCGGCGGTAAGCGAAGAGAATAAACAAACGTTGAAGAGTTTTTTACGCTCCGGGGTGCAGACAGGGGTGTCTCGGAAGGGCGGAGTGCTGTGTGCGGTACAAACGTTTAGCCTCATCTGTAGACCATGCGAATAACCTAGTTCTGAAATTAAGGTGCTAGCGGACAAATTTACGGCCTTTTGTAACCGAGAAGCCTTAGTTCTTGGGTTGAACTGGGTGGCGAAACTCAGTGCCGGCCACACGGGCGCAACCGTCTCAGATATCAGCCCCCGCTGCGACCCCAGCTCTAACGTTTGGCCTAAACTAAAGCGGAAGAAGGGCGCACCATGTTGAGGGAAATTCGGCTTGCGGTTATTCGTGGATTTTCGGTAAGCACCATGGCTGAGGTTAAGGGAACGCGGAACATTCCGAGAACCCAAAGAGTAAACCGCTGCAGCTTTCCTGCGACTTCGGCGGGCGTTGACTAAGCGTTTGGAGGTGGGTTGTAGTGGAAATAACCCTTTAGCAGTCATTGTCGACACACTAAGCTGTTTACCACCCTGTGAAGAAGGTGCTTCTCTACGAGCGGCCCTCGAGCGACCAAAAAAGTGCTCCGGGGTGGGCCCAGTGGGGGAGGTTTTAGCCTCCTGGGTGACCAATAGCGGCGTAGACGTTTCCACTAAAGACAGGTCTTTAGTATTTTTGAGAATTCGAAGAGGTTCAATGGAGACCTGCTTATGTTGTGGAGAGGGATTATTTGATAAGGTGGTTTTAGGTTTCCTACTTCTGTGGGGGTGCAGAAAGCTAAAAGCTCTTTTAGAAGAAGCGGCTAAAGTGGGGCAGCTAAAGTGGCAGGAAGTTAATGAGTGGCTGCGTGAGGTGGAGAGGATAACAAGGATAGCAGGAATCGAACCCACGCAAACGGTTTTGAAGACCGCTGTTCTGCCATTAAACTATACCCCTAAAAAAGTTTGTCGGGAATAGACAGGACTGGCACCCCTTATGGTTATTTTTTCAACAATATTTATCCGACTACACTATTGGAACTTGGGTTGATTAAAGTTCGCTCATCGCTACTACCTAACACTCAGTTGATTTTTGTTTTACAAAGTTAATAAGATATTTCACTTCACTTTTGTTAGTTAAATTTTGGTAGCTGGTCCCCATAGTGCCGGATACTCGCAGCTACTAAAGAGGTCTCCACACCTTACCTATCCTAATATCAAGGTATCCACTTAATGCGACGGTTCTTACTTAATCGGGTTACGCTAATAGTATTTAAAAGGTAGCTTGTTTAAGCTTAGTGTATGTGTAATCCAACAACAGGTTCCCCTACCATTACCTTGTGTCAACTTCGCCCAAATTATCATATCGTCTCTGACGTACCAAATATTTAAACATTAGGGAGCTGCGCACTTTAACCACACGGAGTTAGAATCCCAGGACCAAAGGTGGTTTTAGGAGCCTAACTAAAGTCCGAGTAGGGAGGTGCGTTAATAGTCTGAAGATACGCCGTATCCTAAGTTAGCGGCGACGCCGATTGCGCGACATTCCCCCTTCCTGAAGGAAAGGGGATACCTCCGTCTATATAAGCTCGACTAGAACGGGCGATCCCCCGAAACTGCCGTGCTCCAAGCACATGCAGCCCGGAGCTCACTTACGTGGGTCGAGGCTGACGGTTTTCGTCTTTCCCAAACCAAAATAACTCCGCCAGTGTCGACCACCTAAGAAGCCTGCCGTGCCGGTCCGCCAAAGCGAATCGGCGCGTGCGAGACCTCCCATTTAAATTCAGATAGAGTTTCCAGCCGTCACAACTCTCCGGGCGTGATGGGCGGTGTGTGCAAAGTTTGATAAGTCATTCACCGTAACGTCATGATTTACGATTACTAACGATTCCGACTTCATGTAAACGAGTTCCAGTCTACAATCCGAACTGGGGTAATTTTTAGGGATTTGCTTTGGATTTCGCCTTCGCGTCCCACTGTCTTCACCTTTGTAGCGCATGTGTAGCCCAGCATATTTAGACCATAATGACTTGACTTCTCCCCAACTTCCCCTAAGCCGGTTAATCTTAAAACCCTACTTACGGGAATAGGCAGTTTTGCCTAAATCCCCCGTAAGCCGCTCGACAAGAGGAATCGTCCCGATAGGGGACGATCCGTTACGCGCAGACAGGTGTTAACCCGCCCCACAGCGACACTTGAAGTATAGTCCTGTGACTGACACGGTGAAAAAAAAAAGGCTTGAGCCTTCGAGATTCTGGAGGACTCACATGGAGGGCTCACACTCTGACCATCTCGCCGAAATTCTGACACGTGGTCAGGATACACACTAGATGCATCCTAAACTCACGGACAAGACAATCTCGCTATTAAAAACCGGTCAAAAACAGGCCTATAAGGATAAGTCTAGCTTTGTAAAGTCTATCTCTGCAGTCTTATGTAGGCTAGACATTATTAGTAAAAATATTTTAAGAGGTGAGCACCAGCTTAGTGGTAACACAAGATAGTAATTGAACAGTTAAGCTAGTAGGTTAAGCATCCCAAGTGACCGCTTAACCCACTAGTATCTTTAACTATCTCGGAAAACTAGAACTTGAGCTAGGGGTTGCGTTCGTTAAATAACTGAATATTACGCTCTACAGCACGAACTGACGACAGCCATGCAGTACCATCAAGTGCGGTTTTCGCCAAGAAGGGTCAACCGTAACGTCTCACCGCACTTTATACACTGGTAAGATTCCACGCGGATTATCGAATTAAACCACACGCTCCACCGTTCATACAAACTCCCGCCAATCTCTTTAAGTTTTGCCTTTGCAGCCTTACTCCCCAGGCGAGGCATTTGCGCGTTAGCTAACACACTAAGATTACTGTCCTAACATGTAATGCCCATTGATTCAAGGTACGAACTATTAGGGTCTCCAATCCTATTCGACACTCGTACTTTAGCGGTTCGAAGTCAGATAACGGGTAGTTAGCTGCCGTGGCATTTGAGAACCCTTACAACCTCTTCGGATTTTATCCCTAGGTTGTACGTGTTGCTAACCTCCCCATATCTCCAGTATTAAGGTCTTATCAAAATTTTCGTTGAACCTTAAGTTTAGATGATAATGACTTAAACGATCTAGCCGCACTCTACGCCTAGTAAAGACCAGTAACGCTCCCCCGTCAACGTATTACCGCAGCTGCTGGCACGTCGTTAGCCCGGGGTTCTCTTCAGGCTTAATGTCATTATTCTAGCCCGCGCACGAACTTTACGGCTACCGTAGCCTTCACGATTACACTAATCTCTCATCCCCGCAAAACCCTGGTTCAAGCTTTCGCCTATTGACCAATATTCTCCACTGCTGCCAACGGCGGGGTATTTCTCATTCCCCGTGTGACTGATTCATCTTTCAATACAGCTAAAAGTTGACGGCTTGTTGATCCCTAGTCAAACAACTACCTACTCTAGTACGATTGCCTCCGAAAGCGGTCGTTCTTTCAATGCATTACATCCCCAACCCAAGCAATGGGACTGTTTTTACCGAAGCTATCTACCGAGGAGTGTAGGTAACCGCTAGGGCTGCCTACACGGATCAAGGAGACTACAACGTACAGCCATCTCGAGCAGCTATCTTATAACTATTGCAGATGGGTTTAGCTCTCAATGAGACTAAAGGACGTGCTAACACTATTTGCTAACTAAGCAATCTTTCGGGTAGCGGTTTCGTACATTACTCACCCTTACACCGTCTAGTTAAAAATACTAACTAAACATGATTCGCATGTGTCAAGAGATTTTGCTCGCGTTCACTCAGAGCCAGAGTCAAACTCATGATACTTAAAAAAGGGTATAATCCACAAATTAGTCGTTTGAATTGTTGAGGGGCGCTGATTAGTCTAATAGACCTCCCAGCCTGGTTAGCTTTCGGCGAATTTTTCGCTTAATGCGGCCCCTTTTCTTAGTTTTTTGGTACCCGAAAGGTTTATACCTAAGGAACCTTATTAGGGAGATGTTGATGTTGATCCTATCACCGACTGACTCGTCGACCGTCTCCCCCGAGAAAGGGTTTAGGAAGGGGTGTGCGAGTGGTCGGAACAGGGTAGTTAGTAAGTTGTCTAGGTAGAGCGGTACGCCGCTAGTGTATATGGAAACATTACGCATACCTAAAACGACTAGAAGTTTACGTAAAAATCTAATCATAAGTGTTTTCATTGACTTGTTTTTCCGTAAAGACTTTCTCCCGTCGAAATACCTGGTAAACAGACCTGTCGAGATAAAAAAGTGGGTGGAATTAGTCGGTCAATCAATTAGTGATACTATTAATCTATGCTGATTAAATCGGAAACGGATTATGTGGCGGACGGGAATCTTTATGGCACTATGTCTTTGTAGGTATAACTCGAGCTGGGGCCGTTCGAAGAAAGAGGTGTACCCCCTTACGAAGAGGGGCCACTTTCGTGCAGCATCGCTACCCAGAACCTTGGCTAAACTGGATACAAACGATCAGCGCGACCGTAGTTGATAGCTTAAGTCCGTGTAGAGAGTTAGGATTTCAGTTGGCATAACTCGCGGAAAGTTGGCGTAGCGCTCTTGTAAAGAAGAGGCTATGTGATCTTTAGTCAAGGTGACTAGGGGAGTGCAGCGTTCCGCTGATTTTGACGGCGGCGAACGCAACGGATCCACCGCGCTTACTAAGAGGGGCGATCCGGTGAGCGGGAAAAACTTGAGTCGGGCTGACCGGTTCAGGAAAGCTCTACGCATTTTTCGGTCTTCTTTCTCTTTGCAAAACGCTGCGTAGCCAATTAATAAGTCGACTGCGTCTTGATTCCCCAGAACTGGGAAGACTTTACGTACTAGCGATATGTTCACTGCCGTGTCTATTAGACCGAGGTCGGGGAAAAGTCCCGATGCATACATTTTGCGGAAGGTTTTTAACTTATGCGAAACTAACAACAAGGAACGCTGAGATTTGAAATAGGTTGCACGGTTAAACCGCGTTTTAGAGATGAGCCGCCCTTGAGGGGTGCGAGCGGCTAAGGTTATTTGACTTTGGCGAAGATTACGCGGTCCCGATCCAAACGTCAGAATTTTGAAGTTAAATACCTTATCAGGTTCTGAAAACTTTTTAGAAAGGTTGATAGAGGCTCGAGAATTTGGAGTCAAATTAAACCTCCGCAATGGGGATGAGGGTTTAAGCGGGGCCACATCTCCGACAATTGGAGAGTTAGTCTCGAGAAAACGGGATAGACGCCGTAAGCGAGAAGAGTTTCAGGGGAGTTTGGTGAACCGTTTCGGCAGGTGTGAAAAAAGTTGGATTCGAACCAACGTGAGCTATTAACTAACAGATTTACAGTCTGCCGCCATCGTCCACTCGGCCATTTTTTCTAGATGAGATAAGAACCGAATCGCATCTGCACTTTATGTACATTTTTTATGTACATTTTTTATGTACATTTTTTATGTACATTTTTTATGCTGGTACATACTTAGCTAAGGGCGTGTCGTTACCACCGTAGCAACACCCCCCCTCTTAAGTACAACTAACCAATAAGTGCAAAAACGTCAGGTTTTACATGTTTGCAGTACCTGAACGGCCAGTGTCCCGGCATAGAGAAAACGGGGGACGTGTAAAAAGATCCAGCAAATGGGCCCCCTTAATCCCCCAATAAATCTAACCATAGCCATACGGATAACAGGGTAAATAGGATAGAGGTTCCGGCTTTGAAAGAAATATGGGGCCAAAAAGTACAGATACGCCGTGGTACCGATTCTACACTCAACTGCTCCCAACAGGGACCCACACTAATCAACATCCGAGCCCCTAAAGTGAGGCAAGAATCTCTGGTGATGCCCCTACAGTCCATCCTACTAAAAAGGCTGAGTCGGCGTCTATCCGATACACATCCACCTAACCTGCTTAAATGACCGAAATAAATAGACCCCCCGACATTTTCGCACTTATTGGTTAGTTGTTCCTAAAGGGGTGTTGCTACGGCGGTAACGGCATGACCTTAACTAAGTACATACCGACATCGAAATGCGTAGATAAGGCGGTTGGCTTTGGTCTCGTAACACGCGAAAGTACCTTACTAGGCCTTAAAAATATTAAACACTGTTTAAAAAATATTAAAAATTAGTTTTAAAGTTTTAGATATCTTTGAAAAGTATTAAGTATCGTTTTAAAAATTTTAAACATCTTTGAAAATATTAAATAATCTTAAAAGATATTAAGTATTAATCCTTAAAACTTTAAATATTAGTTTTTAAAATTTTAAGTATTTCTTAAAAACATCAAAAAGTAATTTTTAAATTGTTAAATATTATTTTTTAAAACTTTAAATGCCTTCTTTAAAATACTCAAAATCAGTTCTTAAAATTTTAAATGATCTTTAAAGTACTAAATAGTAGTTTATAAAATATTAAAAATTAATTTTCAACGTGTTAGATACTAGTTTTTAAAACTTCGGACACTTTAAAGATCTACTTAACCTAAAATAGATCTTTAAGTTATTAATTACTTTAAAACACAACTTTTTAAATATAAT
>Ga0115007_10002863_pt1 | contig 10551 bp, 9 predicted proteins | sample ArcOceMetagenome_2_FD_87166 | JGI IMG/M metagenome (GOLD analysis project Ga0115007, IMG submission 87166) | Marine eukaryotic phytoplankton communities from Arctic Ocean - Arctic Ocean ARC135M Metagenome | ecosystem: Environmental > Aquatic > Marine > Oceanic | place: Arctic Ocean | collected...
GCGCGCCGCGGAGGATGCGTTGGCGAAGGAGGCGATGGAAGGCGGAGGTTGATGAGGCGGAGGTTGACGCGGCGAAGGTTGAGGTTGATTTGGCTCCGCGTCGCTTCTGGCAAGCGGGCCTCTTGCGCTGTTAAACCTTCCCGCCGCCCATGCCGCCGCCGCAGCGCCGACCCAGCGGGCTTTCACGAAAGCCGTCTCCGCGGTGACTCGTTCGCTCGTCGCGTCGAAGACTCCGTCGTTTTCGGCGAGGGTTTCGGACCAGTCGTCGCGTTGACGGTCACGGCGCGTAAACGGTTGATCCCCGAAACCGCGCCCCGCGTGCGCGCGGGATCGATTCTCCACGTGCGGGTGGTCCAAGTCCTCCTCCGACGGCACGGCAGCGCGGTCGTAGAGGGCATCGCGGTTGGCGGAATCGCGAGCGCGTCGCGTCTCAGGAGGACCAATCTCGAGTTCGTCCTGATTTAACACGTCGTCGTCGTCTTCGCCGCCCGAAACAAACGCGCCGTTCGTTTCGGTTTCGTCAAACACCCCGCCGACGTGGTCGCTCAGGTTCAACTTGCGACTACGCGATGCGCGTGACCTCGCGACCGTGCGTCCCACCCGGGACGTTGATCGATTGAATTCTGCCGAGAACGACTCTTCTGGTGGATAACTGGAAGTAGCAGACTCTACTTCCGATTCCTTCGCGTCGCCGTGGAGAACATCCCGATCGCCGTCGAGGGATATTCGCTTTCCAGAAGCAACACTCTTTCCAGTATCAGTACCCTTCTCGGTATCCTCGCTCGCGTCCACGCGAACGTCGACTTCGTCGAACCGCACGCCTTGCTCGTCGTACCCATCCTCAGCGGTGCCCTCCACGGTGCGTAACTGTCTGGTGTTACCCACCCGCCCCTCCACCCCACCACTGTTAGTCTTGAACTTCCGCGCGTTCGCGGCGTCCCGCGCGGCGCCCGCAAACGCAGCGTCTTCCACCAACCGTAACTCCAGCAAAGCGTTGTCCGCGTTCGCCATGTGCTTCAGGGTGCTTTCCGACGGTCGAGACGTGTGGTGCTCCCTCGCGAAGAACCTTCCCAGGAGCCACAAAAACACCAACACAGCCGCCACCGCGCCCGCGATGGAAGCCAGGGGTAACGATTCGGCACAAACACTAGTAGTACCTGTTGCATCTGTTAAAGTAACGTTCGAAGTAGTTTCATCGCTCAACGGCGCCGGCGGCGGCGGCGCCATGCCTTGCCCCGGCGGAGGCGGTTCGAACACCGCACTGGTGACTAACCCAGCACCAGCGGCTTTGTACGCGTACCCTTCAGGAGGCCCACTGATTGGCGCGCCGAAGTCATCAAGCAACAAATCGCCGGTGGTTTCGTCAAAGTAATCGCCGTAAACAGCGAACGGCTGTAAATACGCCGCCCCCGTGGCGCCGGCGTAGACGTCCGTGCTCGTTAACTCCCGCGCCCGCGTTTGGTCGTCGAAGGTACAATACCTCACGGTCACTGTGCCTGCATCCCCGGCGATGCCCCCGCCCAAGCCGCCTGCGGTACACTTCTCAAAACTCGACCTTTGATTGTAACCGAAAAGTGTCAGTCCACTTGTTGGGCGCCGTGTTGGACGATGGCCTGGTCAACAGTCACCGGCCATCGGTCTGAACAGTCACAGGCGCGTTAGAGGTAAAACCCTGTGCCGCCTGATTTGGGAAAGGACCAAGGCCGTACCTTCTTACTTCACAAGTTCCGCTTCGCACGAAAATCCCGCCGCCGTCGTCGCTCGCCGCGTTGTTTATAAAAGGGCACTCTTCAAGAAGCACGGACCCTCCCTGCACTGAAATGGCGCCTCCACAGGACGTCCCGTCCGCGGTGGCGGTGTTGGACTCGAACGAAACCCGGGTGGCATTTAGTCTGCCGAAAACGAAAAGCGCGCCGCCGTCGGATATCGGCGGGTCGCCAGATTGCGCGGACCCGTTTTTAAGAACTACATTTCGCAACGTCATCGCCCCGCCGACGCCGATTACCAAAAATCGTGATCGGACAGCCGCGTCTAGCGTGCACCTGTCGCTTTGCGTGACACCGCACGCACCCGCGATGTGCTTTTCGGTGAGTACGGGGGGCAAACTCGTGCCACTCAAGGTTATGTTTTGCGTCACCGCGATTGTGACGACGTCTTCGTTTTCAATCGCCTCTCGCAGCTGTTGTTCAGTGGAAACACTCACTTGCGTGTTGTCGGTTTGCATCAACGCTCGGCGTGGTGGTGTCCTGACATGAGCCGCCACGAGTTGTTCCGCGAGCACGTGGTGTGGATGTGCCAAAGACCTCGTCTCCCCTTGGGACCATTGGAACAGCCTTGTTTCCGTACCCCCGACACCTCGGTGGCCTCGCGTCTCGTGAAACTCGCGCGATGCGCTCGTCTTGACCAAAACGAACATGCACGTCAGCACCAGCGCGAGCCCGTACGTGCGGTGGTACCCGTTGTGACGACTCCGGGCCTGCCGTTTCACGCCAGTGGTCCGCACCAGGCCAAACGAAAAAAACGCCCCCGCTTTCCTCGACCCGGCCGTGCCAATCCAGGCGCGCCTCCCGGAATGGACGTGATGCCATCGGCCAGGCCGAGAAGAACGGCTCTGAAAAAAAAATCGAGTGTTGAAGTTTCTTTCATTTACCGCGTCCGAGGCCCACCCATCGTCACTCCCGCGATGCCCAGCGGCTACGTCCCCCCCCACCTGCGCACTGGCGCACAAGGTCCGTCGACGTCCGGACGAGGCCGGGGCGGCCGGTTTGGGGCGGGCGGGAGGGGCGCGGAGTCGGTTCTAACCGGCACGGACGCGGTGGTCGCGGACGCGCTGCGACGCAAGGATGCTGCGGAAAAAAAACTCTCAAGGGACGGCGCCGTGGCATCCGCGGCTTCAGTGGACGCGTTGGTGGAGGTGGCGAATGCGTTGCGAAGCGTTTTACATGACACACGGCTGGACACCGTGAAGTTCTGGGAAGCCGCGCCTGGCAAGAGACACACCAGTATTTTAGCCCTTGGGGAAACCCTGGTCGCCATCGCACAATGCACACTCGTCGCATCGCGAGTAGGCCCGTTACATCCGAATTTAATACACGTGGAAACGGAGGCACGAAAAGCCGCAGTCACTGCCTACAACGAAGCCATAGACACGTTCACGCACCTTTGCGGACTACGCGAACAGTACGTCGCGGAACAAAAAATAATAGCGCACTCGAAACCTGTCCGTTTGTACCAACAAAACGCCTTCGGTGTGGGCGGCGTGCACGGCGGTCGGAAAGACGAAACGCGACTTCCGCTCGTCGCCGTCGAGTTAGCGAACGTCGCGGCTGGGGCTTTGGCCAACGCGCTCGCTGGACTCGGGGATGTTTTCGTGCAGTGTGATGAACACGCCATCGCGCTGCCCGTGCTTTTGAAAGCGGAAATCGCGTACGACACGGTTGCGAACCGGTGCGCACGAAGCGTGCAACACGCGGAGAATAGTTATCAGAAAACAATCGAAGAGAGCCGGCGCGACGCCGCCGGCAGCAACTCGCATTCCGTGGCGCTTCAGGTACGTATTGAGTTTCACCAAATCCCGCCGACACTGTTTGCGCACACGAGACTGACATTTTTCTTTCCCAATCGCAGCAACAGCAACAAAACGCCGCGTCACGTGGACAAATAAACGCCGCTACGGACGTGCTGGACGCGCTGTGGAACCTCGGGGATGCCCGAGGGAAGCTAGGGGAGTGCTACGGGGCGAGGGGCGAGTTTAGTGAAGCGTGTGGTTGGCGAAAAAAAGCCTTTGAAGCGTTTGACCATGCGGTGAGTTTAGCGGATTCAAACGCCGGGGACGACTTGTCGGGTTTGTTGTACGACTGGGGGTGCGTTTGGGTGGCTCACGTTCAAACTTTGTGTGAGGAACTTACTTTGTTGGTGTTGAACCTACGCTCCGCGGACGCGTCGAGCGGGGTTTCTTTGGATGCCAGTTGTTCGTCAAGCGATCGTGAAAGGTTAGCGCAAACAATCACTCACAAGTTCCACGAAACCACGTTGGCGTGCGTCGCGAGTGACGAGAAGCTACGAAACTCGATCGAGTTCTCACAAGGCGACACATCAGGGCTGGTCGCCCGGGGCGAGCTTCTGCAGACCAAAAACGAGATTGTCAGGCTGGCGTTCGAGTCACACAATTTCGTCGCGACCAATGTTGTTGGATTTTTCGACGACGACGGAATGGGGACGTCATCAACGGCGTCATCAACGAACGCCTCAACAAACGCGAACTCCCTGATTAACTCCGGAAATCTCAACGTGGACCAGCTTTGTTTCCATTTAAGGCAAGCAATCGCCGACAACGGCAAAGGCTTCGGCGCCGCCCTTACAGTGGATCAGCGCAACTTCGACGCCGTGGTTGGCGTTGGGGAGTGTTATTTTGAATTAGGGAAAATCGCGATCAGGGTTTTCGGCGACTCAAACGCCGCGCGCTCCGAATTCACCAAAGCCTGGCAAACGTACCAAAAGGCGTTGCAAATAGCACAGCACGGCGGCAACGGAAACGGCGCGCATTTGTCGGGGGATGACCCGGGCAACGTCAAGGACCGGCTGCAAGTGGCGTACGCGGCGGCGTGCGCGGCGTACGCGGCGGGCGAAACCGAAACCGCGGGCGAATTATTAGCCAATGTCCTAGCCTGCGGCGGGTGTACCCGGACACAAATCTCGAACGACGAAGACCTTGTGGGGCTATCGCCAGGGGCGTGGGGAGGGTAACCGGTGGCGAAAGGCGTTATTGAGGTTTAACTTGTGTTAGCGGTGGAGAGTGAAAGGGAGATAAAGAGCGATGCGTAGACGGAAACAACAGGCACAATTCTTCTTTGGCTTTTTTTGTTCATCAGAACACTTCTTTTGGCAAAACTTCGTCTTGGACCGCGTGACCAAAAAATGATGGTAACCACGCGGAGGCAACCGGCGGCGGCGACCGCGCGTGCATTGGCGTGCGCGCGGGCGGCGCGATTCGATTTGAGCTCGTGGAAGGCTTTGGAGAGGGTCGTGGGTTGACGTTTTGATTGGAAAAACACGGGGGCGACGGCGCGGTTGCGCATCGAGCACGCCGGCGTGGCGGCGACGGAAACGTCGAGGCGGATTAGTTAGATTACAATACCCGCGGCTTCGAACGCCCCGAGACGCGAAGCGTGCACGCTCCGGCACACTCCCGCTTCAGGGCCATCGTGGTTGTCCGCTCGGAGAGGTGACCCTTACCCGTACCCGCACATCACACCACCCACCCACCCACCCACCCACACACGCAAACATGGGCGCCGTCTGGGAAGGCTGGTTCACCGTGGTTGTGGTGTTCGGTGCATTCGGTTGTTTGTTGAAAGACGTGGTGCAACCGGATCACGTGATGATCGGCGCGTTGACGATTTTAATGGCCGCGGGTGTGGTTTCCGTGGAAGAAGGCCTCGCGGGGTTCAGCAACGAGGGGCTGCTCACGGTGGCGACGCTTTTCGTAGTCGCCGCGGGAATCAGCGCGACCGGGGGTTTGGACTGGTACATGGGGAAACTGTTAGGCAAGCCGCGGACGACCGCCGGCGCGCAGTTGCGTTTGATGGGTACGTATTAAAGGCCGGCTTTCCCAAACTCACACGCTGTGCACCGCACCTACTTGACGTCCACGGGCGTCATTAAAAGGAAGTGTGCTACACACGGCACAAGTGCCCTGTTTACTGCCCCTGGTCGACTACAGTACTGGTAACGTCTGCCGTTACTCGCAACTGTTACGAATACAACACGCATACTCGAGACGAAAGGGACTGACCAAATCCGTGTCCACTCGCAGTTCCAATCGCCTTAACCTCCGCGTTCCTGAACAACACCCCGGTCGTGGCGGTGATGATCCCGATCGTGCAGCGGTGGGCGGAGAACATCAGCATTCCCAAGGAACAGGTTATGATTCCGCTTTCGTTCGCGTCGATTTTGGGCGGCACGTGTACGCTGATCGGCACGAGCACCAACCTCGTCGTGCTTGGGATGTTGCAGCAATGGAAAGGCGCGGACGGTTTGAGCACACAGACATACGACATGGGGTTGTTCGACCTAGGGCTTTACGGGATTCCGTGCGCGCTTACTGGGATGACATACATCTTGTTGGCGTCGCGGGTGTTACTACCGAAGGGGAAATCCGCGAGCGAAGCGAGTTCGCGGCGGCGGGGCGATTCTTCCTCCGGGGACGGCGGCGGTGGTGGTACCGAGGACTTGATCGTGGGCGCGCGGTTGCAGCCGTGGTCAGCCGCGGTGGGCAAAACAGTAGGTGCGTCTGGTTTACGAGGCTTACCAGGGTTGTATTTGGTATCCGTGAAAAGAGACGAAACCTTGGTCCGAGCGGTGGGCCCCGAGTTTGTGTTGAACCAGGGCGACGTGCTTTACTTCACCGGGATGGTCGAGAACCTGGGGACGGTCTGTGGGGAGCACGGGTTAGAGGCGATGACCGCGGAGCACGACGAGGACACCAGTGATGAGGATTTAGAGTCTGGGTCGGAGGATGACGCGGACGAGGATGACAACGACGACCTGATCGTAGGTTTAGGGTCTAATGACTCAGGAAATGAAGAACGGGTCCTCGGCGGGTCTCCTTCCGAAATCGCCGGCGTCGGTTCCGCTGGCGTCGTCGATTCAGGTCAAGAAAAACCTCTCACGAATACGTCGCCCGCGAAACTCGCCACGAAAACACGATCGTCCAAAAAACCGAAACAAAACCCACCCGTAACAATCCCCACCGCGGTGCCCGAGATGAGCGAGCTGATGGAAATACAGATGATGGCGCGGTCGCAGGCGATCGGGGGCGTGGCTGGCGGCGGTTGGGACGGGACCGGCGGTGCGGGAAAGACTGTTGACCGTCCGTCTTCAAACAAGAAAAACGCCGCCGACGACAGCGACACCAGCGCCACCTCGGAAGGGGGTGAATCCGAAACCGGCGGTTTCTCCGGGGGTTTCTCCCCGCGAGGTGGCGCTTGGAGCGACGGCGAGGGCGACGATTGCCGAACAACCGCGGCGCGGGACGCGTCGGCGACGACAAGCGTCCGGCGAACGCAAACCGCCGACGGCGCCGGAGGCTCGGTTGAAGGGAGTCATCACGGGAAAGGACACTCGACGAATCAAACCGTTCGCAGGCGTCGCACCCACCGACGCGTCTCAAACGCCCACGCGGAGTTCGCCAGCGCCGTGTCCGTGGACCCAGGCGAAAGAAGGGCGTTGAAGCTTTACGACCGGCAGCGCAGGGACAGCGGCGGGTTCGGACGACACAAAACGACGAGCGCGAAGGTACGTGTGAAAATTCCCGAATCCGCCTCCCTGTTTGCCCATACAAGATTGACAATTTCTTTTACCCATCCTCAGGAAAAGCGGGACAAGGAAGTCGCGCAGAACGCGGCGCTCCGGGCGCTGGGGCCGCCGAGGGTGACGGTGGAGATCGACCCCGACGTGGCGAACGAAACGGCAACGGCGCCCGACGGAACCGGCACGACGACGACCGTCACAACTTTAGCCCGAAGCGTTCTCGGGGTCAGCGCCATCGACCGCCCCGGGTTACTGCACGACATCTCCCAAGGTTTGAACCGTTTACGCGTGCAGCTGTTACACTGCGAAGCCTCCGTGGTGGCGAACCGCAGCGTTTCGATCTGGCGGCTACAGAACATGGACCAACGCACGACGCGGGACGAAATACGAACCGTCATCGAGTCCCTGCTCTCGCCGCTTTCTGTGCGTGTAACCCAACTCCAAATCCAAACACTCAGCACTGTTTGACCTCTAACGCTGGTGACTGTTGTCCACACGGCGCGATATACAAGACTGACCCTTTTCCTTTTTCAATCAGGGCTCCGCCGCGGCGAAGGAGAAAGGCCAGAACGTGTTGCGCGTGCGCGTGAGGAAGGGAAGTTCGCTTATTGGGCGGGTACCGGCGCAGGTTAACTTCAGGAGCACGTACGGCGCGGCGATCGTGGCGATGCAAAGGGGTGGGCGTGCGCCGCTTGGTAAACTGGGCCAAGTGTCGCTACAGGAAAACGACGTTTTGGTGCTTCAGCTGAACGAGGTACGTATTTCCCATTTACCACATTCCGCCGACTGATTGCCCATACGAGACTGACACTTTCTTTTTTATCGTATCAGGTTTCGCCGTTGCTGTCGCCCGTGCCGGGTGATTTGAACCTGACCGGTGCTGGGGACGGCGGCGACGGCGTCGGCGACGGTGTCCATGGGACTGGTGTTGGTGCCAACGGGTTCTCTCATGGCACCGTTGGTACGACACCTCAAAAAAGCCAGTCCTCGCTGCAACGCATCTCGTCGTCCATGGGATCGATGGTCGGCATTTCGTCGTCGAGTGCGTCGTCGTCGAGCGCGTTGAAGGACACGCGGGGGTTTTCCCTGCGCGCCAAGATTCCGCAAACCACACGCGTGTTGGACGGACACGCCGTCGCGATTGTTGTTGACGGCGCCGGTGGTACTGCTTCTGGTACTGCCGGCGTTGGTGACCGGAAAGGGTCTCCCGAAAAAAGCGGACGCGGACCCGCCGACGACGGATCCGTGGTCGTCGCGATTCCCGACACGCGCGGGTATTCCATTCGCGCGCCGATTGGAGATAATTCCTCCAATAACTCAGCGAGTAACTCAGCAACAAGCGCAAAAGAGGTTGCCATCCGAAAAGCGCACCGGGACCTCGAAATCGTGGCGAACGGGAACGGCGCGGAGGCTGGGAAGGAGTTTTTAATCGTACGTGTTGCGTTTCCCAAATCCTGACACACTGTTTGCCCATACAAGACTGACACTTTTCGTTCACAATGTCAGGCGGTGCGAGTTGAGAAACGGAGCCAGTTTGTCAAGAAAACCGCGGACGAAGCCGGCCTGCGCACGCTTCCGGGTTTGTTTCTCGTGTCAATCGAACGCAAACGATCGGGATCGAACCAAGGCCTAGGCCAGGGCGGTGTGTCAAACGCAACCGCAGTGGCCGCCACGGTCACTACCGCCGGCCCTGCCACTGTAGGTCACGCTACGGGATCGAACCAAGGATCTGGTGCTTCCAACGCAACCGGGGTAGCCACTGTCCCTACTGTGGCCATTGTTGCTACTGTAGGCACACCGGCGGTCGATTCCGTGGATTCCGTGGACCCCGCGGACGACCCGCTTTGCGAGGATGACGTGTTGTGGTACGCGGGGAACGCGCGGGACATCGCGAGCGTCCGGAAAATACCAGGCCTCACTCCGCACAGCGCGGATCAGCTGGGTAAGCTGGAGGGGGTTAACTCACAGGAACGGCGGTTGATTCAAGCCGTTGTGGCGAAAACGGGGCCGCTGGTTGGCAAAAGTATCCGCGAAATAAAATTCCGCACGCGGTACAACGCCGTGGTGTTAGCGGTGCACCGGGAAGGCGCGCGCGTGCACGCGCGAATAGGTGATGTGATTTTGCATCCTGGTGACGTGCTTCTGCTTGACGCGGGGCCCGATTTTCACCGCGAGGCGGTGAACAACTCGGGAAGCGGGTTCGCGCTGGTGAGCGTGCTGGAGGACTCGGCGCCGCCGCGGTTAAGATTACTAGTCCCGGTTTTGGTAATCGCCATCGCGATGATTGCGGTGTACACCGCGGGGGTAACGCCTCTTTTGGTAGCCGCGATTTTCGCCGCCGCCATCATGATCGCCTGCGGCGCCCTGTCCGAGCAAGAAGCCCGGAACGCGATCAAGTGGGACGTCATCGTCACGATCGCCGCCGCGTTCGGGATGAGCAAGGTACGTGTTGCATTTCCCAAATCCAGGCACTGTTTCAAGCCCCTCTTTGACTACACTAGTCATTAAAGGAGATACTACATACATCACAAGTAGACTGTTCGGCCCGATTACGGGCGACTGTTTGCTCATACACATTACGAAGTACACCCATACTCAAGATTCAATACTGACCCTTTCTTTTATTAATCTCAAGGCGCTGCAGAACTCGGGCGTGGCGAGCGCGGTCGCGACGACGCTGGTGAGCCTCGCGGAATCGTCGGGCACCGGCACCGTTGGTCTGTTAACAGCCGTGTACTTCGCCACGTTCCTAATCTCCAACGTCGTCACGAACAACGCCGCCGCAGCGCTGATGTTCCCTATAGCAGCGGAAGCCGCGGAGAAAGCGGGGTTCCCGCTGATGGCGATTTCGTTCATCGTGATGTTAGCGGCGTCCGCGTCCTTCATGTCGCCTTTCGGGTACCAAACAAACCTGATGGTGTACGGCCCGGGCGGTTACGTGTTTGCGGACTTTTTGCGATTCGGCGTTCCCATGCAAATCGTCCAGCTCGTGGTAAGCGTCGCCGTCATCGCCCTGGGGTCAAAACTTTGGTGGGTAAGCTGGGGCGCCACCGCGGCCGCGTTTGGCGCGACGTGCTCGTTTATGATTTTGGAAAAGACGCCCCTGGAGTATTTCGTCTCCGCGAAGAATGAAATCTTGAAAAGATTTGGAAATTGCACTCGCCGCGGCGCGGGCCGAAGCACCGACGGTATCGACCGGGTGTGAGCGGTGTGTTTCCGTGCAAGTAGTTTTGTAGTAGA
>Ga0115007_10002864_pt1 | contig 10548 bp, 13 predicted proteins | sample ArcOceMetagenome_2_FD_87166 | JGI IMG/M metagenome (GOLD analysis project Ga0115007, IMG submission 87166) | Marine eukaryotic phytoplankton communities from Arctic Ocean - Arctic Ocean ARC135M Metagenome | ecosystem: Environmental > Aquatic > Marine > Oceanic | place: Arctic Ocean | collected...
ATTTAAAAAAAAAAAAACAAAAAAAAAATAAATGGAAAGAAAAAAAACATCATATAAATACTATATTATTTAAATAATGTATCAATATAAAAAAAAAGAAATGCTTTATTATTTTAAAGACATTTTGGAATATTTGAAATGATACACGAAATAAGAAATTATATATAAATACAGGACGTATAAGTCAATGGAAGGTTGCCAATGTAACCAATATGATTAGTATGTTGCCAATGTTCAACATATGGATTGTACATTTTCTCGTGCTGCAAATTTAATTTTTTTTTAGCCCGTGTTATATATAACAAGACAATGTCAAATAATTATCCTCGTCGTACAACAATGCCTGGATTTAGATGGTATGGTCGTCGTACTAATTTCCCAGGATTTTTACATAAAACTGCTCCACCCGCAGGACCAAGGTCGACTATGTTTTATCCCGGAGCTTCGACTGGACATTTAAACGAAAATAAATATATTTCTGGAAGTGGTGTTGGCGCAACAAGTCGCTTTGTAAAACGAGCAAAACGACAAAATGCGGTTTTTAGAACAAATAAATAAAAAAATGAATACATACATTTATAATTTATGTAAACTATAAGATGTCAAACAAACTTTTCATGTTCAAAATATATTTGGCAAAAAATCCTCGACAATATCGAATTAGACTTCCTCAAAAACCAAAACCAAAATATATAAATAAAAATAAAAATTTTCAAAAAATAAACTGTTTTAATTTTGAAAAATGTGTAAAAAAATAATATTGTGCTGCGTCAAAAAAGCATTTAAATATAATTATTATAAATAAAATAAATACTCAATTTTTTATATCTGAATGAGTATTGTTAACTTAAACGACCCATTTGATATTTCACAAATAACTATTACTTCTGGGACATATGAAATTAATGGTGCTAAGGTTGAATCTTATTTTTCAGTTTTGTTAAGAGAAAAATCTTTATATATTCAATCCCCCCAAGGAGTTTGTTTGTCACCCATTGGAGATAATATATCAGTTGAATTTAATTCAGATAAATGTAAAACAATTGTTGATTGGACGAGAGATGTTCAAAATAGGTGTTACTATTTAGCCAGCTCGTATACAAAGGTTCCAAGACAATATAAAAATACCATTTTAGACCATAATACTTCAAATGAAACTGCAGTTTTGGTTGCAACTGTTGGAAAGCAAGACAATCAAGTACACGAACTTATTGTTTACGATGAGACAAAAACATTGCGGTCCGAGTTGGATGTTGTTAAAAATAGTATAGCTGTATTTATTTTTGAAATCAAAGGATTTTTTATTTTAGATGGTAAACTTCAATGGCATATTGTTGCTCGACAAATTATGCTTATGGTTCCAAACCAAAGCCCATCACAATCCCCAACTAAACCACCTGAATTAGAGCCAGAGTTGTTAATTTCAAAAGTTGAATCAAAATATCAACAAGAACACGACCCCGAACCTGAGTTGTTAATTCCTGAGTTAGAATATGAGTTTGAATCTAAGTCGAAACCTGAGTTGGAACAATTGTCATCATTACAAACACTTGATATTTATGATCCTGACCAAACAACTGTAAAAGATGCTTTAGATTTGGAGCCTATGGAGCCTATTTTTTTACAGAATGATATTAAAAATATTGTTGAAGAACCCATATCTACATCACAGTCAACCAAATCATCCGGTTTATTACTTATACCAAAAAGACACGTATATATTAATATGTACAAACAATCTAAAAAAAATGCAGACTTTCTTAAACAACAATATGATAATGCATTACAAACTTTAGATGCCATTAAAAATACTTATGCAATTAGTGATGCTGATTGTTATACAGACGACTTCAAAATATAAATTTGGATATTTAACGTTTCTATTTAGTCTACATGCTCAAAAATAAATCATAATATTATATTTACATATAAACAAAATTTATGAAACAACAATCAAAAACTCTTTTATGTTATATATGTATTTTAGGCGTAATTGCATTAGGACTAAAAACTTATTTAGAATCCGATATGTATAATTTTAAATGTGTTATTTCGTCAGTGGATGGCAATCGGTATTGTGTACGCGACCGAAAAAATGTGAATAAATACGCAGACTTATTAGCGCATGCAACAACTACGTGTTCCAAATTAGTTTTGTATTTAAAAAATAATTATTATGATGATGAAAGAACAGTTCGGCTGGTTAATGGATTTAATCCTGATAAAATTTCGGAAACTCTTCCAACTAGTGAGCTAACTGCATATAGCGAAAATAAAGGCGAAAAGATTGCATTTTGTTTAACAACCACTAAAAACGGTAGAAAACCAATTGACCGCCATACACTGACTTTTGTTGCCATTCATGAATTAGCACACATTATGACAAAAACAATTGGACACGGTCAGGAATTTTGGGAAAATTTTAAATATTTACTCGAAAAAGCAAAAGAAGGAAATATTTATACAACAACCAATTATAAAACAACGCCTACATCATATTGTGGAATGAAAATTGGAGACAATCCTTATTATGATTTAGTATAATATCGCATTTTTCAAAAAACATCCAATTTAGTTTTTTATAAACACCTTATATAAATAATAAATATGTCGGGAAAAAAATCGAAAACCTTAAAAAAAAGAAAATTAAAAACGCCAAAACGAAAATGTATATGTAGTAAATATAAAATGGGTCGAACGACAACTAAAAAATATATTGGGCGTGGAAAACTTACAAAATCTGACGTTACAGAAGCCATTTTAAAATTGGGACTTTATTGCAAACAAAATTCGCTGTCTATTAAAGAATATAAAAAATTAGTATTATTATTGCACCCTGACAAATTGGTTCATTTACCTAACCATATTCAAGAGAGCGCTATAGACGCATTTAAATTGTTAAACAATGCATGGACTGATAAAAACTACACAGAATGTGCTAAATTGCATTATGAGCAAGTACCACCTCCAGATTTACCACATCAGCCATATACAAACTCGTATAAAAATGATACATATACAAGCAATAAACGGACTCCTCATCCTCCTCCTTCAAATTTAAACACTCCGCGAATAAACCCAAAAACTGGCAGACCTTATAAACTGTGGTAAATAACAAAAATACTCATTTATATATAATATTTATTTCTTCAACCAATTCGCCTATTTTTATTTTTTTTAGTTTTAGATTTAGATTTAGATTTAGATTTGGAATATTTTTTTCCAGCACCAAGTTGATTAAAAAAGGTGTTCAAATCATAAGTTTCTAAGTTTTGGTTGCTCGTAAGCAATTGACAAAAAGATGTGAACAGCTTTTCATTAGTCGCGTGATCATTTGTTAAATATGGCATGGTTTTAAACTCAGAATTGTTAAAAACACCTGTAATTAAATCGCGTCTGGCATAATGTGCAATCATATATTTTGGAATATTTGAAACTGCAATTGGTTGTGTATAAAGAAGTTTATCAAACTGAAAATTTAAATACTCATTTCGCGATTTGGGATCTTTTAAAATTGTGTCAATATTAAAAATATCAATGAGAACATTGCTACTTTTTTGAAACGATGTTATGGTATTACGACTATTTTGAACTCGAAATAGCGGATGTCCATACTTAAAAATCGGGTCAGTTACACCATTTGCATTTGTTACATTTACATATTCAAATATTTTCGATAAATTCGTACTATGGAATGCAAATTCGGGAAATATAACTTCATCAATTGATGGAGATTTTTCAGAATTTATTTTATCATTAAAAACAGGAAATGCAAATCCTTCAACTACAGCTCTTCCTGCTAAATTTTGTATATCGGCAATTTCGTCATCTATTATAAGTGAGTCGACACTATCAGTTTGAATAATTCCCGAACATCCGAAAAAACTACAAAGATCAACCATATAAGAGTTTTGAAGAGGGCAACATGCCGAAAAAATTCCCCGAGATTCTGACGAACGATTTGCTCCTACTCCAGATTTTATTTGAACTCCAATTATTTGTGAAATAACGACAAAATTAATAAAATGTGTAATTTCGGTTGTTCTTAAAAAAACTACAGAATCATTTGTATTGTGAGACTTGTTGCGAATTTTTAAATTACCTAAAGGTGAAAGATTCGCAAATGTTGTTGTATTGTCAAGGTCGAACCCACAAACTCCACCAGAATGCGAATTTTTTTTATTAATTGGGGTTTTACAGGTCCGTGTAAAAATGGTTCCTACAGGAAATGATGGAAATAGTTTGTTCAACCAATATTTTGAACTAGTTGGGTCTAAAGTTTTAATAGCATATATAGCTGATATAATTACACGAGTTAATACAGAAACGGTGTTTGTGTACCGTGGTTGATTTGAATTATTATATGGAAGTAGTAGGCGCATAGTTTTATCCATTCTATTTTAAAACGAGATATAATAAATGTGCATATAATAAATTCATGCGCAACATGAATTAAAACTTTCGTGTTTAAACTACAAATTTAATCTTACATATTATATAATGGACGCCTCCGTATCAACCACATTTTTTATATTTTTTGTAATACTATTTAGTATTATTAAAATTGTTTCATTTTATGGGGTTACTTCAAATGAATATCTTCCCTACATATATTTTTATTTGCTTATTTTTATAGTATTTCTTTTTTCACAATAATAATTATAAAATAAATGATAATGGAAGTTGTGTTATAGTACCATCTGTACTATATCCCATACAAACAATCCCGTTTAATATTTTTGGATAGTATGTATACGTGCTATTATAGGGCTCGGGTACGGGTACGGGTACGGGTACGGGTACATCATCTTGCAATTGAGGCATAATTTTACAAACAGAGAGAAAAATCGCAGAACGAAGAATTCCAATATTTAACAAATTTTCAGTTTTTAATTTAGTTTTTAATACTTGAATATTTATATAATAAGATCTACTTGTTGAGTCTATTCCATAAATAATATAATAATTTAATTTTGCATTACTACATAACGTATATCCAGCAATTGGTCTCTCAATTTGACATTTTTTTGTATCATATAAAAAACACAAATTAGGATTATGAGTAAATAAAGAAACTACATTTGGACAAATAGGAATTCCGTTTGAGCTTTTAACATTTACAATTTCATCAATGAGAGAAAAGCATCCCAAATCCGGAGAAAGTATTTTACACTCTGCGTTAATTTGACAAAAAATATATAATATATCGTCGTGGTGTATATATCCACAATATCGAGAATTTATATTCGCACTACTTATAATGGTCGATAATTGGGACGAAACAAACTCTGAAATGGAATGATTTGTACACGGTTGAGGAATTAATGAAGGATTACATCGCAACAAGTTTATTTTTTTATTAAGTGTTTTTTCTTTTTCATCCAAATCAAAAATGGTTAAATATTGTAAAATGGGAAGTTGTCCACGAATTTGTCCCATTGCATTAATAATTTGAAATGGGCATATGCATATGTCTAACGCCGAACTTATATCTCCAAGTTCTCTCGGAAGGTGTGAAAGATATTGATTATTATATACAATAGATGTAGATATCATTACTTACTAATTTGATTAAATAATAAAAATGAAATGCAAACGTAATAAAGTTATTTTATTTATAATAAACAGAAGTAATTAACAATGTACACATTATCTTACCAGGAGCAGCATACTATTATGAATGAATTTATACAATCTCAGTTGCAAGTTTTATATAATAATATTGCATACGGAAAAACAGAGTCAAGTTTGGTTTGCGCCATTCCCGATGGAACCTCTGCATGTTTATGGTTTACAGATAAATTATATAACAAACCTGCATGTTTTAGGTTCGAACACCTTTCAAACAAACAAATATGTGTTGAATCAATTGTTCAAGTACCAATTGGGATTCATGCAGATTTACTTAAAAATAATGGAACCTTGATTTGTGGAACTCAATATATTTTTCCAAATAATGGACGAACTTATTTTACAATTGAATCTGTAACACATTATTGTGGAAATAATATATTACAATTATGTTGGGGTGAAAAACTTAAAATTTTAGATAAACTGTTAAATTATCAGTTAGACCAAACATTGGCAAAAACAACTCATACTGAATTTATGATTATTGGACTTCCATTAATTTGTAAAACACTTGTTGCACTTGAGCATAAAATTTCAAATGGAATAGTTGGTGTCCCGATTAAATATATTTTAATGATAAATTTACAAACGCCAAACGCATCAAATTATTATTATAAAGACAAAAACAACGATAATATTTCACAAAATATACAAAAAAATGTTCATAAAGATGTTGAGTCGTCTCAGACGTTTCTTGTAAAAACAACCCCCATGTCAGACATTTATCATTTGTTTACTCACAATAAAATAACAAACATACCCGAATATTATGGAATTGCAGGAATTCCAAATTTAAAAACAAGTATACTTGTTAATAAAATATTTAATCCAGAAAATAAAGATGAAGATGATGAGTGCGACCTTCCAGAACAAAAAACAGAAGCTAATATAGTATGTGTATATAATTACGAATTTAAAAAGTGGTACCCAAAATATGAATCAATATTATAGTTGATTTTAGCAATATACCAATATATAACTAAAATTTAGCACTAAATAAATATTAAATATATATATATATAATCTTTTTTTCTCTCAAGGTGTTATTTATTATTTATTGTGTAATTTATTTAAAGGCATTTAATAAATTACATTCTCATCATATATAAAACAACCATAATAACAACTACTTATTATTAACATGAAACGATGTCCTCCAGGAGTTATTTGCATTAAAAATGCAACTATTATAATGTATATGATGCTTATTTTTGCAGCGGGGTTTGTTGTATATTATTCATCGTCCACAAAAACAAACAACATAAAACCCGTTTTGCAACAACAACAACAACAACAACAACAACAACAACAACAACAACAACAACAACAACAACAACAACAACAACAACAACAACAACAAGCAACCTCAAATTCAGAACCTATATTTTATAACCCAATTGTGCAAATGATGCCAAGTTGGCCAAATTTCAATACCAATTTGTTTAACCGTTTTAGACCGAATGTATTGTTAAATCCACATTCACCCCCATTAAACGATATGCGATACCCAGTTATGCATTATACACCCGCATTTAATACATCTACAAATATTGGAGCAACCGATGCTGCATATAGGCAAGTTGGAATTCTTAATTCACTCAATTCAAATTCAGGAAGTCAAAACGTACTTCCATTAATGGGTCGCCCATTATTTGTGAATCGCAACAAATGGCAATACTACACCATAAGTAACCAGCAAAATAATGTGAAACTTCCTGTTTCGGTCAATGGTCGAAGCGCATCAAACGAATATGGGGTTGATATGTTGAGCAATGGAGACACTATATATGTTGAAGGAATAAACGAACCCCATTTGGTAACCATTTATGATACAGATACAATTCGATATATGTAAAAAAATAAATATTGCAAACTAATATATATATATACATTTTAAATATTAAGTATCGAGAGAAAAAGGCAAATTTAAAAAAAGAAAGTTAGTGGGGTATAATTACACCTTTTAACCAATTGTCTAAATAATTGCGTTGCCGATTCGATTTTCGACGAGTAGTACATTTTGCAAACGTACGTTTTGTTTTTGGATTGTGTGCACCATAGCACCCTTTGCGAGGGCGTGCAGGTTTTCTTAAGGTTTTTGAAATATATTTTCGTTTAACCATAGATAATATTATATATATATGTTATTTAATATTTGTGAAAAAAATATAAACCTAAAATACTATAAAAATTATTTGTTTAACAAACTATTAAACTATTTGCTGTTCAGCCTTATTTTTAATGGTTGTGTATAAACTCATTAAATCCGATGCGCACTCCAACATATTTTGAGACACAGTTGTTTCCGGCTGTTCGGTTTTATATGCAACTCGAATAATGCAATAGTCATCATGTGGATGAATTTTTTGAAATCCGCAAAATGTTAGTGGTGTCGATGCATTCGAGTTTTTATAAAATTTTGTTAACATCATAAATTCAAATGCTTTTCCAATTGTATATCCTTCATTTTTCAATATAATATCATAACAGTTTTGCATAGTTGTATCAGATTCATGTACAACTAAATCACCACTTGCAATTATATTTCGAATGCGCATTATATTCGAAATAAGCTTATCACCCGCCATTATAAATATTTGTTTGTTTGAAAATACTCCAATACTTTCAATAACAAAATCGAAACTATTTTCTATAAATATACGTTTTGAGTCTAAAATATTCCAGTTATGGAACATCATGTCTCTTTCAAAAGTAGTCAAAGAATTATTTGATGCAAGCTCTTCTAATTTATTTTTTGATTGAATTATAATATTTGCCGTGTCCGGAGTATTCTTATATGAAGATGTTGATGTAACATTAAACATTGCGTTTTCATCTGCAGATGATACTGCAAATGTTGCCGTAAAATGAATGTGTCCGCCAGACGAACTTGACATTGATTTTGGTGGCAAATGAATAAACTCAATAAAGTCTTGTGTTATATCGCAAGGGGGGAATATTTCACGCACTTTTTCTTCCGGCAAGTATTCATTTGTTTCTGAATGTTTAATTCTAAAATGCTCAGTTGTAACAATAATAATAGAGTTTGTTGAGTTTTCTACATTAACTTCAAGAATAAGATGTTTTAATAATTCTGGATTGGGTTCAAGATGTATTGGGACGCAACTTAATCGTTGTCCAATAATTTCATTATTTAAACGAGTTGTATTGGTCAAAATTATCATATCATTCTTTTCATGTGGAGTTGTTCGAATAATAACTGTATCGATGTCAGACAAAATAGTTCGACGAATTGAATTTGCAATGCTTACATTAATGCCCGCCAACGTAAAGTTTAATTTAGTCGGTTCATTTAAACTGCTTAATAGTGTTATTGACGGCGTACAATTAGATGCGGACTTAATAGTTTTTTTTGTGCTGGCAGAAGAAGTCTTAATTTGCGACGACGACATTAGTTTGATGTTGTTGTATGCGTTTAAGAATATATATTTAATATAGTATATAATAATAATTAATTCATTTTTTTAATAAATAGAATTGCTTTATTTGTCTGACAAATATGAGTTCTATTTTATACTACAGTACTCATTGCACCCATTCATCGGAGTTGCTAACTACTTTAAAAAAAACGAAACTTCAAAATGAAATTCACTTTATATGTTTAGATAACCGTATTTGCGAAAATGGTAAAACGTACAATGTTTTACCTAATGGACAAAAACTTATTATGCCAATTTCGATAACAGCAGTTCCCGCTTTATTTTTAATTGCATCGTGCAAAACTTTATATGGAGCGGATATAATAAACTACTTAAAGCCTGAGTATCAGAGCAAACTCGAACAAGCAACTCAAGGAAATGTGGTACCATCAAATTTTGCATTTGCTTCTGGGGGAAATAATGTTGTTTCAGATACATATAGTTTTTTGGACCAGTCTCCTTCGGAGTTAGCCGCAGAAGGAAATGGTGGTCAACGACAAATGTACAATTATAACCAAATCGGTTCACAACCATCTAACAAAATGTCAACATTTGAACTATACACACATGCTGTAAATACACAACCTTCAAGTGCTAAAATAAAAGGAGAAGGCATTAACACAGATGATTTAACACAATCACGGTCAGATGACGATAAAAGAATGTTTCCGGATAATAAAAAATTTAATACAATGTAAATTGCCTTTGCATCTTTAAAACATTGACCGGTTTCCCTTTAATGGAATCCAGCTTCATATAAATTTGCATTTTATACACGTATAGTGTATATTTAGTTAACGATGCATCCGTTAACTAAATGACTCGTGTTTAAAATTCGATAGAATTCTTTTAAAAAACGATTGTTATATTTTGCTTAACTTTTTAAAAAGTTGAAAAACAAATACTTAAACATGTCGTGTATATATATGTTAACCCAAAATGCCTGACAAAAGTACTTCAACTGAAAATATGCCATCGCTTGAAGAAAAAATTGATAAATTAATACCCGACAATATTACATCGGTTCAAAAGACATATTTTTTATTATTTAAAGGACATGCTGAAATAATTCGACAGTTTACGCGTGCAGCTTATTTATACAGTAAAGAAATTCTTAGTTTAGAACAAACTGGCGGACACGAAGATGAGCTGGAATGGCTTAAAACTGTGCGCGACAATATTATTGACAACGTGGATGAACATAATGGAATCGCATTTATGCTTTCAAAATTAAATGAACTTGAAAATAATAAAAAATAAGAAAATGCACAAAATTATTGGGTTGGTTAAGTTGTTATTTTTGGTATCATTACATACACTCCGTGTGCGGTGTAATATTTTGCTCCTCCACTTCTCCATTTGGGATGACTGTTATAGGGTTTTTTCTAATATATCAATAACATTCAAATAATTATCTATATTCTCAAACATTAATTTCCCTAATTCTGCCGGAGAAACTAACTGGTCGGGTAAACTA
>Ga0115007_10002865_pt1 | contig 10546 bp, 5 predicted proteins | sample ArcOceMetagenome_2_FD_87166 | JGI IMG/M metagenome (GOLD analysis project Ga0115007, IMG submission 87166) | Marine eukaryotic phytoplankton communities from Arctic Ocean - Arctic Ocean ARC135M Metagenome | ecosystem: Environmental > Aquatic > Marine > Oceanic | place: Arctic Ocean | collected...
AAATGCATCTCTCTGTGTACATGATACACTTGCCAAAGATATTTGGAACAATAATGTACGATTAGTTCGGAATAGCACAATCAATGACGTATCTTTGTTGATCAGTACTTCTCATCTGGGATTCGAAAGTGAGAAAATCATTACTCCTCTACTACGTGAGATGCTCTTGACTAGATCATGCCAGGTAAAAGAAGTCAGAACTGAAGCTGCATTGAATTTTCCATACAGTGCCATGGAAGATGCAATGGAGATTGGGTCTGCACGTGCCTATTTGCAGCTGCAAAGCTTTATACGACCACTTAGCTGGCTTGAAGAAAATGGACGATGTATTGATGGTCTATCGATTGCTCCGTCATCATCGATACTACGCAACAACGGTGGCGGTAGTGGTAGAGGTAGAGGAGCATTCGCAACAAGAAACTTTGATGAATTTGATATTATTACCACAACTCCATTGCTTCCAATTAATCGGACTTTGTTGGAAACTTATCAATTCTCAATGAACCATCCTGGGAAACAGCGAAAGCTATCAACAAGAAAACTTGGTCGTCAGTTGCTTTTAAATTACTGTTATGGTCATCGTGATTCGTCTTTGTTATTTTTTCCCTATGGTCCCGCTGTAAATATGATAAATCATGGTGGGAAGAATAATACCAACGCCTGGATTCAATTTTCAAATTTTTCTTCTTTTCATCAAAACACCGAGTGGAAAAGTAATTACTCTGTAGAAGATGTTTTGAACAAGGACAAATCGACTAGACTTATATTTGATATTATTGCAACGAAACCAATTCAACCAGGAGATGAAATTTTCCTTGATTATGGCAAGGAATGGGAGAACGCTTGGGAACGATACGTCGATTCTTGGAATCCACCTGGTGATGGAGTACAATTCAGTAATCAAAATAAGAATAAGAAGCCGTATATATCTAATATTCATCGACCTTCCGCATTTCGAAAATCAATTGGTATGTCAGATGAATTATTTCCAGAAGTATGGAGGGACATGTTATGACTTAATAAATAAACCTAATACAATAAGTTACGGCTATTAGAATATTATTGCAATGTAAATAAGGACTGCTACTAATAGATAGCTAGGAGAATACTATACTATATTTGATGGCTTCGAACTTCGAAATACTTATAAGGTTCTCTGCTACTGTATTCTTTAAAAATAATAATAAATAAACCACATTGATATTACAGTCTCAAATATTTTATCATAATGGTTTTTTCTTTGTGCGTGTTTTTGTTTTCATAATATGTTTTACATATATAGTTGTTATTGATATTATATTATCGGTTGGCACGTTCTTTGGAAATATCTCGTTCATATTTAGACAATGCTGCACGGAAATCACCAGCTTCTTCGCGGTCACGAAATCCCAATCCAATTAATGCTTCTCTATTTGCTTTTTCATCTTTTACACGGACAACGAAATATCGTGTTGAATCAACAACAGCCTCAACGTAATGATCTAATTTTTTATTATCATTGTTGTCTTGATTTACTATATCAATTGGACATAATGCAAATAATTTTTGTGTTTGTCTACTACTACCACCACCATTATTATTATCACTTCCGTGTGTGTATGTAAAAATCAATAACAATACATCACCACGACGTTCTACTCGTAATGATACACATTGAAGTGGTTTTGTTAATGGCCATCCATCGGCTCTGTTTTTATATAAATTTTAAGAAGTGTCAGGAGAGTGTGAGATCCGTAATAAATTAAATACTCATTTCAAATAGAAATAGAAAGACGATGTACAATGTACAATGTGTGCAATGGATGTACGTACCGATAGGGTGAGGACGAGCCAGGGGGTAGTCTATACATGAAGCATTCGGCGATACCCAACATTTTCGTTCGTAAGACGGATACTTTATAGTCATCATCATCGAGTAGTCCTAAATTAAAATCACCCATTATGATTGATTTTTTCTTCTTTTTCTTTCTACTAGTATTTGATTTGATTTGGTTTTAGTTGATAGAGGTGTGCTGCGTGGGGGATGATCGAGGACTAGTAGTGTATATTTGAGCGTTTTCTTTGTCTTTGTGTGAGAGAAGTATGTGTGTGCGTGTGTGTGGGATGATTTTATTTTAGCGTTTTCCCTGTCTTTGTCTTCGTGAGAAGCTATCTTGGAAAGTGTGTATGATGTACTAGTCTAGTACAGTAGCTCAATAAAAAAGACTGATTATAAAGCACTGTGACTTGACACACATGATGCGCACTACAAGTACGTAAAAAATACATAAATACCATTGTCTGTGTATGAATTCAATGAATTGCCTTACAACGTGACCGAGCATTCTCGTGTTCAAGACACGAGAAAATAACGCAGAACCCGAGAAAAAAAAAGGTATGTAATTATGGTGTTAAGTATGCTAAAATAGGGGTTAAAAACAATTCACTATGTAAAATGCGACCAGCGTCGGGCGAGGAGAAAATAACGTTTTTCATCACAAATAACGTTACGTTACCCCCATCACCATCGCCAACTATTTTTGCGATTTTCACATTACAAAAGCAATTAGTTTTCCTTCGCCAAATAAAAAGAGAACGATACAACTAAAGCTACTAAAGATACTTTATCAAAACGAAAAAGAAGTCATTCTCGGTACCGCTAGTGCACAACAAAAACACAACTCGTATTCAACACTTGATCGATTACTTGATATCATCATTACCTGCAGTGTACATTTTTTAAACAATCGAAACATTTTATTAAACCTTTCTTTGTGGTACAAAGAGGACAGGTGACGAATACGATGATGACGGGAGCGAAGATTATAATGCAGGAAACTAAGATGGGGCAACGAGGAGAAGGAGAAGGAACGGTAGCCCAACAGCTTATGTTAGCTCATTCGAAGAAATTATATAATCTTGCTGGTACTAATAAGGCTAACAGATTGGATGATGATGATGATGATCAAGAATCATCATTGGCATCGTCACTATCATCATTAGTATTAGAAGATCAACTAGTAAGTTTATCATTAAACCGTTTGAAAAATAGAAGCGACGGTGGTGGTGATAATGATAACAACAACAACAACAACAACAACAACAGCAACAGCAACAACAGTAAGAAAAAGTCAGTTGTTGGTGTTCACAAAATCATTACACCGTGGCTGGAAGACCCGTGGCTGGAAGATCCGTGGCTAGAAGATGAAGAGAACAATAACAACGAGAATGTTGATTATAATAATATCGAAAAACAACAACAGCGACAGTGTTACAGACAGCGACATGATTGGAATCAGAATCAGAAACTGACTACAAATAATAATAATAATAATAATAATAATAATATTAATAATATTAATAAACCGAATGATAATCCTGACAAGACGATCTCAGAAGGAGAGAAGAGGTTATTACGAAACATTAACCAAGAAGAAGAATACGGAGACGCAGACACCGAAGACTACGACGAAGACTACTACGAAGAAGAATACAGCGACGATGACGATTATGATGATGATGAACCTATGCCTATCATATCTACGAATTATCACAGAGTAGCTAATAATAATAACAGGAACATGAATGAGAATGAGAATGAGAATAGAAACAAGAGCAATGGTAATAATAGTAACAATAATTCTATGTATTATGGCGCAACGACGACGGTGAATCTGATGATGACTGAGGAGACGATGATTGAGGCGACGAGGATGAAAAAACAAAACAAAAAATCTCTCCGATCGGTACTGTTTGGACGACGTAAACGGCAACAACGACAACATCAACCATCTTCTCAACCACAACAACAAACAACTGGATCTGTTCTTCGTCCTGTTGATGCTACTACTGCTGCTGTTAACAACAACAACAACAACAACAACAACAACAACAATACCAATACCAACAATATTACGTCAACGACAAAGTCAGCTGTGCATCATCTTTCTCGGGTTATGGTTATTCCAACTGATTCAGCCGAATACTCTTACTCTACTACTGCAGATCAACAGCAGTATCATCGAAACACATACGAGAATCGAAACGAAAATACATTCGTCGAGACAGTGTTAGAGTCAGAGTCAAATGAATCTTCTACGACTGGTTATCCTAGTCAAAGTAGTAGTCATCAGAACGAGTACGAGTACGAGTACGAGTACGACAACGACAACGACAACGACAACGACAACGACAACGACAACAAAGGTTCGATCGAATCCTCCCGTCTATCTACTATGACTTCTGAGTATTCTTCGTTGGATGATACAACTTATGACACCGTACTAGTAACGGGACAAAAAATAAAAAATAAAACAGAAGAAAATTTCGAGGTCGAAATAATTACGACTAAAAATAGTCAATTACCACCATCACGAAGCGAGGATGAATGCAATCATAATAACCCCAACCACGATCTTAACCATTGTCACGATCGTGATCAAAACAATAGCCATAATAATACCACCAATGTACGCGCAGTCAACAACAATGGAACGAAACCAAATGTTTGGGAAAAGATTTGTGAACTAAACGAACGCCAGAAATGTTTCGTTCAACAAACTTCTGAGATCGATACGTTATCCAAAAATTTACCTCGATCCGCAGATGGTTATGATCATAATGGTATTGAAGGGAACAGTAAGTCAATGATGATCAGGAATGAATATAATGAACATATCTATCTATCCCTACCTCAACCCAGTCATAATCACTGTCACGATAATAACAAAAAAGCCGTCGAAAATCATGACAAACGAAAAAGCGACCATCGAAATCCTTATAGTGGTAGGCAACAACGACAGTTATCACAAAAGCCAAAAATGACGACAATCCCTTCAACGTTTACCCCGAATAATAATACCGAAAGGAGTAGTATTCATACCGAATTTGTTACCAGCACCACTCCTAATAGTAAAAAGAAAGATAAAGAGGGTAACAAACGAAGCAAAAAGAAATTTAGTTTGTTTAAAAGTAGTAAAAGCAAAAAGAACGATGACTACAAAGACATGTCTAAAATATTTGCTCCTTCCAGACGCATGATAGCCGAAAAAGAGCTGGAACAGAAACGGTGTTTGCAAAAGAAACGATGTGATGATGATAAAATGGAAGAGACGACGAATGTTCCTTATGTTGGTAGGGAACAGCGGCAGCAACCACCAAAAATGACGACAATACCTTCGACATGTGCCACGAATGATAATGATAATACCGCGAGGAATAGTATTCATACCAACAATGATAGCAACGACAACGACAACGACAACGACAACAATATGCCTAACATCCTTGCTCATACCAGACGCATGATAGCCGAAGAAGAGCTGGAATGGAAACAGCTGGAGGATGTTGCGACTGGGAAATCATCGGAAAGAGAAGTGATGCCGCCAAAAGTTTACACCATCCCTTCTCCATCAGCATTGACAAGACGACGTAGTCGCTCTCCTTCGCCATCAAGGTTGCGAAGTAAGTCAGACCATAATAATAATAGTAATAATAATACAACGAAAGCAGTGGCGGTCACTGATGATACTTATAGCGATCTGATGGGCCTCGAGATGCACAAGCAACTAAATCAGGTCAAGGATTTTGTCAAGCTTGATATAAAGAACATTCCATCATTCGAGTGTGGACCTACTAACAGGAGTAAAACAAAGATTAGCAACGCCCCATCCAGTTTTGTCGTGCCAGAGTCGACTCCTAGTGGGTCACGACGGACATATCCAGTGGCGGTCACCGATGATACTTATATGAAAAATCGAGAAGTACTGATGGGCCTCGAGATGCACAAACAACTAAGTCAGGTAAAGGATTTTGTCAAGCTTGATATAAAGAACGTTCCATCATTCGAGTGTGGACCTACTAATAGGAGTAAAACAAAGAGTAGTAACGCCCCATCCAGTTTTGTCGTATCGGAGTCGACTCCTAGCGGGTCAAGGACTTCCATTTCTTCTGCCGGGCTTGGAGGATCTTTGTTTTTGCCTTCTGCCATGTCGTGTTTCTTTCCAAGTAATACTACCAATGCTTTGGAAGGGATCGAGAAAGACTTTTTTAACACAAGCTTCGCCGATAACAATCAGGTCATGATGGATAACAACATAGCGGACGCTGCTTCATCGAAGCATATTCCAAATTCTGGTATTGAACAGAAGAACTCCATCATTGAAGATTCACTTTCTTCTGGGACCGTGCCAAATGCACACACTTGCTCAACAGGCATTTGTCATGGCATAGTTTCAGCGATGTTACTCGATGTGAATGATAATGACCCGTTGTGGACGTATATCAACGATAATAATAATGTATCGACACAAATCACGTCAAAAAGTAACATTTCTCATAAAGGACACCACACCGCACTTCCAAAAAGCAAAGTGCAAAAGTCATCGATCAGAGAAGCCGCAAATACTTATACTGCTTATGAAGACGAAAGCACGTACCATGATGTTGATAGATATCCGATGCTTGCTGCGAAAATTAACAAAGCCAAAGCATCGCCCATGTCGATTCAAAAACCTGCAACAATCAATGAAAATTATCAAGAGGAAAGAACATCACACGACTTTGATAGATACGGACATTCTAGAAGTCCCACCATGTTAGCAGCATCTAAAAATGGAACTAGATACGAATCAGTGACGAGATACCCTAGATACCAAGCGTCGAATCATGAAAAAGAACAGCAACAAACAAGGAAAGAGTTGCTTGATCAGATGCGATACGCAGTAAATAAGGCTGGTGGTGGTGGATCAACTGAAAATATTGATGAACGGTATCTTATGATAATGGAAACTCAATCCAGTACAGCAAATAGCGAATCTTCTGATAACAAATCAAAAGAAATTGCTCCACAATGGAACGAAAAAGACAAGTACGATTTTCCTTCTCTCCATTCTGCATAATTTATAGAACCAAAAAAGTTCAAATTAGATAAGAAATATAAATCAAATAACAAATAAATAGAATAATGATTAATGATACATTATTGTTTCTCTTAATTACAGTATATATTGATATTTAGTGTAGGACTATTTAGTTTTTTTGTGAGTAGGAGTGTAGAATGGGCTCCATTGTCAATGGGGTTTCAAATACATTAGGAAAACCTCATGATGATGTGTGAAACTAGAATACAAATTACCCAATTTTTAACCCCTGGTGTTTTAGCATTCACTTACATATTGAGAGTGTTCCTGAACATGCTAAAAAAGAGAAAGAACCAATTGATATAGACTCACTCTAATTATGATACCTAATACTGATAACATACCTGGTATACATACTTAGAATAACAACTGAGTGAGCTCCTCTGTAGATGAGATAAGCTAGCATAATACTAGTAGACAGATTACAGATTACATTACTTAGGCAAGGAACTGTCTGTCCAACCGTCGGTTGGAATTTTTTATTTCGCCTTACAAAGAAATGAAAAGCAAAAAAGCACACTGCACACATCCTAATATTCAATATCGTCCACAGTCCACAACGATGGGTGATGATGGGTGAGCAACAATAACGATGGTGGTGGTGTTACGATTGATATGACACAAAATACAATCCGTGAAATTCCTCGTGAAGGACGTTAACAACCAGTATCACCGAGGAATAATATCAGGGCATCATGGAGCAACAAACAGAAGAAATAGCGACGGACGAGACTGAGTGTTGGGTATGCGCCGATTCTACGTCACGTATGACACGGTCGAGAAACCGTACTCTGATGAGAGGGTGCGCCTGTCGTGGCTCCGCTGGGTATGCCCATTTGGATTGTTTTATTCAAGTAGCATTTCACAACAATGAAAATTGGGATACCTGCCCAACTTGTAAGCAAGACTTTACGGGCAAGGTCCGCCTGGGGTTGGCTAGAGAGCGTTGGGGATTGGTGAGAGACTCTTGTCGGTACGACATGGAGAGATTGAATGCTGCTGATCGATTTGCTTCGGCCTTACAAGAGTGCGATGCGGATAACGAAGGAGCATTATTGTTGTTTGAAGAGGTGCTGGAAATCAGCCGTGAGGTAGATGGAAATGACGATATCAACACCCTGGTATCAATGAGCAATTTGGGCTCGCTTCACCAAAAAATGGGAAGTAACGATTTAGCTTTGCCTCTCTTTGAGGAGGCACTACACACTCAGCGCCGAACTATGGGGAACGACTCACCGGACACGTTACGAACCATGAGCAACCTAGCCACACTTCACTTGCGTACCGAAGATTTTGGGAAAGCTTTACCACTGGCTACAGATGCGCTAGAAACCCGCCGACGCATCCTGGGCAAAGATCACGTAGATACGCTTGAATCCGTTCATAATATGGGTTTAATTCGATGGCACATGGCACACGGAGAATTCGTAAGCTTTCATACAGCAGAAGTTTTCACTGGCGTGTGCAAGTTGAAAGATTTGAAGGAATCAGTTGATTTCTTGAAAAGGGCAGTAGAAGGTCGGTCGCGAGTGCTAGGGAGTCAACACCATCAAACAAAATCATCCGTAAGGGCACTTGGATACGCGGAATGGCGAATAAAAGAACTGCAAAACAAATGACGGGAACGAAATGTAACAGAACTAACACTTTCTCTAAAATAGTAAATAACATATTTTTTCACCAAGACGACGTACGTCCCACCGTTTGACCGCGACGAATTCGTGCATATTTGGTCGTGCCTCGTCATCTCAAGTGATGGGAATCATTTCTGTGGCTTTATCCATAGCTAGATAAGTCCGATTTCCGAATTTTCATCTGAATTTTGACTTCATGGAGGCCATATCTCGCTTTGTTGGTTATATGAGAAGAAACATTCCATACCTATATTAGTAAGTCTGCAACTTTTGTGTTACTTTGGATTTTGTGGCAGACTGACTGATTAGCCGCCATTTTCCAGCGGAATAAAAAATGATAGCAACGAAGTAAGGGTGACAGCAACAGCAATGTCAGCTACATAAGCTCTGGTGGAATGTAGTACTGCATCTAGTATATATCTACTGGACAGACCCTATTATATTATATACTTTGTTATCGTGCTTTTATTTAATCTAAATTAATCCAAGTCTAGTACAATGTAGATAGAATGAATGTTGTTGGTGCAAAAAAAGCGCCCGCACCAGAGAAATCGGCTATCGGGGGAAAAGGCAAATCTAAGGATATTTTAGATCTATGTTTCGGCGAACAAGTCCCGGTACACCAAAAACTCGAATCTGTTACTCAGGAGTTACGGATCTTTGTGTTAATATCCAAGGCAATCTTGTCATAATGCCTTGAACCCGTACACGTAGCGCTATCCGTAGGTTCTCGACGAGAAAAAAACATACCAGATCGAATGGTGTGCACAAGGACAAGAACAAAACGTGACCGTGTACAATTTGTGGAAATCTTGACGACTCAACATTTGAGTAAAAATATTACTACATCGAATTTTCGAATCCAACACGTTGTCGTGTGGTTCCCGCAAGCCATACTCAACATACGTTGAATTTTCTTTCGTTTTCTGTGTATTAGTGGGAGTCTATACCAAAATTTCAGACGCAACTGAATGCTTTCGTTCGTTTGTGTGTATGAGAGAGAATAAACGGAACGCAAAACATTTCTTTGTTTTCTTTTATCACGTCCTTAGATCGGGCAGAGTTTTTCTTATCGAGAACTGATTGTCAGTTCTGTGCAAACAAATCATAATATAACGTCGATCTATACCTTCGACAATAAGAGTTATATTTCTTTCTTCCTCTAATCAATACCATAGGACGTATAGTAGACCACATCATCAATACATTCGAATATCATCAACAATCATGCCGAAAGTATCAGCAAACGCAAAAGGTAAGTTTATGATGGTAATAATACACAAATGAGTTAGTCCTTATAATCTAAATAAAGTTGATCTATACTCTTTTTCATCGCCTCACGTTTTTATTTATTCATTCTGTCCTCTGCCCTATAAACAATCAATATATCCATCAACAAAATAGTTGCTATTGTCGAAGAAAATTTACTACGCATATTGGTAGAATTTCGGAAGAATGGTATCAATAAGATCCCAAAGGAATTGCTTTGCAGATTGACAGGGTATACGTCCACCAGCACGAAGACATGGAGCACAGCCTTTAAGAACAGTATGAACTTGGGTAGAATTATAACTGAAACAAGAAAGGGTGAAACGTCAGTGGAAATTAAGCAAGTGGTTCAAAGAATGAATCCGAAAAAAATGCGTCCCAAGGATATCAAGGCGCTCTTGAGAAAATATTCGAAACAGTTACAGATTCAGCAGACGACATTTGAAGTGTTTGAAGTACTATTTCGTCTCGGTCCCAGATATTTCATTACCCATGAAGATCTTGCGAAAGGCGTGAACAAGAATGTCGCAACTAAAAGTCTCACCGACGCTCCAAAGCTATTGGATTCTTTTGCACTCATTGAGAAGTGTGGGCGTGGAAAAAATGCCTCCTATCGTCTTACTCAGTCAATGTTTGATAACGATGAAAACGAAACTGTACTTCATTCAGGTAAAGTATCGAAGCGAAGTTGATATACTTTGTATTCTCTCTCACTCTCTCTCTCTCTATTGCAAATCTTATATT